>ENA-OPDD01002635-OPDD01002635.1-human-gut-metagenome-genome-assembly--contig:-NODE-2635-length-10775-cov-2.348228_pt1 | contig 10775 bp, 8 predicted proteins | sample MGYA00241574_ERZ501499 | MGnify/ENA primary metagenome ERZ501499 (study PRJEB25962, sample SAMEA2042576) | human gut metagenome | biome: human gut; feature: human-associated habitat; material: faeces...
TACATTCTGGGGCAAGGGTGTAAGCCAGGGACATTCCGATGCAATCCGTAGAATTGATGGAGTAAAAGATGGAAAACAGTACACAATTCCTGTAGAAGCTGCACTGGAAGCAGTCAGAAACGGAGAAAATCCGGAACTGACTACAAGACAGAAGCATACAAGAGAATGCTTCGTAGTAGCTGAGGAAGGTGCTGATCTTGCACGTATTGAAAATGAGATTAAGACAATGCCGAATTATTTTGATGAATATGATACAACAGTACATTTCATTTCTGAAGAAGAATTGAAACGTGATCACAGTGGAATTCCGCATGGTGGATTTGTGATTCGTACAGGCAAAACCGGCTGGAACGATGAGAACAGTCATGTGATCGAATACAGCCTGAAGCTGGATTCCAATCCGGAATTTACATCTTCCGTAATCGTTGCATATGCGAGAGCTGCATATCGCATGAGCCAGGAAGGACAGAAAGGATGCAAAACAGTATTTGATGTTGCACCGGCATATTTAAGTGCACTGGATGGTGCTGAACTGAGAAAACATCTTCTGTAATATATGAAATGAAATTGTAAAAAATAAGGATCGGGTTTTTGACCCGGTCCTTTTTGCACTCCAGGAGGGGAATATATTGGCAGGGTTTTTCTTTTTTTTTTACGTTGTTACAAACATGATATATAATACCTACATAATATTGTAACAAGATTGTAAAAAATACGAATATTTATACTCGTAGAAAGAGGTTGACCGTATGGGAAAGGTATGCAAAAAGTCATGGATCGCAGCCATATTTTTAGGAGTAATGCTTTTTGCTGCAGGCTTTGCGTTTCAGGCGTCCACGGTAGATGCGCAGGCTGCTACAACTGGTTTTCGAACCGTAAAAGGAAAAACATACTATTATAAAAACGGAAAGAAAGTTAAGGGATGGCTTACTTTAAATGGAAAGAAATACTTCCTTAATACAAGGACAGGCGTCTTGCTGAAAGGCTGGCAGAGAAGTTCCAGAGGACCAAAGCGCTATTTTAATAAAAAAAATGGTGTTATGTATACCGGAATGAAAAAGATCGGCGGTAAATATTATTACTTCGATATCAAGACCGGCTACACGAAGAGTGGATTTGTAAGATCTGCCAATGGCGCAGTTGTCCGTTATTTCCAGCCCTCGAATTATACGATGGCAAAAGGCTGGCTGAAAAATGCAAAGGGGCAGAAGTGGTATTTTGCCAGCAATGGTAAGATGTATATGGGACTGAAAAAAATCGGCAAATATTATTATTATTTCAATCCAAGTACAGGAATTGCAGCCAGCGGTTATGTGAATACTGGAAATGAGACGAGATATTTCAATGCCAAATACAAAAGAATGGTTACCGGCTGGACAAAATCTGCCAAAGGAGAATTAAGATACTTTGGCAGCAACGGTGTTATGGCCAAGGGACTTACAAAGGTTGGCAGCGCTACGTACTATTTTAATCCAAGTACAGGAATCGCAGCGGGCGGCTGGGTAACGATCAGTGGAAATAAATACTACTTTGACAAGAGTAGTTTCAAGATGGTTACAGGTACCAAGTCGATTGATGGTGTGACCTATACATTCAGTTCCACAGGTGTTATGACATATTCTTCAGGGGACAGCAGCAATAGCTCAAACAATGCATATTTTGCAAATGATCCGAAACCGGTTGAGCAGACCGGGATCAAAACGCTCAAGAATTATCTTGCCGGGGCATTGAAACCGGTTGGACAGGCATTGTATATTTGGGGCGGCGGTTGGTATGATTCCACAAGGATCGGTGTCAGCCCGACATGGCAGAGCTTTTATCTCAGCCAGACAAGTAGTTATAACTATAATAATTATCGTGATTTGAGTACTGCAAACAGAGCAAAAGGACTTGACTGTTCCGGATTTGTAGGATGGGCAGCACAGCAGGTTATGAGAAATGGAAATAGCTATACGGTTGTATCAGGAGAAATTGGCAGTTACTATAAGAATACATTAAAATGGGGAACTTATGTGAACCAGAACTATCTGTCCAAAACAGGATGGAAAGTATATCCTGGTGATATCGGATATGATGACGGTCATACATGGATCGTTCTTGGACAGTGTTCCGATAAGAGTGCCGTGATCGTTCATTCCACTCCGAATGCAGGATGCCAGATTGCAGGAACCTGTACACCGGATGGTGATTATGACAGCCAGGCAGTAGCTCTTGCAAATAAATACATGTCCAGATATGCAGGATTTAAGAAGTATACCTATCGTCCATCCTGCGGTAACTACATCCGAAGAGGAAATTATATGAGATGGTACAGCTCCACTCTTTCTGATCCGGATAACTTTAAGAACAAGACTGCAGATGTAATTCTTCAGGAATTGTTTGGATTTTAAATATGAATGAAATGTTACGGAGAAGTTTCCAGACACGGGAACTTCTCCTTTCTTTTGCGGAGTTTTTAATAAATGTTACAAAATATTAAACTTTTTATCGATTTACTCTTGCAATCAAAAGAACCTTGTGTTAATATGTATAAGAACTTGAGAAAGATATTTCACAATTGTTACAAAAAAGAGTTAAAATGATTATGAGGTGAGAAACATGAAAAAAAGAATTGTTTGCCTGACGTTAGCATTAATGATGACAGCAACTCAGGTTGTCAGTGTAAGCGCGTCAAGAGAAGACGAACTGAGAGAGGAACAGGCAGCTACAAGCGCACAGCTTGATGCTACATATGCTCAGATTGATCAGCTCTACTCCGCTAAGCAGCAGTTACAGGATGAGATCAACTCCTTGGACGCAAATCTTGTGAATGTCATGGTTTCCATTCAGACCTTGGAAGGGGATATCAGTAATAAAGAAGCAGACATTCAGCAGACACAGGCTGATCTGCAGAAGGCACAGAATGCCAAAGACAAACAGTACGCAGCAATGAAACAGCGTATCCAGTATCTGTACGAAAAAGGTGGAAATGAAGCCTGGTTCCAGATGATGGTGAGTGCAGATAATCTTTCTGATCTTCTTACAAAAGCTGAGTATACTCAGAAAATGTATGATTATGACAGACAGAGCCTTGAAAAATATGCAAACACAATTACACAGGTAACAAACCTTGGAAATCAGTATCAGCAGGAAAAAGCTGAACTGGAAGGTATGAAACAGGAATATGAAGCACAGTCTGTAGATCTTCAGAATCAGATTGATACAAAGAAAGCAAATTCTGCAGATTGTGATAATGAAATTGCATATGCACAGGAAATGGCAAATGAATATGCAAACCTGATTCAGGAACAGCAGGCAGAGATTGAGCAGCTTGAAGCAGAACGTATTGCAGCCGAAGAAGAGGCAAGACGTCAGGCAGAAGCTGAAGCAGCTGCAGCTGCTGCAGCAGCCGAGGAAGAAGCTGCACAGCAGGAACAGGAAGATCAGACAGTATATGATGAAGACGGTAACGAAGTTGATGCTTCAGAAGCAGCAGAAAACGGAGATACTGTATATGACGAAGATGGAAACGAGGTTGATCCGAGCCAGACTACAACAGAAACAACTACAGAAGACAGTGGAAGCAGTGATGTAGAATATGATGAATATGGAAATGTGATTGACAGTGACAACACAGTTGATCCGGATACAGTAGATACTTCATCCAGCTCTTCAAGCTCCAGCAGTTCTTCATCCAGTGGTTCAGGATCTTCAATCGTAGATTATGCTACACAGTTTGTTGGAAACCCATATGTATGGGGTGGCACAAGTCTTACAGGTGGAGCTGACTGCTCTGGATTTACACAGAGTGTATATGCTCAGTTTGGCTACAGCCTTCCGAGAACATCTTATGAGCAGCAGAACTGGGGAACAGAAGTTTCTTATGCAGATGCACAGCCAGGAGACCTGATCTGCTATGGCGGACATGTTGCAATCTACATGGGTAACGGACAGATCGTACATGCATCCAACTCCAGAGATGGTATTAAGATCAGCAACAACGCTGCTTACAGAACAATCCTGTCTGTAAGAAGACCTTCATAAATATGATTTCAGGGCAGTTCCTTCGGGAGCTGCTTTTTTTTCTTGACTTTTAAAAGAAAAAGTATTAATATGACTTAAAGCGCAACGGAGCACTTCATACTTCCGTGCGCTCTTTTTTTGTTATGGATGAAAAAAATATATACATTTCAGGAGGAAACGAAAATGAGAAAGAGTAAAATGTGGAGAATGTTGACAGTGGCTGCTGTAGCAGCATCTATGACCTGTGGCATTGCAGGCGTTCAGAGCGTCAGTGCGGATGATAAGAAAACTCTGAAAGTTGCGATGGAATGCGGATATGCACCTTATAACTGGACACAGCCGGATGATTCCAACGGTGCAGTGCAGATTTCAGGAAGCTCCGATTACGCATATGGATATGATGTTATGATGGCAAAGAAAATTGCAGATGAATTAGGCTATGATCTTGAAATCGTAAAGCTTGACTGGGATTCTCTTGTACCGGCAGTACAGTCCGGTCAGGTTGACTGTGTTATTGCAGGACAGTCTATTACAAAAGAACGTCAGCAGATGGTTGATTTCACAGATCCATATTATTATGCATCCATCATCACTTTGGTTAAGAATGATGGAGATTACAAGGACGCAGCAAGCGTAGAAGACCTTAAAGGAGCTACAGTGACATCACAGCAGAATACGATCTGGTATGATTCCTGCCTGCCTCAGATTCCAGATGCTGATATCCTTCCGGCACAGGAAAGTGCACCGGCAATGCTGGTTGCTCTTGAATCCGGCAAATGTGATGCAGTTGTCACTGACATGCCTACAGGAAAGGCTGCATGCGTAGCATATCCGGATTTCAAACTGCTGGACTTCAGTGGAACAGACGGAGCATTTGAAGTATCTGATGAAGATATCAATATTGGTATTTCAGTACAGAAGGGCAACGATGAACTTAAGGATGCAATCAATGGCGTGCTTAAAGATATGACCGAAGATGATTATAATAAAATGATGGATGAGGCTATTTCCGTACAGCCACTTTCAGAATCATAAAGGAGGAGCGAAATGCTGCCTGAGAGTTTTGGAGGAAGAATTATATATCTTCTTCAGCAATATGGTCCTTCTTTCCTGAAGGGAGCCGGTGTCAGCATGTGGCTGGCGCTGGTAGGAACACTTTTTGGATGTATCATTGGTTTTCTGGTTGGTATTGTGCAGACGATCCCGGTGGACAAAAATGATTCAACAGCCAAAAAAGTAATTATCAAAGTTGTCAAATTTATTATGGCCTGCTATGTGGAGTTCTTTCGTGGGACTCCAATGATGGCCCAGGCAATGTTTATTTATTTCGGAAGTGCCTATCTATTTAACATCAATATGTCTATGTGGTTTGCAGCAATCTTTATTGTATCGATCAACACAGGGGCATACATGGCAGAGACAGTTCGAGGTGGTATTCTTTCCATCGATCCCGGACAGACAGAAGGCGCCAAGGCAATCGGCATGACACATGTTCAGACGATGATAAATGTAATACTTCCGCAGGCCCTGCGAAATATCATGCCGCAGATCGGAAATAACCTGATCATCAATATCAAAGATACCTGTGTACTTTCAATCATTGGTACAGTAGAGCTCTTTTACACGACTAAAGGTGTTGCAGGAGCACTGTATACATATTTTGAGTCCTTCACAATTGCAATGGTTATCTATTTTATCATGACATTTACCTGTTCCAGAATCCTGCGTGTGATCGAACACAAGATGGACGGACCGGATAATTATGATCTTGCAACCGCTGATACTCTGACACATACCAGCGGAATGTACTCTTATAAAGAAAGGAAGGACAGCAGAGAATGAGTGAGACAATTCTGAAAGTACAGCATCTGGGAAAATCTTTTGGAAATAATGAGATTCTGAAAGATATCGATTTCTCAGTGAAGCCGAAGGATGTTACCTGTATCATTGGCCCTTCCGGTTCCGGTAAATCCACGTTGCTGCGCTGCATGAATCTTCTGGAAACACCTTCCTCAGGAGAAATAAGATACCATGGAACGAACATCATGGATAAGCATGTGAATGTGCCGGAATATCGTTCAAAGGTTGGTATGGTGTTTCAGAACTTTAACCTGTTCAATAACATGACAGTTCTTAAAAACTGCACGGTGGGGCAGGAGAAAGTCCTGAAAAAGAGCAAGGAAGAAGCCCATAAAAACGCAATGATGTATCTTGAGAAGGTTGGTATGGCTCCATATATCAATGCAAAGCCGAAGCAGCTTTCTGGAGGTCAGAAGCAGAGGGTAGCAATTGCCAGAGCACTTGCCATGGAACCGGAGATTCTGCTCTTTGATGAGCCTACTTCAGCCCTGGATCCGCAGATGGTCGGAGAAGTCCTTGAGGTTATGCGAACGCTTGCCAAAGACGGACTGACAATGATCATTGTCACACATGAGATGGCATTTGCCCGGGATGTGGCAAAGCATGTGATCTTTATGGGTAATGGAGTTATTGTAGAAGAGGGAACTTCACAGCAGATCTTTGAAGATCCACAAAATGAGATGACGAAGGAATTTTTGAGTCGTTTCAGAAATGCATGATTCCGGGAACTGCCCGGCGCCCGTCTGTTTGACAAACAAAACGCTGCATTAAGTGAATTAAAATTCATTTTTTGCAGCGTTTTTGTTATTTATAAAAAGTATCAGATTTCAATGAGAAGGTTCGGTTGTTTTTCGATTGATCAGAATTGGAGGAATGATCTTGTGAACCGGTTCAGAAGACAGAGCCGGTTTTCTTTTGTGTCTTTCTGTAATCTGTTCATGCAGGATTTTCATGGCAGATGTGGCAATCTTGTCAATCTGCTGTCCAACAGTACTGATCGGAACAATAGCTTCTCTGGAAACTGGAGAATCATCAAAACCAATGATCTTGTAGTCATCTGGAAGCTGTCCATACTTTTGGATTAGATGATTGAGCATGATGTTGGCAAATGTATCGTTTGGAAGAAAAATTCCCTTTGTTTTGCCTTGATATTTAGAATCAATTGTTTCCAGCAAATCTTTGAGAATCAGAGAACTTTCTTCATAACTGTGGCCGGTATCTGTGAGAATCAGTTCATGTGGAATCTGATATTCTTCACAGATATCAGAAAAGCCTTTTATACGGCCATAGGATGGAACCTGTGGAGATAATTCAACATTGATGTGGATCAGAATATCTGCTCCGGTCTTTGCAAGGAGACTGGTTGCCTGCACCGCACCCATATAGTTATCCGTATTGACACTGCTCACAAACTGATCTTCACGCTCGATCGTTACAATTGGGAGATTGTAGGAGGCGAGCTCTCTGGAAGGAATGGTATGGCTTAAAATAACCATTCCTTCTATTTTATAAGAAAGAAGTTCCTGAATATACTCGCGTTCAGTTGATTTATGATCATCACCGGTAAAAACAAGAAATTTGTAGCCATAGGTATCATAAGTTTTCAGTATCTGGTTTAGCATTTCAGAATAGTAATGTAAATAAAGGTTTGGAATGATAACACCGATAAATTCGGTTTTCCCGTTTGCCAGGATCCTGGCAACTTTATTCTCCTGATAGTTTAGTTTATCAAGTGCATCCGAGATAATCTGCTGATTCTTCAATGTGAGGGAATCAGGATTGTTGAAATATCTGGAAACAGTGGTTTTTGAGAAACCAGTATATTTGGCAATGTCATTGAAGGTTATATTTTTTTTGCCCATGGTAGTTTCCTTTCAGTAAAACTCAGTAATAATTGTAATTTTAGTATAACAGAAAAAGAGAGTCAGAACAAGGTTAACCAGTAACAGAATTGGTAAAGTAACCGGTTCTGTACAGATTTTACAAAACTTATATATTAAAATTGTAAAAATCAATGAAATGCAAGAGAATACTTGACGTAAAAATGAGTATATGCTATTATCAATACATAAAGTAACCGGTTACTTTACCGGTCACGAAGAACGGAAAGATGGAAAAGGAGGAGAACATGAAAAAAGCAAAACTGATTCTTCTTGCCGGCCTGGCTATGGCAGTCAGCCTGACAGGATGTCAGAAAAAAGAAGTAAAGCCTGGCGATGTAGCAGGCTATGATGAAGGAGAACAATATCTTTCAATCTGGGTGCATAGTATTGAAGATACTCCGGAAGGACAGGTGTACAGAGAATCTGTAGACAGCTTTAATGAGAAATATAATGGTAAATATTTTGCAGATATTGAATTTATTCCTAGAAACGACAGTGGTGGCGGCTATTCAGATAAGGTAAATTCATCAGTGCTCTCAGGTGGCCTTCCGGATGTTCTTACTCTGGACGGACCTAATGTAGCAGCATATGCAGAGAACGGCATCATACAGCCGTTAGCAGATCTGACAGAAGATGAGAGAGGTGAATATCTCGAATCTATTCTTGAACAGGGAACTTATGATGATAAGCTGTATGCACTTGGAGTAATGGAATCCAGTGTAGGTCTTTATTACAATAAAGATATTCTTGAGGAAGCCGGAATTGAGGTACCAGATGCCGATCATCCATGGACACAGACTGAATTTATGGATATTCTGAAAAAACTGAAGCCATTGATGGATGAGAAGAAAGGCTACCCGATCGACATGACATTCCCGGTAGGTGAATCAAGTATTTATTATTATGCCCCATTTATCTGGGCAAATGGTGGAGACCTGGTAAGCGAAGACGGACTGACAGTGGACGGATATTTCAATTCAGAAAAGAATGTTGAAGTTATGAATTATTTCCACCAGATCGTAGAGAACAAATACATGTCCGAAGCTCCGATCGAGAATCTGTTTGAAAGTGGAAGAGCAGCCTTCAAATTTGACGGTGCGTGGGAAGTCAACACAATCTACGAGAACTATCCGGATGTGAATCTTGGCGTTGCACCTTATGTAGTTGGTGATGACTGGGATGGTGAAAGATATACACCGACAGGCTCTTGGGCATTTGCAGCATCTTCAGAAACAGACAATATTGAAGGTGCAACAGAGCTGGTCAAATGGATGAGTGGTGTGGAAAGTGGTGTAAGGATCTGGAATGAAGCAAAATCACTTCCGTCTACATATAAAGCATTTGAACAGATCGATGTATTCCAGACAGACGAAAATTACAAAGCACTGTACGAGCAGCTGAGTAAATATGGACACCCAAGACCAAAGACTCCTGTATATCCACAGGTAAGTACATCTTTCCAGCAGGCACTTGAAAGTGTTGGACTGGGCGGTAAAGATGCACAGGCAGAACTGGATAAATCTGTAGAAAGGATTAACGCGAAACTGGAACGTTATACGAGAGAATAATGAAGAAAAAAGAATCAATTTTAGGAATGGCTTTCTTTGGCCCGGCACTGGTACTTCTTACGTTGTTTTTATTTCTGCCGATGGTGCTGACACTGGTGTTCAGTTTTACCGATTACTTTGCACTGAATCCGGATATGACACACTTTGTAGGCCTGGAAAACTATATAAACATTTTTAAAGACGAATTATTTGTAAAATCATTTTTTAACACGGTAAAATTTGTACTTATTATTGTACCGTGTCAGTGCATCGGAGCACTTGTTCTGGCACTTGCGATAAACAAAGTCACACATTGTAAGAAATACTTCAAAGTGGCATTTTTTATTCCGGTTGTTATGTCGCTGGCGGTTGTATCTACACTCTGGATGGATATCTACAGTCCGGAAGGAATCCTGAATACACTGCTTGCTCATCTGGGGATCAGTGCACAGCCATTTATTCACAGTGCGAAACAGGCACTTCCATCCATCGCAGTTATGAGTGTATGGCAGGGTGTCGGATATCAGATGATCATTTTCCTTGGTGGACTCCAGAACATTAACCCGGCGCTTTATGAAGCAGCTGAGATGGATCATGCAAGCGCATGGCAGAAATTTAAAGATATCACACTTCCAGAATTGAAACCACTTTGTGTGTTTGTATTTATCACGGTTACAATCGGTGCGTTCCGTATGCTGGTACAGCCGATGGTCATGACAGGTGGAGGACCGGATCACTCAACATACACACTTGTATATGATATTTATGAAACCGGTACAATGAACTGGGAGATGGGACTTGCATCAACAATGGCAATTGTCTTCACTATATTTGTTGTCATACTGACAATTATACAGAATGTACTGACCAAAGGAAAGGAGGAGAAAAAACATGTTAACAAAAAAGCAAAAAACAATTAACTGGATACTGGCAGTTATTTTGCTGGTACTTTCCATATTCTTCCTGTTTCCGGTGATCTGGATGCTTGCAAACTCCTTTAAACCAGATGCAGCGATCACAGCAGATATGAATTCCATAGCAGCATTTATTCCTCCTGCTTTAAATGGAAATTATTTTGAAAACTATATTACGATTCTGACAGATACCAATTTCCTTCGTTACATGCTTAATACTCTGGGATATGCGGCACTGCTGATCGTACTTGGGGTTATTGTAAACGGACTTGCAGGCTATGCACTTGCAAAGATCAACTTTCCATTCCGTGACCAGTGGCTTTTGATCATCATGATGCTTCTGATCGTACCGACAGAAACCGTTATCACGATACACTTTCTGATCATTGCAAAAGCAGGACTACTGAATACCGTGATTGGATATGTACTTCCAATGATCGTGAATCCGTTTAATATCTTTCTGTTCCGACAGGTTTTCGTAAGTCTGCCGGATGATGTTTATGAGGCGGCACAGCTTGACTTCTGCAGTCCGGTAAAATATTTCTTTACCATGGTATTGCCAATGTCAA
>ENA-OPDD01002643-OPDD01002643.1-human-gut-metagenome-genome-assembly--contig:-NODE-2643-length-10752-cov-5.580163_pt1 | contig 10752 bp, 8 predicted proteins | sample MGYA00241574_ERZ501499 | MGnify/ENA primary metagenome ERZ501499 (study PRJEB25962, sample SAMEA2042576) | human gut metagenome | biome: human gut; feature: human-associated habitat; material: faeces...
CCAGCCGGTCCAGATGGGTGAACAGCTTGGCGCTGGGCAGGCCGCGGTGGGCCGAGATCACCGCATGGGTGCTCTCGCCGCCCACCGGCAGACTGGTGCCTTCCAGATGGCCTGCCGCCACCTGCAGCACGGCGTCGCTGGTGCCGTGGTAGATGGGCAGCTCCACCCCGATGCGGGGAATGGTGATGTAGCCCATGATGCCGGTGCCGGTCACGTCCAGCGTGGTGCTGTAGGTGGAAAAGCGGTCGGCGTGGTACAGGGCATCCGGGTCGGCGGCGATCTCCTGATTGAAGACGTCGGCGGCATCAAAATAGGCCGTGTAGTCGGCGTCGGACAGGCCGTCCACCTGTTGGGCGTAGCTGTTGACAACCCTGGTCTGGTTGCGCTGGTTGATGTAATCGCTGATGGTAGGGTAGAGCATCACCGCAAGGCCCACAAAGAAAATGAGGACGAGCAGGATGGTGCCGGAGTGCTTTTTCATGGCAAGGCCCTCTGTGCTGTGAAAAAGGAGCGGAGGCGAGTTGGTCGCCCCCGCTCCGGGTGTTTTCAGGGATGGTTGCTTAGTTCTTGTGCTCCATGCGCTTCTTGGTGACCAGCAGCACGACTGCTGCCACCATCAGGCCGCCGCCGATGACATAGAACAGGGTGGTGCCCACGCCGCCGGTGCTGGGCAGGATCGCACCGGCATTGTTCTCCACGGCAACACCATGGTCAGCTTCAGACCAGGTGTTGGAAGTCAGCGTGGTGTTGTTGGAGCCGTTGGTCAGGTTAACGGGCTTGCGCTCGGTCAGCATATTGTAGCCGTCGGGTGCCTTGGTCTCTTTCAGCCAGTAGGTGGTCTTGTCCAGACCGGAGATGTGCACCCTGCCGCCCGTCACAGCGATAGTCTCGGTGGCACTGGGCTCGTTGCCGTTGGACACACGGTAACCGCCCGTGACGGGAACGACCTTGATGACGCTGCCGCCGTTCTCTGCGTTGTACAGCTTGAACTCGGCACCATCCAGCAGCTTCTTGTCGCTGCCGTCCACCTTGAGCAGGTCGAACTCGTAGGTGTAAGTGGTGGTCTCCTTATTGACGGTCTGCTTGTTGCTGTAGTGCAGGGTTGCGCTGTTCTTGTTGCCAGCAACAACGGCGTTCTCATTCAGAGTAGCGGTGTAGGTCACAACAATATCCTGGCCTACTTTGTTCGCAACATAGCTGTCTGCGAAGGCGAGGGTGAAGGTGGGGTCGCCATCATTTTGCTTGAGAGTCAGCGTGGCGTTGTTATCGTTGAGAGCTTCGTTATCGATCTTGACGCTGCCGGAGATAAAGCTCAGGCCCTTCTCCATGGTATCGGTGACCTTATAGCTCTGTGCACCGGCCTCCACATGGATGGTGATCTTGAACTCCACAGTATCACCGATCTTGGCGTCGTTGGTGGTACCCCAGGCATCACCGTTCTTGACCTCTTTCTCGATGGTGGGCTGGCCGTTCTTTTCCTTGATGGTGACATTGGGGGTGGTGGTATTCAGGCCGCACAGAGCACCCATAGAGCTATCCACCAGATAGTAGCCCAGGTCCAGGTTAAAGAAGGTGACGGTATCACCAGTTGCAGTTTCCGCAGTGCCAGTGATGCCTTTCACTTTTGCCCAGGTCAGGGCAGCTTTGGCCAGAGCAGCGACAGTATCGGAATCGTCGGTGCTGTCAACACCAGCCTTCCAAGTGGGGTGGCCCTGGCCGTCCAGGGTGATGTAGTCCTTGCCGGCACCGGTCGAGAAGAAAGTCTCCCAGGCAGGTTCCACCGTGTAGGAATAGGCATCGCCGTTGTAGCTGTCCAGCTTGAACATGCGGTAAATGGTGTAGGTTTCACCGTCAACGGCGTTGTCGATGGTGATGGAACCATTGGTGCCGGTGTTGGTCACTGCAAAAGCAGGCACGGCCATAGCCAGCACCAAGGCTGCTGCCAGCAGGGCAGCAAACAGTTTTTTGAACGTCTTTTTCATGAGGGGATGATTCGCTCCTTTCCAGATTGGGGAAATTTATGCACACAACATTGCTTCGGAGGCGGGACACATTCGCCCGCTCCGCAGGCACAAATCAGAATACCGCAAGGCGGTTCAGCGGCCAGATGCGCAGGAACACCCGCCCCACGACCTGGCTTTTTTCCACGCAGCCGATCACGCTGCTGCGGCTGTCGATGGACACCGAGCGGTGGTCGCCCAGCACAAAATACCGGTTCTCCGGCACCTGATAGGGGAACCGGATGTCACATTCGCCCAGTGCCAGCTCGTCCACATAAGGCTCGTCCAGCACAGTGCCGTTCACGGTCACATGGCCGTCCTCGTCCATGGAGATCACGTCACCGGGCTGGCCGATCACACGCTTGAGCAGGAGCTTGTTCTGCCAATAAAAGCCGCACAGGTCGCCGGTTTTCATGCTGTCGGACTTGACCAGCAGCAGAATGTCCCGGTCCTCCAGCGTGGGGTTCATGCTGTCGCCGGACACCTGCAGCACCGGCAGGAACAGGGTGGCCAGCAGCACGGCCACAGCGGCCACCACCACCAGCGCATAAATGGTGCTGCGCAATACCCGTCCGTACCGGCTGCGGTAGGCCAGACGGTCGCGCTCGGCCTTTACCTCCTCTGTGGAGGGGATGGCCGTAAATTTGATCTCGGTTGATTTCATTTTACCTTGCCTTCTTCCGGCAGGATATCGGTGTCACAGCGGCTGCGCAGCAGCTCACGGGTGCTCTGCTCAAAAGCAGCCCGCCGTGCTGCGATCTCCTGTTCCGTTTTGGCCCGCAAGGCGGCGCAGTCGGCCTCTGTCTGGGCACGCTTGTGCTCTGCTGCCTCGGTCAGGGCGTCACATTCCCGCTTGGTCTGTGCCTTCAGCTGTTCCGCCTCGGCCCGGGCCTGTGCCAGGATTTGGTCTGCTTCGGCCTTTGCCTGCGCCTGCAGGGCGTCCCGGTCGACCGACCGCACCGAAGCCAGATAGTCATCGGCGGCTGCCTGCGCAGCCTCAAACACATGGTTCAGTTCCAGAGCGGCCTGTGCAATGGACCCGGCACTGTCCAGATGGATCTGCCGCTGTTCCAGTTTGGCGGTCAGATCTGCATTTTCGGCTTTGAGCTGATCTTCGCTCTGCTTGAGCGCAAAGATGATCTCGACCAGTTCAGTGCGGCGCATATGCCGCAGTTCACGGTCTGCCATAACGGCACCTCCGTATCAAAAGCGTTGCAGGGCCGGTACGGACCCTGCTGCGCGAAAAAGCGATTTTCGTACAGAAATTCGTCGAAACTCCGAACATCCATACATAAAGCATTCTACCAGACGAAATGCAACAAAACCATAACAAAAATGGCGTTGCAGTAGGTTTTCAAAAAATATTTTTTGAAAATCGCGCACAAAATTCCTCAGGCTGCGCAAAAAGAGCACCCTGCGCGGAAAACAGGGTGCTCTTTTTGCGGCAGAATGTTTACTTCTTGATGAAACCGCCCAGCAGATTGTTCAGCTCAACGACGGACTTGTAGATCACATTGATGTTGTTGATAATGGAGCTTGCACCGGAGAAGATGCGGGCCAGCTGGTTAAAGACCTGACCCACGTTCAGGAATGCCTTGTAAGCGTCGCTGTCGGCAATGGTGGCACCGCCGTCCAGATAGGTCATCTCGTTTTCGTCGATCACGGCATAGCAGGCGGGCAGTTTCATTTCGGTCATCATAATGGGGATTCCTTTCTTTCGTAAAATCAGTGCATGTTTTTCCAAAATGTAAAAATCAGACGGCGGCCACGACCACCAGCGTGACCAGAATGCCGGCCACCAGCAGGGTGCCCAGATGCTTCTGCAGGGCAGGACCGCCGGTCACGGGCAGGGTAGGGGCCGTGGGACTGGCGGAGCTGGACTTTGCGGTCCACTGGGCGTAGATGGTGGTGTCACCGGTGAACACGGTAGCGGTGGTGATCCGGCTGCCGCCCACCGGCTCGGTGTACCAGCCGTTGAAGGTGTAGCCGTCCATCGTGGGAGACTCCGGCAGGGTGGTCAGTTTGCCGTCCAGATTGGTGGTGACCACCACGGTGGAGCTCACACCGCCGCAGGCGTCCAGACCGATGGTATAAAAGGCGTCCTCTTTATTTCCTGCGGCAAAGGCGGCAGGCACTGCCGCACACAGCAGGCTGAGCAAGACCAGACAGAGTGTCAATGCTCGGAAAATTTTTTTCATAAAATTCCTCACTTTCCCGGGAGTAACCGTGCCCCGCAGCGCTTGCGGTGCCTGCCCGGCGGGGGCGGCATTCCGGCACGGCCTTGAATGACTTCGCTTCCACAGCGTACCACAACCGCAACAGTTTGGCAAGGTTTTTCAGCGAATCCCCAAAAATTTTTCATGAAAGAAGATCTGCCTCCGCGCGGAAGAAAACATGCCGGTGCCTCTTGTGAAAATCCGGAAAATATGATATACTATTTTGCACAATGCGCCATCGCCAAGCGGTAAGGCAGGGGACTTTGACTCCCCCATCGTAGGTTCGACTCCTGCTGGCGCAACCAAACGCCCCGGAAGCTGGAAGGCTTCCGGGGCGTTTTTTGCTTATTCGAGATCCGGTCAGCGGCGGTGGATCTTCCGGGTGGGGCGGCGGTGGTTCCAGCGGTTGAGCAGCAGCCAAAGCCCGTAGATGGCGGCGCTGAGCACGCTCAGCACGATGACCACCTTCAGGTACAGACTGCCCAGAAATTCGCGGATCTTGGCCACGGTGAGCAGCAGGGCGTTCTGGTCCACATCCTGCCCGGCGATCAGGTTCACCACGCCGATGGTCTCGCCCGCCAGCTTCAGCTCCACGGTGCCCACCACGTCGCCCTGCCGGATGGGCGCACAGACGTAGTCCGGCAGGTGGAAATACTTCTGGGTCACGCTGCCGTCGCCGGTGGAGGGCAGCAGGGTCATCATGCTGTCGGCCGGATACAGCTGCAAGGTGTCGGTGTCGGCGGAATACTTCACCGGGATCTCGGCCAGTGCCAGGTCGGTGTCCAGTGCGGCCTGGATGGAAAAGGTGTCGAACACCCAGTCGATCAGCCGCACCGTCTCATACAGGGCCGGGCGGCGGTTGGCGTAGCCGAAGGTGTCGCAGGTGTCGGGGCTTTGCATCACACAGAAGATATAGGTGGCACCGTCCTGATTGGCCCAGGAAACGTAACTCTGGTTTCCGCTGTCCTTCTTGTAGGCGGTCACGTCGCACATGCCGCCCTGCATGGCGCTGCGGTAGTAATTGCCGCCGCTGCTTTTGCTCAGGGCTGCATTCTGGCTGACCAGCACCGACGGAGACCGGTGCTTCTCCTTGGCCGGCATGGTAAAGGTGGGCACGCCGGAGATCTCCACAAAGGCGTCAAAGCTCATCAGGTAGCGCAGGATCAGGTACATGTCCACAGCGCATGTCACGTTGCCGCTGTCGATGCCGCAGGCGTCCGTCCAGGTGCTGTTCGTGGTGCCGATGCGCTGAGACAGGGCGTTCATCTGGCTCACCCAGCCGTCCAGATCCCCGCCCGACAGGGTATAGGCAAGGCCCATGGCGGCTTCGTTGGCGTTGCGGGTGACCATGGCGTACAGTGCTTCGCGGTAGGTGAAAGTCTCGTTGGAGCGCATGTCGGCGTTGCTGGTGTTGTGCACATAGTCCGAGATGGCAAACGGCATCTGGAAGGTGTTGTCCAGCTGGTCGGCATAGTTGGTCAGCACCAGCGCGATGGTCATATACTTGGTCAGGCCACCGGCGGACACCTGTTTGGTACTGTCTTTTTCGTAGACGATGATGTTGGTGTCGGTGTTCACGATGTAGGCGCTCTGGGCCTGCACCTGATAGACGGGGGAGGGGTCGAACATGGCACCTGCCGGCAGCACCAGGCAGCTGAGCAGGAGTGCAAACGACAGGATCAGTGCAAAAATACGTTTCATGTGGACAATTCCTTCAAAAAGCGATAAACTATACGATGCAATGCGCACCGGCAGCGGTACGCAGAAAACACAAATGGAACAGCAGACGCTGTATACTTTATAATAACAGGTTTGCCGGGACGTGACAAGGGCTTTGCGGCTTTTGGCTGCGGTTTTGCACGCTCCGGCACAGGAGGACGGGAATGGTATATCTGACAGGCGACACCCACGGCGATCTGGACCGGTTCCGGCACGGGCGGCTGCGCTGGCTGGGCAAACGGGACATCGTGGTGGTGCTGGGCGATTTCGGCTTTGTGTGGGACGGCGGCGCAGAAGAACAGAAAAAGCTGGACTGGCTGCGAAAGCGGCCGTATACCCTGCTGTTTCTGGACGGCAGCCACGAAAACTACGACCTGCTGGCGCAGTACCCGGAGACCGAGCTGTTCGGCGGCAGGGTGCAGAGCCTTGGCGGCAACGTATACCATGTGTGCCGGGGCAGCGTGCTGGAGCTGGAGGGCAAGACCTATCTCTGCTTCGGTGGTGCGGAAAGTCAGGATAAGGACGACCGGGAGCCGGGCGTGAACTGGTGGAAGCAGGAGATGCCCAGTGACGAGGAGTACGACACCTGCCGCCGCAACTTAGAGGCAGTAGACTACAAGGTAGATTATGTGCTGACCCACGATGCACCAAGCAGATTTTTGGATTTTACCGCCCTTGCCCTTGGCGAAAGCAACCGTCTGCACCTGTTTCTGGACGAGATCTTGCTCAAGCTGACCTACGAAAAATGGTTTTTTGGCTGCTACCACAAGGATGTGCAGCTTTCCACCAAGAGCCGGTGTGTGTTCTGTGACGTCATCCCCATGGGTGAGCGGCGCACCGGGCTGTTCCACCGATAGGAGGCAAAATGCAGGTCACGGTAAAACTATCCTCCCGGGAGGGGGCGGCGCACGTCAGCGGCATTCTGGCGGGCTTTACTCTGCTGGCAAAGCACGGGAAACTGACCCTGCGGGTGCAGGACGTGCGGCAGGGCAATCCCCTTGCCCGGGAAGCGCTGCTGGAAACCGAGATCGACGGCCGCACGGTGGTGTTTGACCTGATGGACGGCTACTTCTACAACGACCCGGCGGCGGTGCTGGCGCTGTTCCACCGGGCGGATGTGGTGTTCAAGCGCAGTTTTTCAGCCGAGAAGAACCGGCAGTTCCCGGGCGATATCTCCGCAAAGCTGCGGCCATTGGGGCTGAACTATTACGTTACCTGTCCGGGCTCGCCGCTGGAAGCGGAGCGCAGCGCAAAGAGCCGCCTGAAGCAGTGGGCACTTTCCACCCGCTGCTATCCGCAGGACTTTGAAGCCCGGCTGATCCGGGTGCGCAAAAAGCCGCGCATCCTCTTTCTCACCCGTCTGTGGGACCCAGAGGAGCCGGCGGTGCAGCAATATCCGGACTTACAGACAGAGTGGCGGCAGGTGAACGCAGACCGCATCGAGCTGCTGCACCGACTGCAAGCTGCTTTTCCGGAACAGTTCACCGGCGGCGTATCGGACAACGCCTGCGCCCGGCGGCAGTGCCCGGAACTGATCGTGCCGGACAGGCTGACCGGCAAGCGCGCCTACCTGCACCGGATGCAGCACACCGAGATCTGTGTGGCTTCTACCGGACTGCACGGCTCTACCGGCTGGAAGCTGGCCGAGTATGTGGCGGCGGGACGTGCTATTGTTACCGAGCCGCTGCGGTACACCCTGCCGGGCGGCTTTGAAGAAGGCAAAAACTATAAAACATATACGTCCCCGGCAGAGTGCGAGGCGCAGCTGCGGCAGCTGCTGGCAGACCCGGCGGCGATCTTAGCCATGGCGCAGCGCAATGCGGCGTACTATCAAGCGTGGCTGCGGCCGGAGCAGCAGGTGCGGCAGGCTTTGCGGCAGCTGGAAACAGGGGAAATGTAAGGGGAAAAATGGGGTATGGAAGAGCAGAAACGGCATAGCGGCTTTGAGGCGATGCGCATCCTCAGCATGGTAATGATCGTTCTGATGCACGGGATCGGGCACGGCGGGTTGGGCAGTGCGGCACCGCAGGGGTCGGCGGTATTCTGGATATACTGGCTGCTGTTTATTCTGGCGCGTGTATCCACCAACTGTTTTGTAATGCTTTCCGGCTATTACCTGTCAGAGCGCAAGGGACCTGTTCATGTCGGGCGGCTGTTCCGCATCGGGGCACAGGTGTGGTTTTACTCCATGCTCACTTTCTGCGTTGCGGTCAGGGCGGGTGCGGTGCCGCTTTCAGCCATTTCGCTGCTCCGGGCACTTTTACCCCTTACCTCCAACGGCTACTGGTTTGCCTCGGCCTATTTTCTGATGTACCTCTCGGTGCCGGTGCTGAACGCGGTGGTGCAAAGCCTTGACCGGCGGCAGTACAAAACGCTGCTGCTGGTGGCGTTGCTGCTGCAAAGCGTGTGGGGCACGCTGTTCTACTGGGCAACGGATGTGACCTTTGTAAATAACGGATACAGCTTTATCTGGTTCTATATCCTGTATTTTATGGCAGCCTATTTCCGCAAATACCGGGTGACTGTGCCCAGCGGGCTGTGTTTGCTGGCATATCTGGCAGCTTCGGCGGCGGGGCTTTTCAACCGGATGCTGGCGCTGCGGGTGGAAAACGCCCTGCACCTGAACGGCTTTGTGAATACCGTCAACGGCTATCAGGCACTGGCTACGGTCATCGCCTCGGCAGCAATGTTTTTGCTGTTCCAGAATATCCGTATCCGCTCGGACTACTGGCGGCGCTGGGTCTTTCGGCTGGCACCGCTGTCCTTCGGGGTATACCTGCTGCACGACAGCGATTTTACCCGGGCGCTGCTGTGGCAGCTGGTGGATCTGCCCCGGTTTGGCGGGGCGCTGCTGCCCTCGCTGGCGTACCTGACCGGTGCGGTGCTGCTGGTTGCCGCTGCGGGCTACGCGGTGGATGCCGTGTATCAGCGGCTCTACCGCCTGCTGCACCTGCCCGCACTGGAAACAAAGCTGGACGCCCTGACCGCGCGCATCCTGCAAAACATTGTTGGGAGCAAAGAATAATATTCTATCGTGGGTCGGAAGCCTGAGCGCTTCTGACCCGCTTTTTTATGCGTGAAGTTGTAGTAATGGATGCCGTTTGCCATCACGGCCCCTCCTGTGAAAAAAGCGTATATCGCGGCCCGCAGGCCGCGATATACGCGAACTATAAAAATATTATTTCCGCTGAAGTTGCGCAAAGCAAAGCGGAGCGCACTTAAAATCGTCCTCAGTTCATCGGCCCGGCCTTGTCGAACATCTGCTGTACCTGTGCGGCCAGCAGGGCGTGCTCCGGGGCCTGCAGCAGCGGGTCCTCCGCCAGCATGGCCAGTGCTTCGCTCTGGGCGGCGTGGAGGGTGCGGGTGTCGTTCATCAGGTCGGCAATTTGCAATGTGGGCAGACCGTGCTGTCGGCTGCCGAAAAAGTCGCCGGGGCCGCGGGTCTCCAGGTCGTACTGGGCCACGGCAAAGCCATCGGTGGTGCTGCAGAGGAACTTCAGCCGCTTTTGCACCGCTTCGCCGGTATTGTCGCTGACCAGAAAGCACCAGCTCTCGGCGGCACCACGGCCCACCCGGCCGCGCAGCTGGTGCAGGGCGCTCAGGCCATAGCGCTCCGCGTTCTCGATGACCATGACGCTGGCGTTGGGCACGTCCACGCCCACCTCAATGACTGTGGTGGACACCAGTGCGTCCAGCCGCCCGGCCTTGAAATCCTCCATGACAGAGGCCTTCTCCTTGGGCTTGAGCTTGCCGTGCATCAACCCCACCCGGCGGTCGGGCAGCAGGGCCTTGGCAATGTCCTCGTAGTAGGTCTTGACGGCGTTCAGCCCGCCGTCCGGCACATCCTCGATGGCGGGGCAGACCAGATACACCTGCCGCCCTTTGTCGATCTCGCTGTCCAGAAAGCGGTACAGGTCCTGCCGCCGCTTGCCGGTGATGCACCGGGTCTTGACCGGGGTACGGCCGGGGGGCAGCTCGTCCAGAATGGAGATGTCCAGGTCTCCGTAGAGGAGCAGGCCCAGTGTGCGGGGAATGGGGGTGGCGCTCATGACCAGCAGGTGCGGATTCACGGCCTTTTCGGCCAGCATGCCGCGCTGCCGCACGCCGAAGCGGTGCTGTTCGTCGATGACGGCCAGCCCCAGCCGGGCAAACTCCACCCCCTCGCTGAGGATGGCGTGGGTGCCCACGATGAGGTCCGCTTCGTCGCCCCGGATGGCGGCCAGCGTGGTGCGCCGGGCGGCGGCTTTCATGCCGCCGGTGAGCAGGGCCACCCGCATGCCAAAGGGGGCCAACATCCGGTTCAGACCCTCGGCGTGCTGTGCGGCCAGAATCTCAGTGGGGGCCAGCAGAGCAGCCTGATACCCGGCCCGGATGCAGGCCCAGATGGCGGCAGCCGCTACCAGCGTTTTGCCGCTGCCCACGTCACCCTGTAACAGGCGGTTCATGGAGTGCTCCCCGGCCATGTCGGCCAGGATCTCATCCACAGCCCGGCGCTGAGCACCGGTGGGAGAGAAGGGCAGGCTGGCCCAGAAGGGTTCCGGGTCTGTGGGCTGCATGGGGGCACCGGTGGCGGCGGAGCCGCGGTTCTTCATGCGGCCGATGCCCAGCTGCAGCACCAGAAGCTCTTCATAGATGAGCCGCCGCCGGGCCGCAAAGGCTTCTTCTTCGGTGGCAGGGCGGTGGATGGCCCGCACGGCTTCGGCCTTGGAAGGCAGGCGGTATTTGCGGCGCATCTCCTCCGGCAGCGGGTCGGGCAGAAGCTCGGCATGGGGCAGCAGCAGAAGGCCCGGCGGGTGTTTTTGCGTTGATGGATGCTC
>ENA-OPDD01002645-OPDD01002645.1-human-gut-metagenome-genome-assembly--contig:-NODE-2645-length-10751-cov-2.608265_pt1 | contig 10751 bp, 5 predicted proteins | sample MGYA00241574_ERZ501499 | MGnify/ENA primary metagenome ERZ501499 (study PRJEB25962, sample SAMEA2042576) | human gut metagenome | biome: human gut; feature: human-associated habitat; material: faeces...
ACAATACTTTTTATAGATGTAAATCATCAATTATTTATTTGTATGTATCTGCAACAGATTCTAAAACTTTATAATTACAATGGTATGGAGCAACACCCCCTGTCACCATCTGCTTTTCATAGATTTTTTTTGCTTTAGCTTCAATCTGTTTTTTGTACTTTTTGCAGAAAAAATATTCTTTTACCATAAGATTTCGTCTCTGCTCATCTTCTGGAATTCCTTTTTGTCTAAGTTTATTTAAATCTGTTTCATCAACAATAATATCATATTTATCCACTATTGTTGCCCTTGTATCAATTTCTTCATATACACGATAATTGGTTGTAGTAACATCTCTCCAACTAGCATGCTTTCTCTTTGCTGAAGTAAGCGGAATAACATATTTTCTGCCATTACAAGTAGTAAGTATTCCTAAATGTGGTTTTTTGAGTAGTCAGTGTCTATTGAATAAAAAATTTCTGAATCCACATTGTGCAATGCTATATTCTTTTTCTACACTTAATGTATATTCTTTTAGTCACGCCGTCAAGATATATTTTCGATAATATACTGTATATATATTATAGTATTCTTTATTTGTTACTAAATATTCATACTACTATATATTAAATAGATTTTAACTTAAAAATTTTTTATTTAATATACCTTACCTAAACGACAACTTTTCATCTCCAAGCTCTCTCATCTTTTCAAATCCTTCTACATCAATTTCCCGACTTTTCAACTCACTATTCTTCTTTATAATTTCTCCATACAACTGTTCACGAGTTTCTTCCTTTTTTAAATTATCTCTCTTATAAAATTAAAATGATATATTTTTTTGTTGGGTTTTATTGTTTTTTTGGACTTTTTTGTATTCTAACAACTTTCAAACATCGTTTTGAAATGAAAAACCCTGCATCAGCATTAGCTGATGCAGGTCATCTGTCAGGGTAATTTTTCATCCCCTTTCACTATAATATACTTTATTATTTTTACTCATAATGTTCATCAGGGCTTATCTCTACTTCAAAACATATCTGTTTATCATTTAACTGATACTTTTCAGCCAGAAATGGTCCACAGGCATTAGAACCTACACCTGAAACTTTATAGTCTACCCTTACATGTGTTTTTCCATCCTTAATTAATTCATCCGTATGCTGTGCTCTGGTTAACACTTCTGTACTATACTGAGAGACCTTACATTCAAATGTCTTTTCTGTTTCAAACTTTAAATTTCCTATTTTCAGCATCTTAACATCTATATGATTTCCATGTTCCTGTGGTCTCACATAATGAACATATTCTTTTTCTGCATTACTTTCATACATGCCAATCGTTGCATAATGGCACTCGTCGCAATATGTTTCACCTTCTCCACGTCCATAATATGTAAATGCTGCATTACTTTCGGGAATATCAAACTCAAAACCAAGTCTCGGCAAATATTTTGTTCTTTCATGAACGTTGCCTTCTAAAAGTATATCAATCCTACCATCCTTTGTAACATTAACTGACATCATATATTTAAAAAATGGTCTTCTCGCTACTCCAGCTAAGGCTCCTTTTACAATAATTCTTCCATCCTTGATTTCGCAATCATATATTTTAGAAAACTGTTTGTCTAAATTTTCACTTCTGCCATTTTGACGGTAACTCTCTAATCCGCCCCACTCTAACTGTGCATTACAGTCATTATCCGTAGGTGCCCGCCATGCTGTAAGTCTCATTGGTCCTGCCAATTGCTCTTTTCCATTGATTTTCATACTCGTAAATGTTCCATAATGTCTGGAAAATACATATCGAAAATGTTCCCCGGTTATAACCACATTTTCTCCTTCATACACTGCCTGTACCGCTGCTTCATCACTTTTCTGTCTTGCCGGGGTATCTGCTAACTTATGCTGTGTGACAGCATACTCCTTCCCATCTTTGTATAATCTGCAATTTAAATACAATCCATATTGATATTCTACCTTTGGCACATCTATGTTTAATTTCAGGCTCTCATGTGGTTCTATCGCCAGTTTCATCGTTCTGAATACAATCGTTTCCCCATCTGCCTGTATTTCATATGTAAATTCACAATCTTCCATATTTGTAAAATCATATCTGTTTGTTACTGTAAGCACGCCATTCTCATACTGCGTCACCATTGGCTGATATGCTGTTTTTACTTCTAAGGAACCACTTCTAATACTTCTATCAGAAAAAACCATACCGTCACAGCAGAAATTACTGTCATGTGTTTTTTCATTTTGAAAATCTCCACCGTATCTCTGTACTCCCTTTTCATCCAAAACAACATGATCTGCCCATTCCCATACACATCCTCCTATCATTTGTGGCGTTGCATGAATCAGTTCATTATAATCATATATATCCCCCGGTCCATTTCCCATAGCGTGGCAATATTCACAGAAAAAATATGGCTGTTTGCTTCCTGTTTTAAAAAACGCTTCTACTTCTTCGAGAGAATGATACATTGTAGAATGTACATCTACATAATCACTTTCTCCTAATCTGCTGGCATCTTCACTATGTATTAAACGACAATCCTTCTGCGTTCTAATGAAGCGGACCATCTCTTTCATGTTTTCTCCAAAAGCACTTTCATTTCCTAATGACCACATAATAACGCTGGTATGGTTCTTATCCCGCATAACAGTTCTTTGCATACGCTCAACCATCTCTTTCTTCCATTCGGCTCTCTGACATGGCCATTCTCCTGTCTCTATATCATATCGGTCCTCTTCATTAGGATTTCTCATACGAAATCCATGCGTTTCCATATCATTTTCCAGAATAACATAAAATCCCATTTCATCACACAGTTCAATCATATGCGGTGCCGGTGGATAATGTGAGGTACGAATACAGTTAATATTCAATTCTTTCATTAATTTTAAATCTTTCACCAGTGCTTCCGGGGTCTGATACCAGCCCGTTTTTGGATCTGTATCATGATGATTTACCCCATGTAGTTTTACAGGCACACCATTAATCAAAAGTTCTGACTTTTCCGAAATAGCAATACTTCTCATTCCTGTTTTCTGGACAATTTCTTCTCCGTTTCGCTTAATTTTGATTGTGTACAAATATGGTTTTTCCGCATTCCACAATATAGGATTCTCTATCTTCCATTCTACATTGCATGCATTCCTCTCCAACTGAAGAACATTTTCTTCTGCATCTAATAATGCAATATCTGCTTCTTTTCCCACATCTACTGAAATCTTCTCCGCATCTGATAAAATCCTCACATCTTCTATATGATCTTTCGGACGCTGTAGAATATAGCAATCCCTGAAAATACCATTATATCTTAGAAAATCCTGATCTTCCAAATAACTTCCGCAACACCATTTTAAAACTCTTACCTGAATCGTATTCGTTCCCTTAGTCACAAACTTCGTAATGTCAAACTCTGCCTGTAAATGACTTCCTTGTGTAAATCCTACATATTCTTTATTAACATATATATACGCACAGGAAGAAACACCTTCCAACACAAAATAAATCTTTCCCCATACTTTCTTTATATCAAACTCTCTCTGATATACTCCACATGGATTATCATCCGGAACATAAGGTGGATCTACAGGATATGGATAATTAATATTGGTATAATTTAAATCATCATATCCCTGTAACTGCCAGCAGGAAGGAACCATTATCTTGTCCCAGTCTGCAATTTCATCTTTGACATCAATGTCTCGTTTGTAATATTTAAAACTCCACTCTCCATTTAACATTTGAAGTTCCGATACTCCTTCAGGAATATAGTAACTCCTAGGATTCATTCTATTTTCGCTGGTTACCAACGGATTCTCGTAATTTCTCATTTTCCTCTCTCTTTCTAAGCTTGTTATTTATTTACAAGTAATTGTCAGTTTATTCCACCTATCGCTCTTTAATCTAAGTGCAGTCATCGTCTGATTTTCATATACAATAGAAAATTCCTCTTTCTTGCCATCAACCTCTATTTCATGCACGTTTCCATATATTAAGAGTTTATTAATGAAAATGTCTTTCAAAGAATAAATTGTAAATACTCTTTCATCTTCTTTTACACACTTGAATACATATTTATCATCTTCCTCTGCATAATAACGATATTCATCATCCATATTCGGTGGTGTAATCACTATCACTTTTGTCTGATTCTGTTCTGAAAATGGGACCGCCCACTTCATTTTTTCATTCATAATAACAGGAAGTACAATTCCGGACTTTAAATATGCCGGACAATCTTTTAAAGATACCGGAACCTCTCTCTCACAACTTCCTAAAACTTCATTACCACTCCACAATTCATACCATGTTCCTTTCGGAAAACAGACTTTCTTTGTCTGTGCCTTTTCTTCCAGAACCGGTGCAACTAATATTGTATCGCAGAATAAATATTGTTCTCCATTGTTCAGATAATCTTTCTCTTCAGGAAATGCCAGAGCCATTGCTTTCATCATTGGTAATCCTCTATGATTTGATGAAATTGCCGCACTATAAAGCATTTCTATAAGGTTTTCCCGTAACCAATAATATTTCAAATATGCTGTTTCCGCCTCTTTTCCAAAATCCCATGGACAGCGTGTTTTTGTTCCATGACTCCGCATTAATGGCTGAAAAGCTGCAAACTCAACTCCTCTGATGTAAGTCTCTACATTCGGCTTACCTTCATAACCTGCCATATCTCCACTCCATACTGCGAATCCACATAAGCCGGCAGATAATCCTGCATTTAATTGTTGTTTTAATCCATACAGCTCTGCTGGCTGATTTCCCGAATAAACTGCTGCCCACTGCTGACTTCCTGCACACCCTTCCCGACAATAATATATATAATCGTCATCTACGATTTCCCGCGTTGCCTCACCATAAACCTTTGTGTACCAGTATGCCCCCCAATTATGCATCTCTTTTCCTGTAATACCATTGCAATACATATCGTCCTCTGTAATCTGTTCACTATATCCCAGCATTCCACCACGCATACCCTTAATAAAATAATCATTCTTTTGGTTTCTAATTAAAACTTTTGCATTGTGGTTAAAAAAATCAATACGTCCCCCTGATTCCTGTTTCGAACCTTCTTTTATTTTAATGATAGGATAGTCTTCCTCCTTAACGTTTGGCAGATATTTTCTATTCTGTTCTAACTCTGAATCCGGTGTACACCAGACAATCATACGAATTCCTTGTGCATTAAGTATTTCATAAGCAATTCTATTTTCTGAAATCCATCCTTCTCCATACATTGCAGAAAGATTTGTAATTCCTAATCTCCTATATCCATTCAACATTTCCTTTAATATCTTTAAGTATTTTTCCGGATTATTTTCCTTTTCCCAATTCTCCCCATACCATACCTGATTTCCTGCCCCCATAGTATAACGAAACGCCCATTTAGGTGGAAGAAACGGCTTTCCTGTCAATCTTGTATAAGAACGTAACCTTTTGTCTAAAGTTCCTGTCCAAATATATATATCAAATTCTGTTTCCCAAAACTCCCATATTCCTTTATACGGATTTGTATATCCCAAGTCGCTGACAGCCGGATAATAAGAAGCATAAAACAACGTATTGCCTCTGGAACTATGTAACAATGGAACATTTTTATAAGATTTCCACAATTCCAATCCATCACTATCAATATCATATTCACAATTCGTATTCCAAAGAAACTGTCGTTTTCCATTTTGGTTTATATCTGAAAATTTTTCTCCCATTCCTAAAAGCACATCATCTGGATCAATATCAAATTCCAAGCGGATTTTTACTAATTTATTTTCATAGAATCCAAAACGAACGCTGTCTTTTGTCAAACAATATTGAAGTACATTATAAATATCAAAAATTTTGATTGTCCACTCCGGACCATTTACTAAATGAAATTCTGTACCATCCATTGTCCTAAAAAGAACAATATCCTTGTCGTCACTTTCTATAAAATGAATTTCTTCTCTTTCTGTTGGATTAAAAAAACTACTCTCTGTTGTTGTAATTCGGATTCCTCCCAAACTTGGAGCCGATATGACAAAATCTATATTTTCATTTCCTAATTGATATGTAATCTTTAACCGTTCCTCGAACTTTACAATATCAACTATTTTTTCCAATATTCTCCATTCATCTACAATTGGTTCTGTTGGCGATGCTCCACTATTAAATTTACCAAATTCATTTTTTTCCACCTGACGGTACATTTTTTTCTTATCCATAAAATCCGTCCCTTCTATATTTGTTTACTTACTACTACTTACTACTGTTTATGTAATTTTATATTACTTTATTTTGACAATAAAGCATATGGATTTTTTACACTTCTTTTGATTGATATGGATTTATTTTTTATATTTCTTTTTAAATTTATCAAAAATATATTTTTACAGGACATATATAGAAATAATTCCATTATATGCAACAAAAAAATCCATATTTTTTTATCTACTGTCAATTAAATCCATTCTTTTTTTTAGTTGTTCTTGTTATAATAAAATTAATTTATTCGTGGAGGTATCTTATGTTATCTATTAATAGTTCATGTTATTCAAGTTCCGAAATAGATTTACCCAACTATGAATATCCCGTAATTGCCACCAGCTGTGGAAGGCATGTTTTGTATACCCATGATTCTTTCTGCGTAAATCAAAAAAAGCGACAGGATTATCAGTTACTATATGTAAAGCATGGCACCATTTACTACTATATTGACAAAAAACAATATTCAATTTCTGCAGGTGGAATTCTAATTTATAAACCAAGCGAATTACTGCATTATGAATTTTTCCTTAAAGATGCACCTGATATTTACTGGGTTCATTTTACCGGAGATAATGTTGACAATATTCTTGGAGAATTAAACCTTTCAACGAAACATGCATTTATGGGAACTATCTGTCCTGAATATGATACTATTTTTGATAAAATTATTAATGAACTGCTAAACAGAAAACTTCATTTTATGGATATATCATCTATTCTAATGTTAGAATTATTGTACACAATTTCCAGAGATATCTGTACTATTACATATATTTCTTCCAAAAATGATTTGATTTTAGAAAAAGTATTAGAAATTTTCAATACTAATTATCCAAACAAAATCAGCATTACTTCTATTGCCAAAGAACTGAATTACAGTTCCAGCTGGCTTTCCAAAACGTTTACAAAACATTTTGGTCTTAGCCCTAAAGCCTATCTTACGAATTTAAGAATAGAAAAGGCAAAATCCATGCTGCTCTCAACAATGTCCATTAGACAAGTTGCTGAGCAGACAGGTTTTCCGGACCAGATGTATTTCAGCCGTGTCTTCACCAATGCGGAAGGAATCACACCTTCCCAATATAGGCAAAAACACCTGGATGCTTCTTTCGTATCAACCACAAAAAAAGATGGAACTATAATCAAACGCCGTGAGTAAATAAAAAATACCATGGCGTTTCATATAATAATTTTTAGAAAGGACATGCCTTTTAGGCAGATGTATTTATTATGAGTGATTACAGACTTGAAAACAATGAATTTATCATTGAAAATTACGATTCTAAAGCCCCCTTTACCAGTTTTCTTCCGGGACTTACCGGGGAAGATGGAATTCCTCTATGGAGTTTTTACGTAAACAGGGGACAATGCCTGACTAGTTTTGGTATTGAGAAAAAGGAAAATCCAATTATGGAATTTCAACCGGCGGTTATCGCCTATGAAAACACTTCATTAAAAGGTTTTCGAACATTCATACGCAAAAACGATGAATACTTCGAGCCTTTTTCTGTCAATTATGATGCAAAAGTTAAACGCACTATGCGAATTAAAGCAAATTCTTTTCGCATTATTGAAACCGACTACACGCATAACTTTAAAACAGAAATTACATACTTTATTCTACCACATGAACCTTTTGGTGCTCTGGTCAGAAACGTAACTTTCACTAATCTTGGGGAAGAAGCTGACTTTGAAATCTTAGATGGTATGTCGCGCATTATTCCCTATGGTATTCCAGGAACAAAATTTACCACAATGGCAAATCTCATGCGTTCCTATAATACCGTAAGTAACTTAAAAAATGATGTTCCTTTATTTTTCTCCCGCATAGAAAGTGATGATGCCGCAGAAATGAAAGAAAATGTTGGCGGCTATTATTACATGTGTTTTGATAATAACGGAACTATATGCCCAATATATGACCCATGTGCCTTATTCGAAAATGAAACATCTCTTCAATTTCCAATAAATTTCATAATGCACGGTCTTAAATTTGTAGCTGGTTATTCACAACACTTTACAAACAAAATTTCATGTGCGTTTGCTCCGGTGGCAAAAAAGTTAAGTACTAACCAAAACTATACACTATCTACATTATGTGGTTTTGCACACAACGAAGATTTTATTAATCGTCTTATACCACACATTTTAGATAAAGAATATATTAATAAAAAATTAGTAGAAGCTGACCAATTAGCATTAAAATATACCAATGATATTGCAACAACAACCGGAAATCCTATTCTTGATGAATATTTCCGCCAAAGTTATTTAGATAACTTTTTGCGTGGTGGATATCCTATTGTTGTTTCCGGCAGTAATGATGATAAAGTACTTCACCTTTTCTCCCGAAAACATGGTGACCCTGAGAGAGATTATAATCAATTCTCTACTGCTGCCGAATTCTATTCTCAAGGTGATGGTAATTTTAGAGACGTTTTACAAAACAGACGATGTGATATTATTTTTCATCCAGAGATTAATGAATTTGACATCAGACAATTTTATTCATTAGTACAAATAGACGGCTATACACCTATGTACGTAAAAGCCTGCACCTTTTCTGTAATAAAAAAACACAAAGAGGACGTTTATAAATTTCTTGATGATACTGTATTACATGGAAAATCTAAAATAATTTCTGCACTTGAAGACAGATTCACGGCAGGCTCATTGGCAAATGTGATTCTTAGCAATAACATTTCAATCACTATTTCCATTGACGAGTTTCTCCATAGTATATTAGATTTTTGTCAGCAAAACTATGAATCATCTACAGAAAAAGTCGGAAACTACATTGACCAATGGGACTATTTATTAGATATGATATTATGTTATCAACGCATCTATCCAGAAAAGATAGAAGATTTAATATTCAAATCAAAGGTCTACAAATACTTCGATTCAGACCAAACAGTAAAACCCCGTAACGAAAAATATTTTTTCGACGGAAAAAAAGCAAGACAATTAGATGCTTTCTATGTAAATACAAAAAAATATGAATTAGGCTATAAAGCCGAGGATACGAACTGGCTGAAAACCAGTTCCGGTGAAATTTACTATACTAATTTAATAGAAAAGTTAATTGCCATTATTGTCAATAAAATCGCTCTACTTGATCCTTGCCAGATGGGTATTGAGATGGAAGCTAATCGTGCCGGCTGGAACGATGCCTGTAATGGTCTCCCTAGCCTCTTTGGCAGTGGCATGAGTGAAAATTTCGAAGTTGCACGTACTTGCCATTTTGTAAAAGATGTTTTAACAAAATATAGCAATCATACAATTACAGTTCCTGAAGAACTTTTTGAATTATATGCTAAAGTGAATGATTCCATTGCCACATGTAGTTCTGGTTTTGAGTTATGGGACGCTCTGGCTACAGCAAGAGAAACTTATCGTGACAAAACCTGTTACTCAATCAGTGGACAAACTGTCGCTATGGACATACCTGATTTCATCCATTCACTGGATATATATATAAATCTTTTATCTGATGGAGTAATAAAAGCAATGCAACTAGGCGACGGACTCTGTCCTACTTACTTTAGATATGTCGCTACTGATTATGAAATTATAAAAGAAAACCCAAATGGTTATCCAAATATTAAAGTAAACGCATTTCAACCACAAAAAGTTGTAGACTTTTTAGAGGGACCTGCGAAACAAATTCGAAACTGTACCAATCCTTCAGAAGCTTCTCATATCTTAGACCAAGTAAAAGCCTCTGAACTATACGATAAAAAACTAAAAATGTACAAAACAAGTGCTCCTACAATTACTGAGGGACTTGAGTTCGGCCGTATTGCTGTTTTTACTCCCGGATGGCAGGAAAATGAATCCATTTTTCTTCATATGGAATACAAATTCCTGTTTTCACTGATTGAAAGTGGAATCTATGAACGTTTTTATGAAGAATTGACAAATGTGTTTGTTCCATTCTGCAATCCGGAAATATATGGTCGTTCCATATTAGAAAATTGCTCATTCATTGTCTCCTCCGCTAATCCAGATGAAACTTTACACGGACGAAATTTTGTTTCCAGGCTATCAGGTTCTAACTCAGAAGTTTTATACATTTGGACAGACATGTTTCTTGGTAAACATCCTTTTATTTATAAAGATAATCGCTTAGGTTTATCTCTTCGTCCAAAACTGTGCGGTGACTTGTTTGATCAAAATAATCGTATCACATATAATTTTTTATCAACTAACAAGGTTATCCTGCATAACCCTTTCAGAAAAAATACCTGGAATGCTCAAATCGAGAAAATTATTATTGATGGCGAAGAGTATTTCGGAGATACTGTATGGGGAGATGATGCTATAAAAGTACGTGATAAAAGAAATTCTGTTATTGATATCTATTATCAATAACCCTTCTAAATCATGACCACCCGTAAAACAAAAAGACAAAAACCATCTAAAAAGTTTTTGTCTTTTTGTTAATAATAAAAACTTACTAAATTTCTGATTATCTTTTCATAAGTTGGTAAATGCCGATATAT
>ENA-OPDD01002662-OPDD01002662.1-human-gut-metagenome-genome-assembly--contig:-NODE-2662-length-10697-cov-1.919752_pt1 | contig 10697 bp, 9 predicted proteins | sample MGYA00241574_ERZ501499 | MGnify/ENA primary metagenome ERZ501499 (study PRJEB25962, sample SAMEA2042576) | human gut metagenome | biome: human gut; feature: human-associated habitat; material: faeces...
AATCTTGAGAAAATGATGGAAAATCAAAAGGCAACCGCCCTTGAAAATATGGAAGTCTTCGGCGTGGAAAAAGTAGAAAACTTTACCTCCATGCGCACCAGAGAGGGCGATCTTCTCATCATGAAAGCACATGAGCTCGCCAGAAAAGAAATCAAAGCGCTCTATCCGGACATTAAAGTCGGTCTGACCTTAAGCCTGCACGACATTCAGCCGCAGGCGGGTGGCGAGGCGCGCGCAGCCTCTGAGTGGGATGAAGAATTTTTACACTATCTCCCTTATATTAAGGAGGATGATTTCTTAGGCGTGCAGAATTATACCCGCTCCCTGATCGGTCCGGACGGTCAGCTTCCGAATCCGGAGGGTGCCGAACTGACCCAGATGAATTATGAGTTTTACCCGGAAGCTTTAGAGCATGTTCTGCGCAGGGTGGCAGAAGATTTTCACGGTGACCTGTATGTCACTGAAAACGGAATTGCAACTTCCGATGACACCAGGCGCGTCGCTTTTATCGATGCCGCACTTAACGGCGTCGCTGCCTGCATCCGCGATGGTCTCCCGGTAAAAAGTTATTTTCACTGGAGTCTCCTTGATAATTTTGAATGGCAGAAAGGCTACTCGATGACTTTTGGACTGATTGCGGTCGACCGCAGCACACAGACAAGACATCCGAAGGAAAGCCTGCGTTTTCTCGGAAGCTGGAACCGCTAAAGAAAGGAATACCCGCATGGACATCAAAGAACGTCTCTCTTTTTTTCAGGAAATGGTTCAATGTGAATACCCGCTTCATCTCTGGCACTACAGCCCGGAGTTTGAGCTGATCGAGACAGACTGTCCGGCAGAACTCATGCTGCCGGACATTATCTCCATGCTGGGTTTTTCCTCTCTCGTACTCGCACATATCGAATCCGGGAACCGCATGCCGCTGATTTTGGACACCGAGTTCGGACTTCTCTGGATCGCCGGTTTTGAGTATCAGGGCTTTGCGCTGCAGCAGATCCACATCGTCGGTCCTGCTTTTACCGGAAGCAACTCACATCTGGTTCTGCGTAAAAAGCTGGATTCCTACCAGCTTACCGTCAAGCTGCGCTCTAAAATTGTAAAGCAGATCGAGAGTGTGCCGATCATTCCGTCTTCCGTGCTGCTCTCCTACGCCATCATGTTTCACTGCGCCATTACCGGCGAGCGGATCACCGCGGTCTCCGCCCCGCTGCTGTACAATGGGGAGCTGGTGGGGATCATGCGCTATGTCACCTCCATGCGGCTGGTGGACCGCCAGGTGCTGGTGATGACTCTGGTGGCGGTGATCCTGTCGGTGAGTATCCTCATTTTGGTCTATATTTCCAACATTTATTTTGTCCGCTCCATTGTGGACCCGGTGAAAAACATCACCGGCATCGCCCGGCGGATTGCCGGGGGGAGTTATGGCATCCAAGTGGAGAAAAAGTTTGACGATGAGGTGGGCGATCTCACCGACGCCATCAACGACATGTCCCTGCGGATCAAACAGGCCGAAAGCATGAAGTCGGAGTTTATCTCCTCGGTATCCCACGAGCTGCGCACGCCCCTGACCGCCATCACCGGCTGGGCGGAGACCATTATGAGCGGCGAAGCCCGGGATGAGGGGGATGTCCGAAAGGGCATGGGGATCATCGCCAGCGAGGCCCGCCGCCTGTCGGGCATGGTGGAGGAACTGCTGGACTTTAGCCGTCTGCAAAGCGGACGTCTCAAATTAAATCCAACCAAGCTGGATCTGGTCGCAGAGCTCAGCGACGCCGTTCTGATGTTTACCGAACGTGCCCGTCAGGAAAACATCCAGTTAAACTATGATGAACCGATGGATATTCTGCCTATCATGGGAGATGCAAACCGCCTGCGTCAGGTATTTGTCAACATCTTGGACAACGCCTTGAAGTACTCCGATGCCGGTGACAGCATTACTGTGTTAGTTCAGGTAGCGGACAACAAAGCCACTATCCTCATTCAGGATACCGGTATCGGCATTGCACCGGAAGACCTGCCGAAGATCAAGACCCGCTTTTACAAGGCAAACGCAACACGTCGTGGTTCCGGAATCGGACTTGCTGTCGCAGATGAGATCGTCTCAATGCATAACGGAACGCTTACTCTTGACAGTAAAGAAGGCGTTGGCACTACCGTCAGCATCACGTTGCCGCTTTTTGTTTCTTAATCACCAAACACTCCGTATCTTAATTAAGAATGGAGTGTTTTTTTTTTGAAATTTTATGAAAATTAATTTTCATAAACCAATATAAAGAAAATTAAAAATACATTTTACAATTTTATGATGGTCGGCTTTACATTAATTCAGTATACTTAAGCTGTGTTCAAGAGAAACACTGTGTAAATACTCAAACAAAGTTCAGGAGGATTAAAAAATGGCTACCCAAACGAAACAATCCGCTACCCAATCACAAAAACTGATGGTATTTGTACTGACTATGGCTCTGTACGGTATCGCAACTTTGTTCACCGAACTGATTCCAAAATTTCAAGTTGGCATTGTAGAATTCTCGGTAGAATATTTTCTGTTCATTCCACTTACTCTTTCTATGCTGTTTGATCCTATGTCCGCTGCACTTGGTGCTGCTACCGGTGAGCTGGTGTTCAGCGAAATTATGCTTGGGCAGTTCGGTGGTCTGGGAGAATTGGAAAAATTCATCACAGTAACAATCGGTGTTTATATTGCAGGACGTTTGGTTCGTGATCCTCAAAATAAAAAAATAGTTGGTATTGCCGCATTTTCCGGTACAGCAATTCAGTTGTTCTTAGGTACTATGGTCGATATCCTAAAAGTACAGTTTGCAGTGGAAGATTTTGAATCCGTTGCAGGACTTCCTGAAAGCGTATTCGCAACCGAAGGATTTGCATTCCTTAACGATCTTCTTTTCTCCGGCATTCTGTTTTGTTTGATCCCAACTCTGTACCTGGTTCCAAAACTTTATGGAAAAATTGAACCTCTTCTGGGAATGCAGCCAAGAAATGAAAAGACTTTTCTTGGTACAATTGGTTGGAAAGTCATCGCAGGTTCCGCCATTGCATTTGTGGCAGCTGTTATCTGCGAGTTCATGGCAGAAAATGGCATGGCTTTGATCGAATGGGAAGCAGACTGGGCAGAAAGCTCTACTGCTTTGGCTGTTGGAATGGTAGTTGCTGCTGTCATTGCTGTCATCACAGTACTTGTCATGAGAAGCAAATCCACAAAAGATCTTGTAGAAAAGAGAGTGTAAGAACATGAGCCTGATAGAAATAGAACATTTGACCTATTCCTATCCAGGTGCCGAAAACCCAACACTAAACGATATTTCGATTCAAATCGAAAAAGGGGACTTTCTTGCAATCGTTGGTAACAACGGATGTGGAAAGTCCACTTTTTGTAAAACACTAAATGGATTGATCCCACAATTTATCAGTGGTGATTTCAGCGGAAGTGTTATAGTTGACGGACTTGATACCACCACAACAGATGTTGGAACTTTGGCACGAAAAGTAGGATACGTTTACCAAGATTTTGAAAATCAGATCATTCGCCCTACTGTACTGGATGATGCCTCTTATGCCTGCCTGAACTATGCTATGACCGATTATCTGGAACGAGGCAAAAAAGCTCTGGAGGCATGTGGTCTGCTTCATAAACAGGACAGCTATATCTGGCAGCTCTCCGGCGGACAGACACATCTGCTGGCTCTTGCTGGCGTGCTTTCTCTGGAACCGGAAGTTCTGATTCTGGATGAACCAATCGCCCAGCTTGATCCGAAACATGCTGACCAGATTTATGCCGTTCTTCGTCAGCTCAATGAAAAATATCATAAGACCATCATTGTCATCGAGCATCATACTGAATATATTGCAGATTTCTGTAAACACGTCATGCTGATGAAAGACGGTCAGATTCAATGGGTTCTCCCGACCCGTCAGGCACTGGTTCGGGTAGATGAGCTCCAATCCTGCAACATCTTTCCTCCTCAGGTAACAATTGCCGCACATCGCATGCCGCATTGTTCTGATCGAATGCTTCCAACTACCGTAGAAGAAGGAAAATCCTTCTTTGCTCCCCAAAAAGGGATAACTGCTCCTCAAACTCAGGTATCTCAAAATATATCTTCCGAAAATGTAATCTCTTTTCAGGATGTCTGCGTATCCTATCGCAGTGTTAAAGGAGAAGCACATTCTGTTTTCTCTCACTTAAACCTTGATATCCGTAAAGGGGACAAAATTGCCCTGATTGGTTCCAACGGTGCAGGAAAATCCACTTTGATGAAAATGATGGTCGGACTGCTCAAACCTAGTTCCGGCGATATTCTGATCCACCAAAAAAGCATTCACTCAATTAAACCTGAAATACTTTCTAAGCAAATTTCTATGGTTTATCAAAATCCTGAAGATATGTTTATTAAGGACAGTATTCAGTCGGATATTTCCTATGCCATGGAAGTCCGTAAAACACAGGATAAAGAAGAGCGTACCCGACAGCTTCTGGAGCGTTTTCGTCTTACTGAGCTTGCCCACAGGGATGGTCGTCTTTTATCCGGTGGTCAGATGCGTCGAGCAAGCTTGGCAATCGGCGTTGCATTAAATCCAGAAATTCTTCTTTTGGATGAACCTACTGCCAATCTGGATATTGCAACCCGCAAAGAAATCCTTCGCACTTTGGATGATCTGAAAGAAATTACAGATACTGTTATGATTGCTACGCACGACATGCAGCTTGTATGTGATTGGGCAGAACGTATCATTGTGCTGTGTGAGGGAAAGGTTGTTGCAGATGGAGGTCGTGACGAAATCTTTGGCAATCGGGACATTATCCGTCAGGTTGGTATCCGTCCTCCTGAAATTTTTACTATGGGACAAACACTTCTTCCAAATGCTTTATGTTACACTATCGAACAGTTTCTGAATCTGTTTGAAGAAAGGAATTTATCATGAAAGTTGCCGAAAAAATATCTGAAAATATCTTAGATAAACTATCAATTGATTTTTTACGCAATCAGGTACTAAAAAACGCATACGGTAACGATGATACCATCATCGCTGCTATGGACCCAAGAATGCTGATTTTGTGGTATCTGTTCTTTGGTATGGTTCCCTGGTTTGTAAATAACCTGACCTTTTTAATTGGCTGCTTTATGCTGGTTGCCTTCACTACCCTTCTTGCTCATGTTGCCGGTCTGGTTCTGTTTCTGTTTGGCATCGGTGTTTTTTCACAAACCGGTTATCTGCTCATTGTCACTTTACTTTTTGGCGGCGATGCTTCTGCAATCATACCTCTTTTAGTACTCACATTAAAAGTTGCCACTGTATCTCTGGCTTCGGTTACCATTTTTTCAGGACTTGATCCAGACAAGCTTGCAAACGGCCTAATGTGGTACGGTTGTCCAGAACGCTTATCCTTTTCCATTTCCTATGCATACCGAATTCTTCCTTTGCTGATGGAAGAATTTCAGAACATCCTTCTTTCCTATCGTCTGCGCGGCAATCCACCAGAACACGAAACTTTTGTTGGAAAGATTCGCTATCTCGCTTATCAGATCAAAATTATCATCCATGCTTTTTATCCTCTGATGCTCAATACTGCCAAACGTTCTCGCACAACAGTAGAAGTCCTGGAAATCAAAGGCTACCGCTATGCTGCCATTAACAAGGATGTCAAAAAAATCAAACTTTCTTCTCTGAAAGTCAGCAACAATGATCTTCTCTTTCTCTCCCTCTCTTTTTTGTGGATTGCTGTTACTGTTTTAATTTCCACATTATTTTAATCTGAAGGAGTCCGTATCATGTACCTTGATTTTCATACACATGGAAAACTTGCCAAATATCTGCCGTTTTCCATCGCTTACACCAATTGGCTGCTCAATGAAGCCAAAAATTCCGGTCTAGACGCAATCTGCTTGACTGAACACTTCAACACACAGCAATTTGATAAGGTCTATGGTTATATTGCCACTGCTGGAGAACCACTTGGAGATTGTTTTGTCTTTCGAGGTCTGAAAGTTTTTCCGGGCATGGAAACTGATATTGCTGAGGGCGGACATGTTCTCAGTATTGGTCCCATGGATGCTATTCGCGAATTAAATCGCCGTTTGGAACCTTATAAACAAAAAGGACATTTTCTTCCCTTTGCACAATTAATTGAACTATTTCGTGAATATCCTGTCCTAGTTGGTGCTGGTCATCCATTTCGTGCTGGAGGAAATATTCCATCTCTTCCAAAAGAACTGCTTGAGCAATTCGATTTTCTGGATTTAAATGGAAAAGATATTGCAGAAAATCAGGAGCGCACCGAATCCATGACCTATCAGTTGGGAAAAGAACTCCAGAAACCAGTTATCGCCGGAAGTGACACACATCAGGCAGTTCAGTATGGCTGTATCCGCACCTGTTTTAAAAAAGACTGCTCCACATTTGAAGAATTATACCATGAAATGCTTTTGGGACACTATTCTATTTGTATTCATCCAGAAGCTTCCTTCAAGGTAAAAACAGCCTCTCTGCTAAAACGTTCTTTGAAGGAAATCCATGCTCTTGGCGGAGATTATGTTTCTGTTTTACTGGGTGGAGAAGAAGAATCTCCAGCCGTTATCGCTGCAAAACAGCTCTCCTGTCAAAATCGAAAAGCAGTCTAAATTTTATTTTGCATCAAAAAGCGGTCAAATTATGATCGCTTTTCTTTTTATCTTTTCTTCACAAGCTATGATATGTTATAATTTCAGGGAAACATTTTCATAAAGATCATTACTTTGAAAGAAGGACAGTTGCATGTGTTTTCCATTTCCGCAGATGCCTGAAAAACTCACCTCTAACGAAAAGTCTATCGTGGAATATATTGCCAGACATCATGAAGAATTTCTTTTTATGACCATCGGTCAGTTGGCTGACTCGCTTCATATTTCAGAAGCAACAATCTCTCGATTTGCGCGACATGTCGGCTGCGAAGACTTCAAGCATTTAAAGCAGGTGGTTATGGATCAAACCTTGCAGAAAGGTCCTGCTCAAAAACTTGCAAACACTTTGATGACAGGCGATGGCAAACTACTGCATCACTGGATTGAACAGCAGCAATATTATCTTCAAAAGACACTGGAGCTTTTGGATGAAACGGAGTTTGATCGAGCTGTTAATGCGCTTACTTCAGCAAAACGTGTCTTTATTCACGCTAAAAACGCTTCTCAGTCGCTTGCTCAGCTTCTCCATTTCCGCCTTCGCAGAATTGGGATTGACGTACACCTGATTCCTTCCGGCGGCACAGAGATGTTGGAAGGACTTGTTTCTATCCAGCCTGATGATTTGGTTGTTTTATTTGGATTATCCAAAGTTTCCTCTGAGGTACAAGCTATTCTGGATTATCAAAATGAAATTGGTTATTCTTCCATCATGCTGACTGGCCGTCTCTATTCTTCCCCCAATCAACAGGCAGACATTAATCTCTTTGTCTACCGTGGAGAAGAAAATGAGTACCACTCCATGAGCACTCCTTCCGCTGTTATTGATGCGCTGGTCATTGCCCTCTCAGACCGCTTGGGTTCCAATGCAGTCGCTAACCTCAATAATGTAAAAAAGCTCAAAAACAAATATGGAAAATACCTTTAATGTAATAAGAAAACCGCGAGCGATCACATCGCCCGCGGTTTTTCGTCAACTTTGAATGATTCCAAAAATCTATTCATAAAATACACTTTATTTTTTCAGTACCGGATGGTACAATAATAGTTGTTGCCAAAGAAAATTTTCGTATTGGCTCTTGACTATTCATGATCTCGGAATCCCAGCTTTGTCTCGGAGTTCTGAATCAGGTTGAGCAGTGCCTGCGACTGCTTTGGATAATTCTGCATCAGATATTCTGTGGTAATTTTCAGCTCACTGATATTCTTGATTTTATCGTTTCCTTTGTCGCTGCCCTGTGCCATCTGCTGTGCTTTTGCTTCACTAACCATCATGGCTGCATTGCAGTAACCTCCGACAAGCTCCTGTGGAATAGAAAACATAGTGTTTTCATTCTTCGGATTTGCCGAATACAGAATTCGGAAGGAACGGTAAACTGCCATCATAAGATAGTTGGAAATTTCTGCATTCAACTGTTTGGATTCACTCTTTCCAATCAGATCATAAACGATGCTCAAGGAATTGGAAATCAGCTTTTTATTTAAAATCGGCATAATATTGCCTTTAAATACAACATCCTTTGCGCTGTCCGCTTCTGGAATATCCTCTACGGTCAGCTGGCGTCCATTTCTCTCCGGAGAAACACCCAGCAGATAGTCGCAGGAAACTCCATAAAAGCGTGCACATTTTACAAGGAAATCCAGTCCGCACTCTCGAATTCCTTTTTCATAATGGGACAGCAGTGCCTGCGAAATACCAAATTCCGCTGCCGCCTGTTTCTGGCTGATCCCTTTCTCTTTCCTCAAAAGCGTAATAAGCCGTGGGAAATCGGCATTCATACGCACATCCCCCTTACTTTTGCGTGATAGGCCGTCGAATCATGCCGACACCTCTTGTCTACGTATCGTAAATTATATTACACCCAAAACCCTTTGTAAAGTGCTTTTGGGAAGAAAAAAAAGATTTTGGTCGAAAAAGCAAAATCAGCCCCAAAATCTCTACATTTTCGTTTGTAATTTTTTCAAAAAGACACTTTTTAAGAAAGGACGTTTTTTTATGCTGACCTATAAAATTCATCTGTTCCGCCACGGGATCACCCGCGCAAATCTGGAAGGAAAATATGTGGGACTTACCGATTATCCGCTTTGCCAGGAAGGAATCGATGCCCTGAAAGAATATGTAAAGGGAAAAGACTATCCTGCCATTGAAAAAATTTACACCTCTCCGCTTCGCCGCTGTCGCGAAACAGCTAAAATCCTCTATCCTGGCTACAAAACATTTGATGTTCCTCAGCTGATGGAAATGGATTTTGGTTTATATGAAGGGAAAACTTTAGATGAACTTCAAAATGACGAAACATTTATTGCTTGGAGCCGTGACAGCATGCACAATGCACCACCGGAAGGTGAAGATGGACTTACCTTTATCCGCCGTGTTATCAAAGGTCTGGATGACGTATTCAAGGATATGATGGCAAATGATGTCCACAACGCCGCTCTGGTCATCCCTGGCGGCATGATTATGTCGATGCTTGCTCTGATGGGATTTCCTCGCCATCCAATGGGAGAATGGGAATGTGACGCCGGTGCAGGCTATACCATCGTTATGACCCCTGAGCTGTGGAGCAGAGACAAAGTCTTTGAAGTTCTCAATGCAATCCCGATGAAACCGGAAGACTGGGAAGATCATTGGAGCACCAAGAAATATTATGAGGATGGCGAAGAGATGTTCTTTGAATAAAAAGAATCTCTCTCCTTCCCAATCCACAAAGGAGATCTTTCAATATGACTTTGAGAAAACAAGTAAAATATAACGCCAAGCGCTGCTTGTGCAACAGCTGGGGAAAAGCGGTGGCAATCTCTCTGATGGGAGTGGCAATCTATCTGCTGTTTGCAATCATTGAAATGATTGCAAACCTCCTGTTAACCCTGCCAGCTCAAACTTCTTACCTGATTCCAGGAATCTCAGACTCCTGGCTTCTCTCTTTTGCAATCAGCGTGGTAATGGCAATCGGTTCCTTTTTGCTGCTGGTTCCATTAAATCTGGGCATCACCTCATGGTACTATTCCCTTTCTGATGGTATCTCGGAAGATATCCTCAACATCTTCTGCTTTTTTGCAAATCGCAGGATGTTCTTCCGTTCCCTCTACCTCACATTGAATATAGGGGTTCGTGTGCTGCTTACCTCTTTGCTTTATTTGATTGTTCCCGGTGCAGGCATCGGATTTTCCATCTGGCTTTTGTCAACTGCACCTTTTGCAGGAGCAATCTTTGCCGGCAGCCTTGCCCTCACTTTTTCGGCGATGCTGTTCCTTTTGATGTTGGGATTTTTGCTGGTACGTCTGCAAAAATATTTTCTTGCCCGCTACTACCTGCTGGACACCACCACAACGGTACACAAGGCAATCCGAAATTCCATCCACGCAACAAAATCCGTTCGGGACGAAATCTTTCTGTTTAAACTTTCCTTCCTTGGTTGGGGAATCGCTTCTCTGATTCTGCTTCCGATTTTGTACACTTCGGCTTATTACTCTATGAGCGCCATGTTGTACGCGCGTTTCCTGATGGAACAGGACAAACGCTCCAACAGTATCGTTCTGGTCGGTGATGTCAACTCCGATGATGGGATCGAAGAAGGAAGTACAGCTGCCGAAGATTTATCCCAGACAAAACCGTTTGAAAGCTGCTCTCCTTCTTCTGCTGCTAATTCTGATGCAGAATATATTGATGCACCAGCTTCACTAACTATTACATATTGAGTGTTTAAATTTTCTTCTTTTATTAAATCAGCTATCATTTTTTCAGATTCTCTAGATGCAGTCCCATTTCCGATTGCTATTACATCTATATCGTATTTTTTCACTAAATCTAAAACTTTTTTTCTTGCTGATTCCATTTTAGCCTGTGGTTTATGTGGATATACAATTGCTTGGTCTAAGAATTTACCATTTCTATCTACAACAGCTATCTTGCATCCATTTACATAACCTGGATCAAATCCCATAACTATTTTGCCTTTTAGTGGCGGTTGTAATAATAAGTTTTTGATATTTTCACCGAATACACTGATTGCCCTTTCT
>ENA-OPDD01002667-OPDD01002667.1-human-gut-metagenome-genome-assembly--contig:-NODE-2667-length-10685-cov-2.484572_pt1 | contig 10685 bp, 5 predicted proteins | sample MGYA00241574_ERZ501499 | MGnify/ENA primary metagenome ERZ501499 (study PRJEB25962, sample SAMEA2042576) | human gut metagenome | biome: human gut; feature: human-associated habitat; material: faeces...
ATGGAACGGTGACATCTGCGGGCAGAGGATGGTGTAGTCTTTCCGCATTTCTTTCGTGAAGACCGGTTTCTGGATCGAGGACGGAAGAATCTCGCGTACCGCCTGTTTCCGGTCATGTGCACGGAGGGCAGCGAGCAGAGAGCGGACACGGATTCTGGCAGCGCCGAGGTTGTTGACCTCATCGATCTTCAGGCAGGTATAAATCTTGCCGCTTCTGGTCAGAATCTCATAAACCTCATCGGTGGTAACGGCGTCGAGACCGCAGCCGAACGAGTTCAGCTGAATCAGGTCAAGATCGTCGCGTGTCTTTACATAGTTTGCAGCTGCATACAGACGGGTGTGGTACATCCACTGGTCATTGACACGGAGCGGACGCTCGAGCGGTGCCAGATGGGAAACAGAGTCCTCCGTCAGCACGCACAGTCCGTAGGAGTTGATCATATCCGGGATACCGTGATGGATTTCCGGATCGATGTGGTATGGACGGCCGGCAAGCACGATGCCTCTGCGTCCGGTTTCTTTCATATACTGAAGCGTTTCCTCGCCTTTTTTCTGCATATCGCGTCTTGCAGCACCAAGCTCTTCCCATCCGGCATGAACAGCAGCACGGACTTCATCCTCCGGCAGACCGGAGAACTCTTTGACAAGACCATCGGCAAGCACCTTTTCACTCGTAAACGCAAGGAACGGATTGCGGAACGTAATGGAATCGTCCTGCAGCTCGTCCACGTTGTTTTTGATATTTTCCGCATACGAGGTAACGATCGGGCAGTTGTAGTGGTTGATGGCTTCCGGGAACTCGGTGCGCTCGTACGGGATACACGGGTAGAAGATGAACTTCACACCGTGGCGTAAGAGCCAGGTCACATGGCCGTGCGCCAGTTTGGCCGGATAGCACTCGGATTCACTTGGAATCGACTCAATACCGAGCTCGTAGATCTTGCGGCTCGAGGTCGGAGAGAGTACCACGCGGTATTTCAGCTGCGTAAAGAAGGTGTACCAGAACGGATAATTCTCAAACATATTGAGGACTCTCGGAATGCCGACCTCTCCGCGGATCGCTTCATCCTGCGGCAGCGGCTGGTAGCCGAAGATCCGTTTGTATTTGTATTCGAACAGGTTCGGAATATGATCTTTGTTTTTCTCTTTTCCGATACCGCGCTCGCAGCGGTTTCCGCTGATGTACTGACGGCCGCCGGAGAATTTGTTGATGGTCAGACGGCAGCTGTTCGTACATCCCTTACAGTTTGCCATCGTGGTCGAATATTTCAGCTCGTTGATCTTTTCAATGGAGAGCATCGTGGTCTCCTGATCGGCGGAGTAGCGCTCTCTTGCGATCAGTGCCGCACCGAACGCACCCATGATGCCGGCGATGTCCGGGCGGATGGCTTCGCAGTTGGCGATCCGCTCAAAGCTTCGGAGAACAGCGTCGTTGTAGAACGTACCGCCCTGTACGACGATGTGGCGTCCCAGCTCGGTGGCATCCGAAACTTTAATTACCTTATATAATGCGTTTTTAATAACGGAGCAGGCAAGTCCGGCAGAAATATCGGCGACGGATGCGCCCTCTTTCTGCGCCTGTTTTACCTTGGAATTCATAAATACGGTACAGCGGGTACCAAGATCGATCGGGTGTTTTGCAAACAGCGCCTCATGCGCGAAATCCTGCACGCTGTAGTTCAGGGACTGCGCGAACGTCTCGATGAAGGAACCGCAGCCGGAGGAACATGCCTCGTTCAGCTGTACGCTGTCTACGGTGCCGTTTTTGATCTTGATGCACTTCATATCCTGGCCGCCGATGTCGAGAATACAGTCGACTTCCGGATCGAAGAATGCGGCAGCGTAATAATGGGAAATCGTCTCTACCTCACCCTCGTCCAGCATCAGTGCAGCTTTGATGAGCGCCTCGCCGTAACCGGTCGAACAGGACCAGGCGATCTGTGCGGAATCCGGCAGTTTGGAGTAGATCTCCTGGATCGCGCGGATCGATGTGCCGAGCGGATTTCCGTGGTTGTTGCTGTAGAAGGAATAGAGAAGAGCACCGTCTTCGCCGACGAGTGCAGCTTTGGTCGTCGTGGAACCGGCATCAATACCGAGATAGCAGTTTCCTTCGTAGGTGGAAAGATCGGCGGTCACGACGTTGTTGACACTCTGGCGCGCCAGAAATTCGTCATACTCGGCCTGATCTTTAAACAGCGGCTCAAGACGGGCAACCTCAAAATCGATAGCAACTTTCTCTTCGAGCCGTTTTTTCAGTGCGAGAAGGGAAATCTCGGTTTTTCCGTCTGCATTCATCGCAGAACCGATGGCTGCAAACAGGTGGGAGTTGTCCGGTACGATTGTATGCTCGTCATCCAGTTTTAAGGTACGGACGAATGCTGTCTTTAATTCCGAGAGGAAGTGCAGCGGGCCGCCGAGAAAGGCAACGTGGCCGCGGATCGGTTTACCGCAGGCAAGACCAGAAATGGTCTGGTTGACAACTGCCTGGAAAATGGAAGCGGAAAGATCCTCTTTTGTTGCACCGTCGTTGATGAGCGGCTGGATATCGGTTTTTGCGAATACACCGCAGCGTGCTGCGATCGGATAAATCGCCTGGTAATGCTTCGCGTATTCGTTGAGTCCGGTTGCATCGGTCTGCAGAAGAGAAGCCATCTGGTCGATGAAAGAACCGGTGCCGCCGGCGCAGATACCGTTCATACGCTGCTCCACATTGCCGCCCTCAAAATAGATGATCTTGGCATCCTCACCGCCGAGCTCGATGGCAACGTCGGTCTGCGGAGCGAGTGCTTTTAACGAAGTGGAAACCGCGATAACTTCCTGCGTGAACGGGATGCCGAGGTGGTTGGCAAGCGCAAGTCCGCCGGAACCGGTGATGACCGGCTGCAGGGTCAGTTCGCCCAGCTTTTCGTGTGCTTCCCCGAGCAGGTGGGCAAGGGTTTCCTGAATGTTTGCAAAATGGCGCTCGTAATCGGCAAAGAGAAGCTGGTTCTCTTCGTCGAGGATCGCAATTTTAACAGTGGTGGAACCGATGTCGATTCCGAGAGTATATTTTTTATCAGTCATGAATCAAACTCCTTTTATAATAAGAAACAATCTCAACACATTATACGACAAAAAATAAGGAAATACAATTGGAAAAAGGGCGATGTCTTACGAAAAAAGTATAAAGTCCTTGTGAAAAATGGAGAAACCAGGAGGGAAAAAGGCAGAAAAAAGAAAATTCAGGCATTGTCAAAAACGGGTTTTGCCTGTATACTAAAAATAGTATGCCCTGCATGAAAAACAGGCGGCAGGGATCATGAGAAAGGATGAAAAGCGTTATGTATAAAATTCTGAAAATGGAAGGAAGAGCGAAGCGCGCCCACATGGAAACCGTGCACGGCAATATCGAGACGCCGGTATTCATGAATGTCGGAACCGCGGCAGCGATCAAGGGAGCTGTTTCCACTGAGGATCTCCAGCAGATCGGCACGCAGGTAGAGCTCTCCAACACGTACCACCTCCACGTGCGTCCGGGCGACGAGGTTGTAAAGAAGATGGGCGGACTCCACAAGTTTATGGTCTGGGATAAACCGATCCTGACCGACTCCGGCGGATTCCAGGTATTCTCTCTTGCAGGCCTTCGGAAAATCAAGGAGGAGGGTGTCTATTTCCACTCCCACGTAGACGGAAGAAAGATCTTCATGGGACCGGAGGAGAGTATGCAGATCCAGTCCAATCTGGCATCCACGATTGCGATGGCCTTCGACGAGTGCCCATCGAGTGTGGCAGACCGCCGTTATGTGCAGAATTCCGTGGACCGTACGGCAAGATGGCTGCAGCGATGCAAGGATAAAATGCAGGAACTGAACCAGAGAGAGGATACCATCAACAAGCACCAGCTGCTGTTTGGTATCAATCAGGGAGCAATCTATGAAGATATCCGTATCGAGCATGCCAAGCGGATCGCTGAGATGGATCTGGACGGTTATGCGGTCGGCGGTCTGGCAGTTGGCGAGACCCATGAGGAAATGTACCACATTCTGGATGAGGTGGTACCTTATCTCCCGGTGAACAAGCCAACCTACCTTATGGGTGTGGGTACCCCGGCTAATATTCTGGAGGGTGTAGAACGTGGTGTTGATTTCTTCGACTGTGTATATCCGACGAGAAACGGACGCCATGGACATTTATATACCAACCATGGAAAGATTAATCTGTTTAATGCCAAATACGAACTGGATGGCAGACCCATCGAAGAGGGCTGCAACTGTCCTGCCTGCCAGAGATACTCCAGAGCTTATATCCGTCATCTGTTAAAGGCGAAAGAGATGCTGGGTATGCGTCTTTGTGTACTCCACAATCTGTATTTTTATAATACCATGATGACGGAGATCCGTGATGCCTTGGATGCAGGCCGTTTTGCAGAATATAAAAAACAGAAGCTGGATTCCATGGCTACACCGTTAGAATAAGTTACAACTGTCGGAGTTTAGAGGAATTTCATACAATTTTATGCAAAAAGACTTGCCCCTTAAGCTATTTTTGTGTATCATACTTACTTGTACAGAAAGTTTTACAGGCGTAACACGCCGGAATGGAGGAACAAATGGGTATTTTATTAACTGAGTCAGAGGCTGCTGCAGCAGGTTCCGGAACCAGCATGATCGTTATGCTTCTTGTATATGCAGTATTGATCGGTGCAATGTGGTTTTTCTTTATGAGACCGCAGAAGAAGGAACAGAAGAGAGTAGCTGCAATGCTGTCCAACTTAGAGACAGGTGACTGCGTTCTGACCACTTCCGGTTTCTATGGCATCGTGATCGACATTACCGATGATACCGTTATCGTAGAGTTCGGTAATAACAAGAACTGCCGTATTCCTATGGAGAAATCTGCCATCAGCAAGGTTGAGAAGGCTGGAGAGAACTAAGAAGAAGTGAAAAAGGAGCAATGCCGGGATAAGGTATTGCTCCTTTTTGCATATACGGCACAACTAATGGCTTGATCTATTTTAATGTCCATAATTGCATTTATGTTAATTTTCAATGTTGAAATTTAGTACTGTATCAGTTATTATGAAATAAGTATTTTACGTAAAAATACAGGAAATATCACAGGAAACGAGGAAAATAACACTATGGAGTTACATATTACCTGTATTCCCGGCGATGGCATTGGACCTGAGATCGTCAGGGAGACAAAAAAAGTCTTGGACAAAGTTGCGCATAAATATGGTCATAAAATGATCTATAAAGATATTCTGATGGGAGGAGCTTCCATTGATGTTCATGGAGTCCCTCTGACAGAGGAAGCGATTGCGGATGCCAAAGCGGCAGATGCGGTGCTGATGGGATCCATTGGCGGCAACACTACTACCTCTCCCTGGTACAAGCTTCCTCCCGAGAAGCGTCCCGAGGCGGGACTGCTGGCACTGCGTAAGGCATTGAATCTGTTTGCTAATTTAAGACCCGCAGTACTTTACGATGAACTGGCAGCAGCGTGCCCTCTGAAAGAGGAGATCAGCAAAGCCGGATTTGACATGCTGATCATGAGAGAGCTGACCGGCGGACTTTACTTCGGTGAGCGTAAGACTATCGAAGAGAACGGTGTGAGAAAAGCTATTGATACCCTGACCTACGATGAGAACGAGATCCGTCGAATTGCTATCAAAGGTTTTGATATTGCCAGAAAGCGGAAAAAGAAAGTTACCAGCGTGGATAAGGCTAACGTACTGGATTCTTCCAGACTGTGGAGAAGGGTTGTAGAGGAAGTGGCAAAGGGCTATCCGGATGTCACTCTGGAACATATGCTGGTAGACAACTGTGCCATGCAGTTAGTTAAGGATCCTGCCCAGTTTGATGTTATTTTGACGGAGAACATGTTCGGAGATATTCTTTCCGATGAGGCAAGTATGGTGACCGGTTCCATCGGAATGCTGGCCAGCGCCAGCCTGAACGACACGAAGTTCGGTCTGTACGAGCCCAGCCACGGTTCTGCACCGGATATCGCAGGAAAAGATATTGCAAATCCTATTGCTACTGTACTCAGTGCCGCTATGATGCTCCGTTACAGCTTTGATTTGGATGAAGAAGCGGATGCCATTGAGGCAGCGGTGAAAAAAGTATTGCAGGACGGCTACCGCACCATCGACATTATGTCTGAGGGCTGTACACAGGTAGGCTGTACCGAGATGGGTACCCTTCTGGCAGAAAGAATCTGACAACAATTAAGCGGTTACATTTGCGAATAGAGAAGAGAAAGAGAGACAAAGATATGAGAAGTGATTCTGTAAAGACAGGAACTGCCCAGGCACCCCACAGAAGTCTGTTCAATGCCCTGGGATTTACCGAAGAAGAGAGAAGACGCCCCATGATCGGTATCGTCAGCTCCTTCAATGAGATCGTACCCGGACACATGAATCTGGATAAGATCACCGAAGCTGTAAAAATGGGCGTAGCCATGGCCGGAGGTATGCCGGTGGTATTCCCCGCCATTGCTGTATGTGACGGTATTGCCATGGGACATGTGGGAATGAAGTATTCCCTGGTGACCAGAGATCTGATCGCCGACAGTACTGAGTGTATGGCTATGGCACACGGCTTTGACGGTCTGGTATGTATCCCCAACTGTGATAAGAACGTTCCCGGTCTGTTGATGGCAGCAGCCAGAGTGAATATTCCTACGATCTTCGTATCCGGCGGTCCCATGTTAGCCGGACATGTACACGGACAGAAGAGAAGCCTGTCTTCCATGTTCGAGGCAGTGGGAAGTGTGGCAGCAGGTACCATGACCATGGATGAACTGGCAGAGTTTGAGGAAAAGGTGTGTCCTACCTGCGGTTCCTGTTCCGGTATGTACACCGCGAACTCCATGAACTGCCTGACCGAGGCTATCGGTATGGGACTGAGAGGCAACGGCACCATTCCTGCCGTATATTCCGAGCGTATCCGTCTGGCAAAACATGCCGGCATGAAGATCATGGAACTGGTAGAGAAAAATATCCGTCCCAGAGACATTATGACACCGGAAGCATTCCAGAATGCACTGACGGTAGATATGGCGCTGGGCTGCTCCACGAATACTATGCTGCATCTGCCCGCTATTGCAAGAGAAGCCGGCGTGGAACTGAATCTGGAGATTGCCAACGAGATCTCCGCCAAGACTCCGAACCTGTGCCACCTGGCACCGGCGGGCCCTACTTATATGGAAGATCTGAATGAAGCAGGCGGTGTCTATGCGGTAATGAATGAACTGTCCAAGAAGGGACTTTTGAACCTCGATTGTCTGACAGCAAACGGCACTACCGTAGGCGAGAATATTAAGAATTGTGTAAACAAGAATCCGGAAGTCATCCGTCCTGTGGAAAATCCTTACTCCCAGACCGGAGGTATCGCTGTACTGAAGGGGAATCTGGCACCGGACAGCGGCGTAGTCAAGAGATCCGCTGTAGCACCTGAGATGCTGGTACACGAAGGCCCTGCCAGAGTATTCGATTGTGAAGAAGATGCTATTGATGCTATCAAGTCCGGTAAAATCGTCGCAGGCGATGTAGTAGTGATCCGTTACGAAGGCCCCAAGGGAGGCCCCGGCATGCGTGAGATGCTGAATCCTACTTCTGCCATCGCAGGAATGGGACTGGGTTCCAGCGTGGCACTGATCACGGATGGACGTTTTTCAGGAGCATCCAGAGGAGCATCCATCGGACATGTATCCCCTGAGGCAGCAGTGGGCGGCCCGATCGCACTGGTGGAAGAGGGAGACATCATCCGTATCAATATCCCGGAGAACAAGTTGGATGTACTGGTATCTGACGAAGAACTGGCAGCGAGAAGAGCAAAATGGCAGCCCAGAGAACCCAAGATCACCACAGGCTATCTGGCAAGATATCATGAACTGGTGACCAGCGGCAACCGTGGTGCGGTACTGGAAGCACCTTCTCAGAAGAACTAAGCAATCATTAAATAACCGGAGGGATTTTGAAATGCAGTTAACGGGATCGGAAATTCTGGTAGAATGTCTGAAGGAGCAGGGGGTAGATACCGTATTCGGTTACCCCGGCGGAGCAATCCTTAATATTTATGACGCACTTTATAAGCACAGTGGGGAGATCAAACATATTCTGACTTCCCATGAACAGGGGGCGGCACATGCGGCGGACGGCTATGCGAGAGCTACGGGAAAAGTAGGTGTCTGCATGGCTACCAGCGGTCCCGGCGCCACGAATCTAGTCACTGGTATCGCTACGGCTTACATGGATTCTGTACCGATGGTAGCGATCACCGCCAACGTTACCTTGCCTTTACTCGGTAAGGACAGCTTCCAGGAGGTGGATATCGCCGGCGTGACCATGCCTATTACGAAGCATGGCTATATTGTGAAAAATGTGGAGATCCTGGCAGATACCATCCGCAAGGCATTCCATATTGCCAGAAGCGGCAGACCGGGCCCTGTGCTGATAGATATTACGAAGGATGTGACTGCGGCAACCTGCGAGTATACACCTGTGACCATTCAGCCGGAGGAAAGAGTGACCCGCTACACCAGAGAAGAACTGATGCTGGTAGCGGAAATGATACATAAGGCAAAGAAGCCGTATATCTATCTGGGCGGCGGTGCTATTATCTCCGGAGCAAGTGCAGAGGTGGCAGAGTTCGCGGAACTTATCGATGCACCGGTATGCGATACCCTGATGGGAAAAGGCGCTTTTGACGGCAGAAGCGAGCGCTATACAGGAATGATCGGTATGCACGGCACCAAGACTTCCAATCTGGGCGTCAGTGAGTGTGACCTGTTAGTAGCACTGGGAGCCAGATTCTCAGACCGTGTGACGGGTAACCCGAAGAAGTTCGCGGAGAACGCAAGAATCATCCAACTGGATGTGGATGCTGCGGAGATCAACAAGAATATCCGTGTGGATGCATCTCTGGTAGGAGATCTGAAGAAGACTCTGACCGAATTGAATGCCTGCCTGTCGAAACAGGAACATCCCGAGTGGATGGCACATATAACGGAACTGAAGGAAAAATATCCTCTGAAATACGATGACGAAAATCTGTCCTGTCCTTATATCATGCAGGAGATTGACCGTGTAACGAACGGAGAAGCCATCATCACCACAGACGTGGGACAGCATCAGATGTGGGCGGCACAGTATTATCATTATACGAAGCCCCGTACCTTCCTGTCTTCCGGAGGATTAGGCACCATGGGTTACGGTCTGGGAGCCTGCATCGGTGCGCAGATCGGACAGCCGGATAAGGTCTGCATCAACATTGCAGGCGACGGATGTTTCCGCATGAACATGAACGAACTGGCTACTGCCAGCCGTTACAACATTCCCATCATCCAGGTGGTCATCAACAATCAGGTGCTGGGTATGGTGAGACAGTGGCAGACACTGTTCTATGGGAAACGCTATTCCCAGACAGTACTGAAGGATAAGGTGGATTTCTGCAAGGTGGCAGAAGGACTGGGCTGTACCGCCATCCGCGTGACCAAAAAGGAAGAAGTGGCACCGGCCATCGAGAAGGCCATTGCCCTGAAAGCACCGGTACTGATCGAGTGCATGATCCCGGAGGATGATAAGGTATTCCCCATGGTTCCGGCAGGAGCCCCCATCAGCGAAGTGTTTGACGGAGATGATTTGAAAAGGCAGTCCTGATGAAAAAGACGACGAAAAGATTAGTTTTGGCAGTACTTTTATTTTTGCTGTTATTACTGACCGGATATTTTATTCTGGCATTTTATTACAGAGAAGGCTTCTCTGTAAATACCTGGATCAACGGTGTCTACTGTACCGGAAAAACGGTGGAGGAAGTGAATTCGGAGCTTTTGTTGCGTACAGAGGCTCCGAATATTGTCATCGTGGACAGAGAGGGGACAGAGTATACAATCTCTCTTGCGGAAGCAGATTATCAGGCAGATTACAGTAACGTACTGGAACATTACCGGCAGGAACAGAATCCGTTCCTGTGGGTGGACAATGTTCTGTTTCACTCCCGGAGGGAACTTTCTCCCACAGTGACCGTGGATGTGGATGGGCTTCGGAGAGCTTATGATTCTCTGGAATTTGTACGGGCCGAACAACAGAAGAACAAGGATTACAGCCTTGCCCGGGATTCGTCGGGCGAGTACGTCTTCACGGATGGACTTGCGGGACGCATTGACTTGGAGAAGGCTTTTTTGGCGTTGGAGAACACAGTAGAAAACGGGCAGGAGACGTTAAACCTGTCAGATAGTGGCTGTTATTATGACATCACTCCAAATGAGAACCAGAAAACTCTGCGGAATCTCTGGAAGGAGATTGAACGTTATCAGAGATGTGATATTGTCTATTGCTTTGGACAGGAGAGACATCCGGTGACGGCAGCGGACTGTGCCTCTTTTCTGGTGACGGAGAATGGTCTGCCGGTGACGGATCAGACCGGTAACTTTGTACTGGATGAAGAAGCCGTGACGGCGTATGTAGAGCAGCTGGCCGAAAAGTATGACGGTTATGGCCGTACCAGACAATTCCACAGTACCAGAGGAGATGTGATCACCATCGAGGGCGGCACCTATGGAAGCAAGCTGGATCAGAAAAAAGAGACTGCATACCTGATGGAGCATCTGCTGGATGCCGGTGTACATACGGGGACACAGCAGTCCCATGTTCCCACTTACGAGAGAGAAGCTTTCTGTTATGGCAGGGATGACATCGGAGA
>ENA-OPDD01002674-OPDD01002674.1-human-gut-metagenome-genome-assembly--contig:-NODE-2674-length-10676-cov-1.954995_pt1 | contig 10676 bp, 7 predicted proteins | sample MGYA00241574_ERZ501499 | MGnify/ENA primary metagenome ERZ501499 (study PRJEB25962, sample SAMEA2042576) | human gut metagenome | biome: human gut; feature: human-associated habitat; material: faeces...
GACCTCGCGGACAAGCGCGGGCAAACCGGCCTGCTCAACAACATCGAGGTAGGCATCGGTACGCTTATTGGCAGGCATGCGCATGCGGCTATTGCTGCGCAGGCACAGGATGCGTGAACATCCGTCATCGATCAGGCGACGCGTGGCAAGTTCGCCGATACTATAGCTGTCGCTCGCAATCTGAACAGAGGCCTCGCCAAGGTCGCAGTCGATACCAACCAGACTCAAGCCCATCTCGGCATACGCCTCGGCACCGATATTAAGCGAGTTGACGATGACGCCATCAACCATATTGCGTCGAAGCATGTCGATATAAGAGCGCTCAAGCTCGGGTCGATTGGCGCTATTGCACAGCAGCATCTTAAAACCGTTTTCGGCCAGGGTATGCTCAATGACTTGAACCACTTGGGCATGAAACGGACTGCTGACATAGGGGACGATCATACCGATAAGATTCAGGCGACCGTTGAGCATGGCACGAGCGATATCGTTGGGCGTATAGTTGATGCGCTTCATCGCGGCATGGACCTTATCGCGGGTCTCTTGGCTAATATAGCCACGATTATTAAGCACACGAGATACCGTAGTAGGCGAAACCCCCGCCACCGCTGCAACTTCCTTGATGCCAGGCTTAGCCGTATCCTTAGAACGAGCACTCTCGCGAGCCATAGCACCCTCCCCCATCAACATGTCATACGTTTACATACGAACAAAGCATACCCCAACAAGAGCGGGAAGACGGTAACAGTACAAGTAAGTAAACGACTCATCCAAATAATTAGGAGAGTTCCGCCTAAAGGGTGACTACACAGGACCCCACATGGCCGGTTTTGGGTTATTTCCCAAAACGTCCTCAACGCGCGCAGCGGAGCCTCTTTGCATGTCCGAGGACGTTTTGGGAAATAACCCAAAACCGGCCCCAGTAATCCTACAGGAGTTGAACCCTTTAGAACTTGTCGTGGAAGGTACGCGCAATGACCTCGTCCTGCTGCTCCTTGGTGAGCGTGTGGAAGTTCACGGCATAGCCGGAAACGCGGATGGTCAGCTGCGGATACTTCTCGGGGTGAGCCTGAGCGTCGAGCAGCGTCTCACGGTTGAAGACGTTGATGTTCAGGTGGTGGCCACCCTTCTCGGCGTAAGCGTCGAGCATGTGGACCAGGTTATCGGCCTGGGTCTCGGAAACTTCAGAAACCTTCATAATGTGTCTCCTTCGATTAATAGGCGCCGGCCGAAACCGGCGCGCTAATCAGTAATCGTTATTGTTAGTATAGCACTAACAATAGTTACTCGCCCAGCTGATCAAGGTCGATATCGCCAAAGAACACCTGATCCTCCTTGCCGAGCGCACTCGGGATGATGGAGAAGGTGTTGGAGATGCCGTCCTGAGCATCGCGGAACGGGAGCTTGGAAACCGAAGACAGCGAAGCGATGGCGCCGTGGCTATCGCGCTTGTGCATGGGGTTAGCACCCGGGGCGAACGGCTGGCCAGCCTTGCGGCCGTCGGGCGTGGAGCCGGTCTTCTTACCGTACACGACGTTGGAGGTAATGGTCAGAACCGAGGTCGTGGGCACGGAGTTGCGATAGGTGTCGTTCATGCGGATGTACTCCATGAACTGGTGCACAACGTCGTGAGCGATCTGGTCGACGCGGTCGTCGTCGTTACCGTACTTGGGGAACTCGCCCTCGGTCTCGAAGTCGACGATGATGCCGTTCTCGTCACGGACGGGGTGGACCTTGGCGTACTTGATGGCGGACAGGGAGTCAGCCACGACGGAAAGGCCAGCGATGCCCGTAGCGAACCAGCGGTGCACGTGCTTGTCGTGCAGAGCCATCTGGATACGCTCGTAGCAATACTTGTCGTGCATGTAGTGAATGATGTTCAGCGAGTTGACGTACACGCCAGCGAGCCACTTCATCATGTCGTTGTACTTGGCCACAACGTCGTCGTAATCGAGCGTATCGCCCTCGACGGCGCGGTACTTGGGGCCGACCTGCTTCTTGGAGACCTCGTCAACACCGCCGTTGAGTGCATACAGCAGGCACTTAGCCAGGTTGGCGCGAGCGCCGAAGAACTGCATCTCCTTGCCGATGCGCATGGAGGACACGCAGCAGGCAATGCCGTAGTCGTCGCCGTGATAGACGCGCATGAGGTCGTCGTTCTCGTACTGGATCGAGGAGCTGGCGACAGAAGTCTTGGCGCAGAACTTCTTGAAGTTCTCGGGCAGACGGGTCGACCACAGAACGGTCATGTTGGGCTCGGGGCTGGTGCCCATGTTCTCGAGCGTGTGCAGGTAGCGGTAGCTCATCTTGGTAACGAGCGTACGGCCGTCAACACCCATGCCGCCGATGGACTCGGTGACCCACTGCGGATCGCCGGTGAACAGGGCCTGGTACTCGGGGGTACGGGCAAACTTGACCATGCGGAGCTTCATGATGAAGTGATCCACGAACTCCTGGATCTGCTCCTCGGTGAAGGTACCGTTGGCAAGGTCGCGCTCAGCGTAGATGTCGATGAACGTAGAGGTACGGCCGATGGACATAGCGGCGCCGTTCTGCTCCTTGACGGCAGCGAGGTAGGCGAAGTACATCCACTGGATGGCCTCCTGCGTGTTGGTAGCAGGGTTGGAAATATCGAAACCATAGGTCTCGGCCATCATCTTGAGCTCGCCGAGGGCGCGGATCTGCTCCTGCAGCTCCTCGCGATCGCGGATGTTGTCGGCGGTCATGACCGTCGGGGTGGAAGCCTTCTGGGCCTCCTTGTCCTTGATCAGGTAGTCGACGCCGTACAGGGCAACACGACGGTAGTCGCCGATGATGCGGCCGCGGCCATAGCCATCGGGCAGACCGGTGATGATGTGGGCCGAGCGGCAAGCACGCATCTCGGGGGTGTAGACATCGAAGACACCGGCGTTGTGGGTCTTGCGCTCGAAGGTGTAGCGCTCGACAACGTTCTCGTCGACCTTATAGCCGTGCTGGCTGGCAGCCTGGCAAGCGATGCGGATACCGCCGTTGACGTGCAGCGCGCGCTTGAGCGGCTTGTCGGTCTGGAGGCCGACGATGGTCTCCTTCTCGCGGTGGGCGTTATCGATGTAGCCAGCGGGGTGGCTCACGATACCCGTGACGGTCTTGGTGTCCATATCGAGGACACCGCCCTGCTCGCGCTCCTTAAGCAGCAGGTCGAGAACCTCGCCCCACAGCTCCTTGGTACGCTCGGTCGGGCCGGCGAGGAACGACTCGTCGCCCTCGTAGGGGGTGTAGTTCTTCTGGATGAAGTCTCGGACGTCAACCTCTCCCGTCCAGATGCCTTCCTTGAAGCCTTCCCATGCCTCCTGCATTGTGTAACCACGCTCCTAGTTACGTGTAATGCGGCGCTCTCTCACACCGCTGCTTATTGAATTCTTGAATGTTCGGCTTGCACTACCGGCTTCTTCCGTTCTTCACCACACGCTGGTGCAGAGAAAACGTTTGTCCACCTTGGAACTACAACCCAAAACCCAAGATTTCACCCGTTTGAGAAGGATAACATAGCGACCCTCTCCATCTGGGCTGTTATATGTTTCTTTTTTTATATCATAATGGCGTTTTTTACAAACCCGCAGGAAATGCGAGCGCGAACAACTACCGTTCACCGATTTCTTTGGTATTTTTCCTTGCCTTTGTACGACGTTCACTCTAGCTGTTATGCCAGCTTTAGCAGGGTAAAGTGTCTCATAGACCCTACAGAAACTGCAGGGCGGCCACGGGATTTCCCCCGGGGCCGCCCTATGGCGTGGCTAGTTATTTAGCTTTGATTGCCGTTTGGCATTAGGCGGCTGCGGAAGCCTTGTCGGTCGTTGCCTTGCTGTTGCTCTGCTGGCCCTCAAAATGCTTGTAGCACCAGCTGGTGACCAGCGGGGTCAAAATAGCCGTAACGATTGCGCAGGCAGCAACCTGTGCCGTAGCCGTCGCGAGCACGGCGCCACCGTACATGGCCCCGTTGACGCTTGCCATGGCAGCAGGCGTGGCCACATTGGCTCCGGCGCAGCTCGAAATGGCCGCACCTGCGACACCCGTACCGCCCGTGAGCTTATCGACCGCGATAACGGGAATTGCAAAGACCACCGAGCAGATCACGCCGAGCAGAATACCGGGAAGACCGCCATTAATGAGCTGGCCAAAGGTCATGGTCGAGCCCATGGCAAAGAAGACGAGCACGATGACGGCGGAAAGTGCCGGTGCCATCATCTTCTTAAAGCTGGGGAAGACGTTGCCCAGAATAATGCCGACGACGATCGGCAGGATGGCACCCACGAGCGACCAGCCGATCGGGGCCTGGCCGGCAGCGCCGAGCACGATCATCGTGACCGGAGGGCCGACAACGAGCGTGGTGATTGCGACGGCGCCACGCTCGGCCTCGTTGCCCATGGTGCCCATCAGACCAGCGTACATAGCGTTGTTGGCGCCGGTGCAAGCCGCCAGCATCACCATGGCAGAGATGCCAAACAGGTTGTCGTTGAACACATAAAGGATGAGCAGCGACATGGCAACGACCACGATCTGCTTGACGGCGATGATGATGGCGCCGCGGGCAGCGGCGGCAGGAGCGCTCTTAAACGAAATCGTCGTACCGACGATGAGCAAAAAAGCGCCCACGAGCGGGCCAGCGCCCTGCTGGGTCATGCCAAGCGTAAAGCTGCCGAGCGTTTTGAACAGGTCGGGGAATAGCGTGTTGAGCAGGCAGCCCAACAGAAGCGGCACCAAGATATTGGCGCCCGGGATGGAGGACATCTTAAAGAACGGCTCCTTTGCCGCCGGCGCCTCCACCGCAGTCGATTCACTCATATATATCTCCTTTGGATGCATGCGAATCGTAGCCGCATGCGCCTATATCAGAAAGAAGGCGACGGTCCCGAGTCGCAGGAGCCGTCGCCGAATAATCGTCGCGGAGTATTACCCGTCCAGAACGATGCCACCGTCGCAGTCACCGATCTCGCCGTTCACGAAGCTGGCGAGGTCGGAGGCAAAGAAGAGCACCATCTGCGCAGGCTCGCTGGCCTGGGCGGCACGGCCCAGAGGAATACCGTTGATGATGCGCTGAGAGTTCTCGTCAGAGAGAATCGAGGTCATATCGGTCAACGTGAGCGACGGGCACACGGCGTTGCAGCGGACGCCAAACTTGCCGCCTTCCTTGGCGACTGCCTTGGTCAGGCCGTTGACACCGGCCTTAGAGCTCGCGTAGGCCGCGGTGCCGAGCAGGCCGCCACCGATCTTGCCAGCGACAGAGCTCACGTTGACGATAGTGCCGGCATGGGCAGCCTTAAAGTGCGGGTACACGGCGTTCATCATGGTAAAGGTGCCGTTGAGGTTGATGTCGATGGTGCGACGCCACTCGGTGTCATCGATCTCGTCGAACTTCTTGGTGCTGATGACGCCAGCGCAGTTGATCAGGATGTTGGTTTGCGGCAGGTCCGTAAAAATCTGCTCGACGGTCTCGCGCGCCTTGGGTGCATCGGCGACATCGAGCTGATAGAACTTGTTGCCCTCGCCAAGCTCGGCCACCGCGGCCTCGCCCTTAGCAGCGTTCCTTGCGATGAGCGCGACATGTCCGCCGCCCGCGACGATGCCCTTGGCGATCTCGAGGCCAATGCCCTGAGTGCCGCCCGTGACAATCGCGGTCTTGCCCGTGAAGTCAAATGCCATGACTCCATCCCCCTTTATATAAGGTGTCTCCTCGCGGGAAGTTGAAGCATCGCACGTGGCGATTATATGAGTCCCAGTCGTCATGGTGGTGACAACCCCTCGCCTAACCGCGTGCATGATAATTCTTTGAAACGCTACAATTATTGAATTATTTTAATTCTTTATACGCTCTTTATATTGCCTAGCGGCCAAGTAGATTTTTGGGACATGCCTAGAAATCTACCGAATGGAATGCTTGGGCGGGGGTATCATCTTTCACCGAAAATAGTTTCTAGTGTTAGGGGTTTTCGGTGGAAGATACCGATTTCCATGAGCTTGGACGCCAACTCCTTACCGAGTTTGGCAGCATGCATCAGCGCATTTCGCGCTTTGCGGACAAAGCTCTCGGCGGTGAGATGGCTGTCATGCGCGCTCTCATGCGCGCTGGCGGCTCGCTCACGCCGAGCGAACTCGCCGATCGCGCCTGGGTCTCCAGCGCCCGCATCGCCAATATCCTACGCGCTCTCGAAGCCAAGGGCTGGGTCGAGCGCGAGCACTCAAAGACCGACCGTCGTCGCGTACACGTCACGGTGACCGACAAGGGATTCCATGATCTCGAAATCAAGCGTCGGGAATTCGAGGACCGCACCGCGGCCTTCCTCGAGCAGCTCGGCGAAACAGATACCCAAGAGATGGTGCGTCTTCTAAGACGTGCCAACGAAATTATCGACCGCAACCAAGAAAGGAGAGATGCCGAGTGAGGATTCTCAAGCTCTTTAAAAAGCATGTCCTGGCACTGTTCGCAGCTATCGTACTTATCGTAATCAGCTGCAACGCCGATCTGGCGCTGCCTACCTATATGAGCGACATCGTCGACGTGGGCGTGCAGCAAGGCGGCATCGCCTCGCCCGTGCCCGACACCATTCGCGCCGAATCGCTCGACGACCTCGAACTCTTCATGAGCTCCAAGGACGCCAAGGCTGTGGAGGCCGTGTTTAGCAAGGCTGACAAAAACGGCATTCGAACGTACAAGGGCACCGAGGAGGAGCGTGCCGACGGCGGCAAGATTGCCGACATCATGAGCCTGCCCGAGACTGTCGTCCTTTCGTTCAACCAGGGTATTGACGCCAACTCCATGGGTGACATGATGGGCACGTCCGGTGAGAAAGACAACAGCGGCGCCCAGGCCATGCCCACGCCCGAGCAGATGGCGGCGATGACGCCCGAGCAACTCGCCGAGATGCAGCAGAAGGCCGCTGCGGCGCAGAACATGCAAAAACAGATTGATGCCGACGGTGGCAAGATCACCATGAAGAGCCTGCGTCTAGGCGTTGAAGGCGGCCTAATCGACCAGGGCAAGCTCGTCGAGGGCGCCAACCAAATGGCGGACAAAATGGGCTCCATGTCGGGCTCCATCGTGACCCAACGCGCCGTGAGCTATGTACAGGACGAGTACAAGGCGCAGGGCATCGACCCCGCCGACGTGCAGAACGCCTACCTGAGCCGCATGGCGACCACTATGTTTGGGCTGTGCCTGGTGTCGCTCGTCGCCACCATCCTGACCGGTGCCGTGGCTTCGCGCACCGCCTGCTCCATCGCCCGCGACCTGCGCCGCGAGACCTTCAACAAGGTTATGCACTTCTCGCCGGCCGAGGTGGGCAAGTTTAGCCAGGCCTCGCTCATCACCCGCTGCACCAACGACATTCAGCAGATCCAGATGGCCGCAACCCTGTTTATCCGCATGTGTCTGATGGCCCCCGTCATGGGCATCGTCGCCGTCATGCGCGTCCTGGCCAACCATACCGGCCTAGAGTGGACCATCGCCGTTGCCATCATCGCGGTCTCGGCCGTCGTCGGCGTGCTTATGGGCCTCACCATGCCCAAGTTCAAAAAGATGCAGAGCTTTGTGGACCGCGTGAACCTTACCGCCCGCGAGCTGCTCGACGGCCTTATGCCCATCCGCTCGTTCAACCGCGAGGAGCATGAGCTCGAGCGTTTTGACAAGGCTTCGCTCGACCTGATGACCACGCAGCTCTACACCAACCGCGCCATGAGCTTTATGATGCCGCTCATGATGCTCGTCATGAACTGCATCACCGTGCTTATCGTCTGGTTTGGCGCGCAGGGCGTGTCCGACGGCGTGATGCAGGTCGGCAACATGATGGCGTTTATCTCCTACACCATGCAGATCGTCATGGCGTTTATGATCCTCACCATGGTTTCGGTCATCCTGCCCCGCGCCGAGGTCGCAGCCGAGCGCGTGGAAGAGGTCATCACTTGCCCCACGAGCATCAACGACCCTGCCTCGCCCAAACTGCCCGCGGCCAGCTCGCCGCGCGGTGAGCTCACCTTCCGCGACGTGAGCTTCCAGTATCCCGATGCCCGCGCCGACGTCATCAGCGGCGTGAACTTCACCACGCATGCCGGTCAGATGCTCGGCATCATTGGCTCCACGGGCTCGGGCAAGTCCACACTCGTGCAGCTGATTCCGCGCCTGTACGACGTCACGGGCGGCAGCATTTCGCTCGACGGCATCGACGTGCGCGACATGACCCTTTTCGAGCTGCGCGGCCGCATTGGATACATCCCGCAGCAGGGGCGTCTGTTCTCGGGCACCGTCGAGAGCAACCTCAAGTTTGCCGGCGACATGGTGAGTGACGAGGATATGCGCCAGGCAGCACGCGTCGCCCAGGCGGAGGACTTTATCGCCGAGCGCGAAGACGGTTACGACTCCCCTATCAGCCAGGGCGGCTCCAATGTTTCGGGTGGTCAGCGCCAGCGTCTGGCCATCGCCCGCGCGTTGGCCAAAAAGCCCGAGGTCGTGGTGTTCGATGACTCGTTTAGTGCCCTCGACTACAAGACCGACGCGCGCCTACGCGAGGAGCTGGCCAAAAACGTTACCGACGCCGCGCTCGTGGTCGTGGCCCAGCGCATCGCGACCATCATGCACGCCGACCAGATCATCGTGCTCGACGACGGCCACGTAGTGGGCACCGGCACGCACGAGGAGCTGCTGCGCAGCTGCCCGGCGTACCTGGAGATCGCACAGTCGCAGCTTTCCGCCGAGGAGCTGGGGCTTACCCAAGAAGAAATTGCAGCCGTCATGGAAGGAGGCGAGCGCTAATGGCAGACGAGACCAAGACTCAGATTCCCAAGCCCACCCGCCAGCGTGGTCCCATGGGCCGCATGGGCGGCATGCGTCGCGGCGAAAAGGCCAAGGACTTTAAGGGCACCATGAGGCAGCTGCTCGGCTATATCGGCCAGCACAAGATTGCCGTGTTTGCCGCCGTCGCCTTTGCCGTGTGCTCGGTCATCTTTAACATTGTGGGACCCAAGGTGCTCGGCCAGGTTACGACCAAGCTGTTCGAAGGCCTGGTCGCCAAGGTCAACGGCACCGGCGACGTTGACTTTGACTGGATCGCCAAGACGCTCGGCTTTTTGCTCTGCCTGTATCTGGCGAGCTCTGTCTGCAGCCTGATCCAAGGCTGGCTCATGACCGGCGTCACGCAAAAGATCTGCTACCGCATGCGCAAGGAAATCGCCGCCAAGATTGCCGTCGTGCCGATGAGTTACTTCAACGGCCACAGCAAGGGAGACGTACTCAGCCGCATCACCAACGACGTCGATACGCTGGGTCAGTCGCTCAACCAGAGCGTGACCCAGCTCATCACGTCGGTGACGCAGATTATCGGCGTGCTCGTCATGATGCTGTCGATCAGCCTGCCGCTCACCGGCGTCACCGTGCTCACGCTGCCGGCCGCCGCGATTATCTTGACCGTAATGATTCACTTCTCGCAGCCGTACTTCCGCGAGCAGCAGCAGGTTCTGGGCGCCGTCAACGGCATTATCGAGGAGGACTTTGCCGGCCAGAACGTCATTCAGGTGTTCGACCGCGCCGAGGCCTCAATCGAGGAGTTCGACCGTCAAAACGACCGCCTCTTTATTAGTGGCTGGCGCTCGCAGTTCCTGTCGGGCCTGATGATGCCGCTCATGAGTTTGGTGGGCAACATGGGCTACGTGGGCGTCGTCGTGGTGGGCGCACAGCTCGCGCTGACCGGCAATGCCACGCCCGGCGACATCCAGAGCTTTATCCAGTACGTTCGCAACTTTACGCAACCCGTGCAGCAGCTGGGCAACGTGAGCAACACGATGCAGTCGATGGCAGCTGCCACCGAGCGCGTCTTTGAGTTCCTGGCCGCGCCCGAGGAGGAGCAGAAAGCCGACGCGCAGATTCCCGAAAAGCGCCCCGGCCATGTGGAGTTTGATCACGTCAAGTTTGGCTATACGCCCGACAAGACCATCATCCACGACTTTAGCTGCGAGGCGCAACCCGGCCAGACCATCGCCATCGTCGGCCCCACCGGCGCCGGCAAGACCACGCTCATCAAGCTGCTGCAGCGCTTCTACGATGTGGACGGCGGTTCGCTGCGCGTCGAGGGCGTCGACGTGCGCGACTGGGACCGCGCGGCGCTGCGCGGCGAGTTTGCCATGGTGCTGCAGGACACCTGGCTGTTTAACGGCACCATCCGCGAGAACATCCGCTACGGACGCCCCGATGCGACCGATGCCGAGGTCGAGGCCGCCGCACGCGCCGCACGCTGCGACCACTTTATCCATACGCTCGCCGGCGGCTACGACTTTATGATCAACGAGGAGGGCACTAACCTGTCGCAGGGTCAGCGCCAGCTCGTGACCATCGCCCGCGCCATTTTGGCCGACCGTCCGGCGCTGATTTTGGACGAGGCGACTTCCAACGTCGACACCCGCACCGAGGAGCTTATTCAGCGCGCCATGGATGCGCTGATGCAGGGCCGCACGAGCTTTGTCATCGCGCACCGCCTGTCCACGATCCGCAACGCCGACGTAATCTTGGTAATTCGCGACGGCGACATCGTCGAGAAGGGCACGCACGACGAGCTGCTCGCCCAGGGCGGCTTCTACGCTGACCTGTACAATTCGCAGTTCGACGAGGCGGCGTAAAAACCGGCGGCAAACAACCGCAATGCCCAGAAAACGGG
>ENA-OPDD01002685-OPDD01002685.1-human-gut-metagenome-genome-assembly--contig:-NODE-2685-length-10654-cov-1.519766_pt1 | contig 10654 bp, 14 predicted proteins | sample MGYA00241574_ERZ501499 | MGnify/ENA primary metagenome ERZ501499 (study PRJEB25962, sample SAMEA2042576) | human gut metagenome | biome: human gut; feature: human-associated habitat; material: faeces...
GACCGCCGGCAAGGAGTGCAGTCAGGATCAGGTCAATATTTTCACTTTTACCTATAATAACTTTTTCAATATTCTTTCGAATTTCGATCAGCTTTTGATTGTTCATAGAAAACACCTCTTTATTTATCTCCGGATTTAAAGACATACGCTTTGATCATTACTTTTTGTCCTAAGAAGTAGACAAGCAGGGTTGGAATAGCCGAGAGGACGCCGCCGGCCATAATGCTTGGTAATGTACTTGCGTTACTATATGAGGAATTCATATAGGATAAAAGGACAGGGAACGTTCGTTCTTTTTCGCTAAGAATATAAATTAATGGTCCAAATAGATCTGACCAGACACTAACAAAGGTGTTGAGCACCATAATGATGAAAACAGGTTTTGCCATTGGCATAACAATTTGCCACAGCATACGGAAGTGTCCGCATCCGCATACTCTGGCTGCATCCAGAATCGGCTGTGGAATGGTCAGATAATATTGTCGTAGAAGAAAAATATAGTACGCGTTTCCCAAAAAGGCAGGAACCCATAGTGGCAACAGGGTGCCATACCATCCCAATTTGACATAGACTAAAAATTGAGGGAAAAAGGTTACAGTACCCGGCATCATCATCGTAATCAGAAGCAATGCCATGATGACCTTTTTGTGTCGGAATTTCAGGAAAGCAATCGCATAGGCAACAATACTGTTGGAAAGAACAACACCGACAATATTAATGGCTGCCAGTTTGACAGTATTCCATATGTAGCGCCATGCGTTGTATTTAGTAAAAAATTGGGTATAGTTCGAAAAATCAAAGGAATCTACCCACCAGGTAATTGGTCGAGAAAACACCTTAATAGGATCCTTAAATGAGGTAATAATCATCCAGAAAAAAGGAACAAGAAATAGGATGCTAAACAGAAGGATAACAGCATATCTCGAAAAAAGGACAATGTATTTCTTTCTCATTATTCATCATCTCCATCATCTCCATCATTTTCATAATAAACCATAGGAGCGGAAACCTTCATGACCAGTGCAGACAGAATCATAATAATGATGAATAAAATCCATGCCATTGCGCAGGCTTTTCCCATTTTGTGGTATTTGAAAGCATTGTTGTAGAGATACAGCGCATAAAACATGGTGGAGTAATTTGGACCTCCGCTTGTCATCAAGTACGAAGAGGTGAAGGTCTGCAGTCCACCAATGATATTAGTAAGCAACGAAAAAAGAAGGATGGGGCTCATGGAAGGTAGGGTAATAGTAAACAGTCTTCTCCACCACCCAGCCCCTGCTATTTTTGCAGCTTCATGCAGATGCCGGGGAACAGTTTGCAAGCCAGCAAGATAAAAAATAATACCACCACCCAACCCCCATAGGCTCATAATGGAAAGAGAAATCAATGCCCAGCGTTCATCACCAATCCAATCAGGCCCTTCTATTCCTAGAGAAGCTAAAAGTTGATTAATGGCACCGAATCGATAATTAAAAATCCAACTCCACAAAAGGGAGGAAGCGACACTGGAAATTACACAGGGAAGGTAATAAATAGTGCGAAGAAGGCTGGCATAAGGGAGATCGCTGTTTAACAACATGGCCATAGAAAAACTCAGGATCATGGAGATAGGAATGGTGAAAGCGCAGTATGTGAAAGTTACTTTTCTGTGAAGCTAATGTACAAAGAACCGAGCAGAGGAAGAAGTGTCAGCATCACAAAACCAATCATCCAGGGACTGATCCACAAAAAAAAACGCATTTGTTCTTTTCTACTGATTTTTAAGAAAAAAACGGATCGATTCGGATTTATAGATTTTCTTTGTTTCATAAAAATCTCCTATAAAAGTGAAGGCGCTCCTCTGACAGAAGCGCCTTATTAGGTATTGATTACTTATTAGCTAACTCTTCATCTAACAGTTTTTGACATTCTGTCTGAATAGCAGTTGCACACTCAGCAGAAGTAATGCTCATATCTTTCAATTGAGACATATAGCTACTGTAAACATCCATCATTTCATTCCAAGACAAACACTGTCCCTGAAGATTTTGACCATAAGGCAGATTTTCTACTCTAACAGAATGATGCTCTGGTGCACCTTTAATATTAATGACTTCATCAGATAATGCAACATCTTTTCTAAGAGGTGTAATTAATCCTGTTTCTGCCATGATTTCCTGACCTTCATAAGTTGTCATGAAGTATGCAAATTCTTTTGCAAGTTCCGGATTTTCCGATTGACTGCTTACAGAATAACCAGCATAAAGAACAGCAGTATCGCCTTCTTCTTTCATGGTTTGAGGAAGGGGTGCAATATCCCATTCAAAATCGGTAATTCCAGTCATGTAAACGATATCATACACACCAGAAATATAGAAAGTGTAATCTCCATCAGAAAATCCACCGGTAATATAAGTGCTATCTTCTCCGTTTGGAGCAAATCCCCACTCATTTGCCGCATTCTGAAGCCAGGTCAGAGCTTCAACGGTTTCTGGAGAATCAAATACAACTTTTGTTGGATTGTTCATATCATCCAGGAATCTGCCGCCTTTGGAGAAAATAAGAGGAATAGCAGAATGAGTGCCAAAAGTGCTTGCCATACCGTACCTCCGGCGGTGAAATGGTCTGGAATGAGCAGCTTAAACGGGAAATTCCGAAAGGGTGGGAAGTCTCCACTGTAGGAAAGACAATAGATAAAGTCCCTAATACAGCACGCATTCCCTCAAGTGAATATTTGAGAGATGGTCTAATTCCGGTTATTGACCAAAGTTCAGACTTCATTGCAGGATATACGAACAATCCCGACTCTGTTCTTAGATCAAAATCAGGGTATATAGTTTTTGGCGATCATACCAGAATAGTTAAATATATTCGTTTTCCATTTGCAAGAGGAGCAGATGGAACACAGGTGTTAAAATCCAATAATCCTTGTATTCCAGAAGAATTATTTTATCAAATGATAAAATCAATCGACTTGTCTAACTATGGATATGCACGCCATTTTAAGTTCTTAAAAGATACATTGATTGTTATTCCGGAGAAAAATATTTCTGGCAATTTTGCAGAAATAACAAAGCCGATATATGAAAAACAAGCCAAACTTGTATTCGAAAATATTGAATTGTCAAAACTACGTGACTGGCTCCTGCCTATGTTGATGAACGGACAGGCACGGGTGGAATGAGGTGAGGCTATGGCAAAAAGTCCGTTAGAAAGACAAATTGAATCTCAAATGAAGCAAGCCAAACAGCTCGCAGACAAACAAAGACGAGAAGAAGAAAAACGGGCAAGGGAGCGAAAACAAATGGAGTATAAAGCCGCTGTTCGAAATCGGGCTGCATCTATTGTAAATGGACAACCTTTGATAGAGGGTTTTCGCATTATGGATAAAACTGCAGAAGAAATGCTGAAGTGTTTGCTGGAGTGCAGTGGTCGAAAAGATTCTCGTGTAAATTTTTCCAACGATATCTTTCCTTCATATGTGCAGATGTCTGTCGGATTAGAACTTGAAAAATTGATACAATACGGGATGATTGGCGGGCTTTGGGCTTTTGAAAATGGAGGTGTGCTTGATTTGTTGCCACCTGCTTTTTCTTATTTTGAAGACAAGCAAGCTGCTTTAGACAGACAAGATAAGCGTGAAAAGGAACGCCAGCAAAGTATTATCAATTATGGAAACTTGGTTTTTGGCAATGTTTCGGGATCTACATTGACCGTGGACAATTCCATACATCAAATTGAGCAAGCCATAGATGAAAAAGGTGGCGAGGATAAAGAGAAACTCCACGAATTGTTGGATGAGGTCAAAGAATTGATCGAAAATATACAGTCAAGCAGAGCCATACCGAAACAAAAGAAGTTATTTGAAAAGATCTCCAATCACATGGAAAAGCATGGTTGGTTCTACGGTGCCGTGGTTCAGCTTTTGGGGACAGCTACATTGGGAATGCTGAGAGCTTAACTGTGCTAATCGGAAGAAAATATATGATTTTTTAAGGAGATATAACGCATGGATTTTATTGACTATAGAGAAAAACTTGGAATTGGTTTTTGCGATGAAGAAAAATTTATATATTTTAAGACAAAAATTTTAAATTTGTTAAATACATCTATAGAAGGCATAGACAGTGGCGAATATTTTTCGTTTTGTAACTTAACAGGTGAACACTTAAAATACAATTTAATAGAAGACTATGATAAGTCAGAAGGATTTGGAGAATGTGTATCTATCCTAAGACAAAGAAATACATTAAATGAATTTCTTGCTTATTATATAGCATTAACAAATTCTATATCACTTGAAACAAATAGATTACAATTGACGAGAGATGGTTTCTCTAATGTCGTTTGTAGAATGTTACGTGAGGCACACATACCTTTTGATTTATTGGAAAATAATGATGAATACTTTATTTTTCCCAAAGGTGCGAAGGAACTGGATGAAGCACTTGTATCTCAACCGCTTGAATGGTTAAAAGGATATCCTCAAGCTCATAAGACTTTCTGTATTGCATTGAAGCAGTACTCCGATGGAGAATATATAAGAGACACTGCTGATAATTTGAGAAAGGCATTGGAAGAATTTTTGCAGGAATTTCTCGGAAATGAAAAGAATCTAGAGACCAATAAAAAAGAGATTTGTAAATATTTGGGTGCACAAAATGTAGATGCAGGTGTCTGTGGACTGTTTCAGCCACTAATCAACGCATATAAAAATATCAATGACAGGGGGGCGAAACACAATGATAAAGTCGATGAAAAATTACTGGAATTTTTATTATATCAGACCGGTGTTTTGATTAGAATGGTGCTCTCTGTAAAAGAAAATGAAAAGGACAAATAAAAATGAATGGATTTAAACCTACTATAGGTATTGAGTTTGATGATAAATATATTGATGCAAAAAACAAATTGCTTGAACTTATTAAAGTATTGGATAAATTAACTCCAGTGCAAAAAGAACATTTAGCAAGAGAATTTATAGCATCTATGAGTATGGCTGCTTCGTTTGAAGAATTTATGAATTATATGAATAACAGAGGTCAACGATAACGCCGATGATGAATTCTCTATGGAAAAATACACGGTGAAAAGTAGCCTCTGCGTTTGAAAAGCCGAAACATTTGCGGCGATGAAACGATTTGGAAGGTGTAATGATATTGTTCCAAATGTAAGATGGCATAATTTGCTTGTTCAGGTGATATGAAAAGAAGATAAGCCCAGGGAGATCAGTTTCTTTTCAATCGTTTTGCCTGGAATATTTCCACGGTTGACTAACTTGATTTGCTACAGGGTTTGAAATAAACTAATTATCAAAAAATTGTTGGTATTGCCAAATCGCTGGCTATGAGTTATGAAGTTGATTGCTAAAAATAATAAAAGCAGACCAGGGCTTGACACTGGTCTGCTTTTGGCATTATAAACCATTTTAATTTTTCTCTTTATATTCAGAAATTAGTTCTTCTACTAGATACTCATCGCTCATACAATGTAAATCAGATACACCTTCGCTGATTAAGCGGTAAATTTCTGAATGATAGAAGAAATTCAATGCATCATCTAAGGAAAGATTTTCTTTTTTTGAAAATTGCTCGATAATTCGGGCATATTTTTTTTGCAGTAAAATAGGATTGGCGGTCAAATCTGTTCACTCCCTTCATAGTGCAAATACTCATCAAGAGCTTTTTGTGTTCGGAAACATATCTGTAAATTGGGCTTTTCATAACGAAGGCGGCGGATCGCTTCTTTTTTGTCAATCAAATTGTCAAAGTAAAGCTCAACGGTATTAAATACCTTGTCATTTGCGACACCGCCAATTACAATATCATAATCTGTTATATTATTTCCGGTTCTGCATTTTAAAATGAAGTCGAGCCATTCTTCGGAATAGCTGTCAAATTTCAAGACTTTAAGTTCTTGGTAAGACTTTTCGTCAAAATTGTAGCGGGAAACAATTCCGCTTTTTCCACGACGCTTGAATTTTTCGCACTATTTTACTGCCTGCTCGTAAAGAGGAGTAGTGTAAAAGCCGCGTCCAAAATCAACATTAACTCTGGAATGTACTAAATCCGGAGTTTGAATCTCCAGATAAGAGCCATGATATAAAATCATAACTGAATCCCTCTTTCTTCCATCAAGCTGATGATGTCATCTACAATATAGTCCTTGCTCTGGGTATGCAGGATCGCATATTCAGGGATAATATAGCTGTTTAAGATATCACTTTTCTCGGTCAACGACTGGTATATTTCTTCAGCATTTTTCCCAGCCTGATTGCGATATTTTCTATACAGAAAACAGCAAATTCCAGTTCATCTGTAGTTTTTATTTTTACATGATTTAACATGGCTAGAGAACCTCCTGTCAATGATATTCAAAATGACTTGTATCATCATAAGCATAAAAGTTTTTTTAAAAAGAGAGTCTTTTGAATTGTTCGTAGGTATAAAGGGAACACCCAGAGATATCGGTCAGTTGGGCAAATTTAGCCTGGGAAAGGATGCATCGCTAAACGAACTTCTTTAGTTTTTCACTAAACATCCTTTTTGCTCTTTTCTATAATCTATAAAAATATTCTTATGATTTTTCGGTTAATAAATGACAAATTTCTGAAAATAGACATAATAGGGATTGAATGCACAAGTTTAACCTTTATTTAATTATGTATTGGAAGCTACTATAAGTCAATAAGTTCCTAATGTAACTTATAAAATTTGATTTTATAATAATAGAATCAGGGGAGAATATATAGAAAAACAAAGGTTGACTTTTTCGATGTAACCTGATATAATCCTTACAGTTAGCTGAGTCTAACCTTGGCAAGAGGTTGCTCAGCTTCTTTTCAAAGAGATAGTTAGCTTCAGCTAACAAATGAAATGGATAGGTGGTCAGGAATATGATGATAAATAGGCGCTTGATTGATGCTGTTGGAGAGAGCAGAAAATATATTGCCGGAAATGTTGTAGCGCAGTGGATCTCACTAGCTGCCAATATTATTATGATGGGGACGATGGCGCATTTTCTTCAATGTTTGTATGAAAATACTTTGAGAAAACAGGACGTTTTGTTTCATATTTTTCTGATTATTTTATCCTTGGCAGTACGTTTTGTGTGTACTCTTTTTTCCAGCAGGATGGGATACCTAAGTGCTAAATCTGTGAAACGGACATTGCGAGAAAAGATTTATCGGAAACTTCTACGCCTAGGCAATTCTTATCGGGAGCAGGTGCAGACCAGCGAGGTTGTACAGATTGCAGTAGAGGGAGTGGATCAGCTAGAGACCTATTTCGGAGCATATCTGCCACAGCTCTTCTATGCAATGCTAGCTCCGCTGACACTGTTTGTTGTTATGAGTACCATTAGTATGCCGGCGGCAATCATTCTTCTTGTCTGTGTTCCCCTGATTCCGGTTACAATCATAGCAGTACAGCGTTGGGCTAAAAAACTGCTTGCAAAATACTGGGGAGAGTATACTGCTTTAGGCGATACATTTCTGGAAAATTTGCAGGGACTGACCATAACGAAGATTTATCAGTCTGATGAATTTAAACATCGGGAAATGAATGAACAATCAGAGCATTTTCGTAAAATAACGATGAAAGTTCTTTCTATGCAGCTAAACTCCATCACGGTGATGGATCTGATCGCCTATGGGGGAGCAGCATTGGGTGTTATTCTTGCAGTCAACCAATTTCGTTCTGGAGCCATTGAACTTGCAGGATGTCTAATGATTATTTTGCTGGCGGCGGACTTCTTTCTCCCCATGCGAATGTTGGGAAGCTTTTTTCATATTGCGATGAATGGTATGGCAGCATCGGATAAGATATTCCGGTTATTGGATCTTCCCGAAGCTACCCAAAAGGCAAGTCTTGTTCCGACAGACTCTTCTATCAAAATGTCTGATCTGGGTTTTTCCTACGAAGCAGATCGGGAAATTCTACAAGATATTACGATGGATTTTCCACAGGGAAGTTTTACTGCTATTGTAGGGGAAAGTGGCAGCGGAAAATCGACAGTAGCTTCTATCTTAATGGGACGGAACAAGGGATATAGAGGAACGCTGACAGTTGGAGGAATACCACTGAGCGAGATTTCGGAACAAAGTCTGCTGAAGCACTTTACTTACATCAGTCACCAGAGTTATTTGTTTAAAGGTACTGTACGGGATAATCTGTTGATGGCAAAACCAGATGCTGATGATGGACAACTGTGGAAAGTACTTGAGCAGGTTAGGTTGGCGGATTTCCTTAGGCAGGAAAATGGGCTGGATACTGAATTGAAGGAAACAGCGTCCAATTTTTCCGGAGGTCAGTGTCAGCGACTGGCACTTGCACGAGCTTTACTGCATGACAGTTCGGTTTATATTTTCGATGAGGCAACCTCCAATATAGATGTGGAGAGTGAAAACGATATAATGGAGCAAATTTATCAACTGTCAAAGAACAAAACAGTGATTTTGATTTCTCATAGGTTGGCTAATGTCGTGAAAGCGGATAAAATCTATGTGTTGAGAAATGGTTATTTGGAGGAAAGTGGAACCCATAAAACACTGCTTATGCATGAGGAATATTATTCCAGACTGTGGAATGCTCAGCAGGAATTGGAAAATTATACTAGGGGAGGATGCAACAGATGAAACGAAATGGATTTCAGGTGATGTCTCGTCTGATTGGTTTGGTGAAACCCTTGACCGGATATATGTTTCTGGCAATCAGTATGGGATTAATGGGACATCTGGCTGCAAGTTGGATCACTGTACTGGGAGGGTTTGCAGTACTGGAAATTCTGTATCCCCAAATTCCTTCGGGATTAGGTGTGATTTTTGTGACAGTACTTGTTTTAGCGTTTGTACGAGGTTTCCTGCGCTATGCAGAACAGGCGTGCAATCACTTTATTGCTTTTAAGTTGCTGGCTCTGATTCGGGATAAGGTGTTTTTGTCCCTGCGCCGTCTTTGTCCGGCAAAACTGGAGGGAAAAGATAAGGGGGATTTAATCAGTCTCATCACTTCTGATATTGAACTTCTGGAGGTCTTCTATGCCCATACGGTTTCTCCTATCTGTATCGCTATCTTGTTTTCTGGTATGATGACAACGTTTATCGGAAGCTACAATATCATACTGGGTATGTGGGCAGCAGCGGCATATTTTGTGGTGGGAGTTGTAATTCCAATGATAACATCACGGCTTTCCGGAGATGATGGGATAAACTTTCGCTCGAGATCGGGAAAACTGTCCGGTTTTGTACTGGATTCTCTGCGTGGACTTTCTGAAATATTACAGTATGGACAGGGAGAGCAGCGTATGGCGCAAATGAATGCGATGACAGATGCGCTTTCCAAAGATGATGAGAGAATGAAACGTAGAGCAGGGAAAAATACTGCTGTTACAAATTTAGTTATCCTGTTGTTTGACTTTGGAATGTTGTTTTTATCTGCTGTTTTGTGTGATTTTCCAGAAACACTGATCTGTACACTGACTTTGATGAGTTCCTTTGGACCCTGTGTTGCACTGGCAGCACTTGGCTCCACACTGCAAAACACCTTTGCAGCAGGAAACAGAGTGTTGGATCTTCTGGAAGAAAGTCCGGTAGTTGAGGAAGTGAGCGGTAAAACAGAGGTGGAATTTCATGGTGCAATGGCAGATAAGCTCACCTTTTCCTATCAGCAGGAAACAGTTTTGAAAGATGTATCCATAGTGATTCCTGAGAATAAAATCATTGGTATCACGGGACGTAGTGGCTCTGGAAAATCCACCCTGTTAAAACTGTTTATGAGATTCTGGCAGGTACAGCAGGGAACAGTCAGCATTTCGGGAAAGAAGATAGATGAAATCAACACGACAAATCTGCGGAATATGGAGAGTTTTGTAACGCAGGAAACATACCTGTTTCATGACAGCATCCGAAACAATCTTCGGGTCGCAAAACTGGATGCAAGTGAAGATGAAATTATTGCAGCTTGTAAAAAGGCTTCTATCCATGACTTTATTATGAGTCTTCCGCAGGGATACGAGACCAATATTGGGGAACTGGGTGACACACTTTCAGGAGGTGAGCGCCAAAGATTGGGGCTTGCAAGAGCCTTTCTTCACAACGCACCATTCTTGCTGTTGGATGAACCAACCTCTAATCTGGATAGTCTCAACGAAGCAGTAATTCTCCAATCTCTTCATCGGGAGCGAAAAGGAAAAACGGTTATGCTGGTCTCCCATCGCAGTTCTACTATGGGCATTGTAGATGAATTTTACTCGGTTGAGCATGGGAGGATGAGCTGATGAATATAACAGACAAACGTAATAGAGAAAAGGAACTGGTTTCTTTTATGATTGCGCTGTACTGTCGAAAAAAACATAGCGGGAAGTCTCTGTGCCTGGATTGTGCAAAGCTGAACGAGTATGCAGAACAACGGGTTGATCATTGCCCATTTATGGAAGAAAAAACCTTTTGCTCCAGCTGCAAGGTACACTGCTATAAACCGCAAATGAGGGAAAAAATACGAGAAGTGATGCGCTTTTCCGGTCCTCGGATGTTATTTTATCATCCAACTGTTGCTATTCGCCATATTATTGAATCTGTAAAAGAAAAGAAACGAATGGAGAAAACATTATGAAAATAAAAAAGGCATTGTATGTTGTTTTAGGGTGTATCGGTGTTGTTTTGGGGGCGGTAGGAGCG
>ENA-OPDD01002693-OPDD01002693.1-human-gut-metagenome-genome-assembly--contig:-NODE-2693-length-10621-cov-1.792826_pt1 | contig 10621 bp, 9 predicted proteins | sample MGYA00241574_ERZ501499 | MGnify/ENA primary metagenome ERZ501499 (study PRJEB25962, sample SAMEA2042576) | human gut metagenome | biome: human gut; feature: human-associated habitat; material: faeces...
ACGCTAATTGTTCGGACATGATTGCCATGGCTTGGCTTAATTTGGCTAAAGCCTTGCGGTAGTTGGAAAAACGCTGTATCCATCGTATGTCTTGCTGTACCATGATAGCTGTCTGTTTTTAAGTAAGCAAATATAAGCTTCTTTTGTGTAACGAGCAAATGGATGGGGGCTTTTTCGTGAAAGCTGTCTGGGGCTATTTTGGAGAAAGGCTGTTTTTAGGTGTGGAATAAGTTCCTGAATTTGTTGAGCCGATGTCGAAATAGTTATATATGTATGTTCTGGTTCCACATGCATTTATGAAATCAACCGTTACGCAAACTCGTTCAATTTCATGACTGTTCCGACTGCTGAAAGTAGTGAAATAATATCCTTGCATGTCTACCTCCCAATCGCAGTCAACACTCCAATGAAAATCATGCGCACCTTCAGGAATAGGATTCAATCCGCATTCACCTCCGCTTTGTGACAGATAGCCATATATAATGTCATGGTCATTTTCTTGTATTCCTGATACATTGAAAGTAATTGGTTTGGAAAACTGAACAGTGTATTCCTTTGTGTGTACTATTGCGGTTAAGGTCGTATAAATGGAACTGCCTCCGGGTGTCCCTAAATTATTCAGGGTGATAGCAGGTGATGCCTGATTTAATTGCGAATATAAATCGTTGCCAACAATCCAATCCACTGTTGCTTTTGTGGGAAAATTCTTGATACTGAATGTCCCGTTGTCACAGATTACGTCAGGGCCAATCAGTTGCATTGATGTCTTAGATACACTCAAAGGTAGCTCATTGGTAAAATTATCGGTTTGATTTTTATATTTGTATAGTTAGGTATATTTTCATATACTTCCTTTGTAGTCGTATCTTTCAATGTTGCGTGTAATCCGTCATCAGAAACGCTTTGCACTTTTAAATCCTCAAATGTTTCAATATTCTGATTTTTTAAATATGTTGAAACTTCACTTTGGATAATTTGACGTATCATATTTACATATGCAATAACTGTTTCATCATTAAAATCTATTTTTTCTTCCTCTTTGTCTATCAAAAGATCACCTCGTTAATATTTGTCATTGTCAAAGATGTCGTTGCACCACTATCCATATTCATTGAAATAGAGTCAATGACATAGTTTTCGTTGTTAATACCCAAGCTTGGATAATTAACCATAACAGACTGGTTGACATCGAATATAGGATTATATGTGCAAGATAAATTCAATGTTTTCGTACCACGACTAAAATTAATCAATTCATACATTGCTCGTGACATACACAATGAATCAGCATATAGTTTACTATCATTTATAACTTCTGGTATTTCGCCATTATACTGAATACAATAGTCTGATTTCAAATTCTTATTTTCGGCAATAGCACTGAATTGATAACCGTTGGCAATAGCACCTTTAACAACAACTTTATTTCTGACTTGTGATGTATTATAAACAACATTTGCCGACACAATATCTTTGTCGTTTTCCTCAAAACGATATACAACAGGGAAGTTAGATGATATAAACTCATTAACATTAGAACTAACAACCATATTGCCAAATTCGTTGTAGTAAACATCGGAAGAAATTGTTTCGCCCATACTTGTAAATATCTCACTGACTTTTGTACCGGCATCTTGCTTTATAGTGTAATATGTATTAACGTCCGTATATTCACTATTAAAAATAATTGGTTTTAAGTCAAATGGTTTGCCATTTCCTCTGTCGCTTGCCAATAGAGAAGTAAAAGCATTCTTCATTGGAACACCAACAGGAATGATTGTTTTTAAACTCGTCGTTCCATAAACACTGCCATCGAATAAGCCAAACTTATCACATAATGATAATGAGATTGTTTGGTTTGAATTTTCTCTTGATAATGTAGGGTCTTTAAAAACAAATACTCCTTGTTGTTTCCAATATATTGTGTCACCAATAACAATACCAGAATCAAATCTAAATTTGCTTCCCGTCCATATTAATCCCTTAATCGGTTTAGGCTTCCACTTATTATCTATATTTGCAAGAGTAATATTCATTGTACGTCTTTGACCAGTCTGATATGTAATACTTAAACTTGCCGACATTAAATCATCGCTTGCGTCCATTGATATGTTTTCATCTTCGTCCAACAAATACAATCTAAAAACAGGTATAACTATATCAGCTTTGAACACTTTGAGTATTCTCTCAAACCCAAGTTTGCTGAACGAATTTAGATATACCTGTTTTGTTATATTTGCAATATTAATATTATGGATACTGTCAACTACATATCCGTTCTTGTATATGTTCATGTTAAACCACCGTCCAAAAGGGGAGAAGCAAGGTATTCGTGATATTTATTGTCTGAATCAACTTCAACTGTATCTTTCAACAAAGCTCCTTCGCTATCCGCTAAATATTCATAATACAATGGATTAATCGGCAATGTCATACCCAACACATCAACCGTATCAATATCATTTAACTGATTAAATGTGAACGTAACAGAAACATCGTGATTGTCATTTGTATCATATTGAAATGTTGGATTAGCATCTGTATCTCCAATAGTAATCAATCCTCTTAAATCTATGAGCATTTTCAAACTGTTACTTGATACAAAATTCTCCCAATTTATAATGTCGTCATAAGTATCTATATATTGACTATCACCTGAGCAATCTATTTTGCCAAGTAATCCTGTAATAGACATCGTTCTCTGCTTTCGATTACCGCCAGTCGCTTTGCCATAGGCATTTTGGGTCTGATAAAATGTCTTATCCGTATTCAACGTGTAACCGTCATTAGTTAAATTAATATCTAATTGCCATATATTATCTTCGTCAATAGTATAAGTATTATCTTCTTCTGTAGGAACAAGTCCGATTACAGAGACTGTTCCTCTATGTAGTTGGATTTTATCCGATACAAGAGGAGAGATTGTTTTGACATTTACTTGCACACCATTAACGTCCATTGTATTATTACAAATACCAAAAATATAATATTGGTAATCACATAAATCTCCAACAGTGAAATCTTCTATCACACGTTGAGTAGGATTTTTAGTTTGGCATACTTTATGTAACGTATCTTGTTCGCCCAAGGTTTTATAAACTTGAAAATGGTCAATATTTTCATATGAACCATCAAAGTTACTTCCCACTAACGTATCATTAAAGTTTGCCAACAATTTTGTATCAGAATTCCAACTATAATTCCCATACGCTTGTGTTAATGTCTCTTTTAAATCATCAGAATGAGAGCCTTCGTCAATGCCAAAAGCATTGTATGTAACTCCGCCGAACAATTTTACTTTTGCCATTAACTATCACCTCCAACAGTCTTATTATCTTTTTGAGACATATTTTTTAAATAAACATTCTCAGTTTTTGTATCTATAATTACAAGCCATGTTTGTTCGCTCAAAGGTGTTTCCGTGTGATAATATAAATTATCGCCATAATTTATTTCACCGTTCATATACAAATAAGGAACAGAATAGTCCACTGTTTCTTTTGTCATGGCTTCATTTATTGCCTTTTTCTTATCTCCGACAGTCATATTGTCCCAATTTTCATATGGGGAGAACACTCGTCCGTACGAAGAGTATCCTGTACTTGGATTTTTTACTGATAGATAAAAATGCACACCATCCCACTTTAATGAAGTTGTTGTTCCATCATCCTCTGTAACTTCAAATATTGTACCGGTATAATCAGAGTCAATCCTGAATGTTGTATATATTGTACTCTTGCCAAACGATAATTCCTTTTCACCGTCTATAAAATCATATGTCAAAGAGTTGCCTTTATCCAAGTGACATACATTATTAGAGACAGTCAATGTAGTATCTATTTTATCAGTATCCTTATTATATGCAAGAAACTGATGTCCACCTTCAATTTCTTCATTAGCAATAATAGAATGTAATTCACTGAAATCAACAATTAAAGAATTATGTTTTCTGTATTCCTCAATTTTAATGTTCATAGGGTAGGAGATAGAATTATACTCTGCTTTAATATAAATTATTTTTTCAAATGTAGAGCCAACACTATCTGTTAAAGACAATGTTAATCTATACTCATTTCCACTGATAAATTTATCATATTGCCAATCTATATTGGTTGAATATATGTTGTTTGAATAAGAAACGGTTGAATATTTTGTATCCGATTCACGTCTTTCTAAAAGAAAACTATAATGACTAACACTTATTCCTTCGGATTGTAAATACTCACCAGTGATATGCAAATTGCTATATGATAAGGATAGGGGAGCAAGTTGCGTGTTTTCAGATAAATCTATCTCTCTTGTTACATTTGTTCCGTTCACACTTTCAAAGTTCTCGTACAATGTAATCGTAGGAGGTGTGTTTGTATCAAAGTAATATTGGTCTGTATCTATGTAATTACAATATATTGTATATGTATCATTGACAGAAACCTTAAGTTTACCACTTACAACCGCATAACCAAATTTAGGTTCACCATATGTATCTAAATCATCCGTTGAGTTGAACCATTTGACTGTCTTGTCGCCTCTCTCAGGGTCTTTTTTATATGCGTCATATTTTGGCAAAAAGTAATAATATTTTTTGATTTTTGCAAACGTATTCCCAACCTTAATATAGTAGTTCGCATTTTCATCATATCGTGTCCACAATTCTTTGTGTGGATTATTATCGGAAGTTTTTGTTAATGTACAATCCTTAAAATACATTTGCGTATGAGGATTTATCTTTAGAATTCGATTGCCATTCATTTCAGAACTATTCAAACCATAATATGTTCCTTGATTAGATCCTACGGACTCAGCACCTGATAAAATTTCCATAACAGTACCTTTACCAATCCAAGATGATGGAACATATGTTTTCTCCTTTGTAGGATCAAAACTGTCCTTTTCGTATATTCTCATCTTCCAAGTGTACATCTCGCCGGCACCAAATGAAAACGTGGTTTCATCACTTGTTCTATTGTTATCCGATTTGTATATCTTATATGTTGGAATGTTATTCTTAATAGGGTATGTAACCAACGAACTATAATTATTTTCTTGCAAATTTTGTATATCAAAATTATCAAAGTAATATTCATAATTGTTGTCATCTATCATTAATCGTGCTTTTGCAATCTTTCCGCTTGATTGTAATTCACATTGAAAATCAACTTTCTCATTTGGATTTACAACTTCTGCGTGTGGATATTGCAATGCTGGTTTTCTAAGCAAATGTTTCACCTCCTTAAATTTTTGCAATAAAAAAACAGCTACGCAATATAACGTAACTGTTTATTAGTGGTTTGTATTGTTTTTAATTGTAGCAATATAAACTGTTCATATATTTATTTTGTTGCCTTAACTTTTAAATTATTATCTTTGTCTATCTTGAAGGTAAAATCATGAGTGTTCATATAATTTACCCAATTCATATAATCTTGATTAACCGTATTTCTTACTAGTGGTTTGGTTGTAACTATTGGCTTTTCACTCTTTATAGCATATACTCCCATGACAATTCCTCCTTTATAAATAATTTGAACTATATCTTTCAAAAACATTTATTTAATAATATTATATGCATTTCAACGAAGGTTATAATCACTATACTTTTATTCATTTCGATTATATAATCGCATAAAATTTCTATAACTATTATAACCGATTTTTTTCAAAAAATCAATACCAATCCACGAAATTCCTTGATTCAACCAATAAAAAATAGCATTAGACAGTCACTCCCAAAAGGGAGCAACCATCTAACTTATAACTTATATTTTTGTGTTCTTTATAATTGGATATTGTGATTTAACTTTGTCTGTCAAAGAATCTACAAAAGCATTTGCGTCCGGAACAGGGTCAGTCACATTTATATCGCCCGTAAACGTAATGCTTTCGGTAGTTGACGTTGAATTGTTAGTTGCAGGCATTTGTTGAGGAGATTGCGGAATTAAATCAGGCATTGCCATAGGACTTGCATAATATTCCATCATTTTAGTCATAATATTCTCAAAATTTGAACTTGCAACCATGCCTTGTAAAGTAACCGGTTCAAAACGATCTCCGAATTCAGATAACCCCGAATAATTTATAGGAGTATCATAATAAAGTCTATTGTTTGCCCTTTCTTGATTGACAAGTGCCTCCCATTTTTGCAGTTCTTTACGTTGAGACGGTGTTAATAGTCCGTTCTGTTTATTTTGTAAATCAAGATATTCTTGTACTTTCTCAGCAGGGTCTTCGGTAGGAGCATTATCTCCTCTATACTGTGCAAGCTTTTTATCTCCATGCTCAAATCGTTGTGAATATTGAAAACTATTGTTATCAGTAGTAACCTTACTGTTTACATGAGTTTCGTTCATTTTGCTTATAGCATTATAGGCTTCGTCTGAATAAATACCTGCTTTATGCAAAAAGTCAACAACACCTTGATTGTTTGCATAATCAGTATTGTATAAAAAATTATTTCCAAGTTCAATGTCACTTAATCCTGCTATTTGACTATAAATAGATTTATCAGAATTTTCAAAGATATTAGCCCACTTAATACTGTTGCCACTTAACGCATTGTTTGTAGCAATAAGAGCCTCAAGAGACTCCATTGTTTCAGCATGACGAACAGCCTCTTCGCCATTTATATTCGATAACGTATCAATATATTGTTGATTTGCTGAAATAATTTCTTGAGTCTTATCACTCTGTTCTTCCATCTTACGAACATTCTCATTCTCAACATTATCTTGAATAAGATTATCACGAGCCATTGTAGCCTTAGTAGCTTCTAACTGAGTATTATAAAGCTTTTCAGGATCAGCAACATTGACCCATCTGTCACCAACAAGAATACGTGTATCACGTTCTTTTAAAGTGTTTTGGAACTCAGCATTTTTCTTTGTAACTTCAAGATTTTGCTTTGCTACTTCTAATTGCTCTTTCAACTGTTCAATACGGCGATTATAAGCATTGGTGATTTGCTGTTCTTGATAATAATCGTCCTTACCCAACGTGTTAATATCTGATTTATACTTCTTATAGGCTCTTGTCATTTCATTATTCAAGCCATTGATAGTATTCATCATATCTGAGTAATCATTCTCATTAAATAGCAATGCTCTTGTATCATCATCTAACCACTGAGAAAGATTTTTATTTGCAATAAGTTCACTTTGATAATCCAAAGCAGCATCTCTCAATGATTGTTGGAATGAATACTGTTCTTGCAATGCAGAAGTAATAGCTTTCTCTTTGTTCAAGCGAACATCTAAGATTTTGTTAATCATCTCATAATTGTCCGTAGCGATTTTAATCTTATTAGTAGCATCTTCTATTTGCTGGTCTGCAATTTTATCCATTAAATCGCGTTCTTGTGAAACAGCATCAAGCCAATTTTGAGTATATTCTTGTCTTTGGGTAAGCATACCCTCAAAAGTTTGCACATACTGAGAACCATTCTCCATATTCTCCAATACAGCTTTTGCTGCTTCATGAGCATATTCATTTATACTACCATCGGCGTTGAACAACTCATCAAATTTGACATTCTGTAAAATAAATCGTTCATCAGCCTTATTCGTGTTATACATATCCAGAACACCTTGATGAGCTTCGTTCTTTCGCATAGTTTGGAACTCAAGCTGTTTATTATAGTTTTCAAGAATATCGTTTGAAAGTTGTGCTTTCTCATACTGATTTTCTGTTCTACCATAACGATTTGTAAGAATATTTTCATCATATTCTAAGTTGCCGATTTCACGAGTATATCTACTATCTTGATTTTGAATATTTTGAACTTTTTGCTCCGTAACCTTTTCCATTACGTCCACAAAATCAGACTCTACATCTTGAATATTTTCACGAATATCACTTAAAGTTTCTTGTGCCTTTTTAGCCAAAGTAGCAGTAGGCGCATCTTGCATAAGCTTCATAGCTACTTCTTCTTTTTCTTTAAGTGCAGCGATAGCACTTCTCATATTATCAGCAACCATTTCTTGTTGCGTAATAACAGATTCCATGTTCTTTGAAGTAGCTTCATCAGCCAATTCAAAGAATCGTTTCATATAATCTCCGTCAGTAGGATTCTTTAAAAAGTCATTGGTCTTTTCTCTAAATCCTGTTTGCCAAGTATTATATTTTGCCTGTTCTTCGTAATACTTTTTCTGAACCTCCCACGACTAAAGTCGTAGGGTTCTCGGTCAATAACTCCAACGAGTTAAGTATCACCGAGCTATCCCCGTAGTTCCTACGGTTCTTATATACATTATTTAAAATTTAATTATTTACCAATCTTAATCCTTCATTCAAAATATTAATAGCTGCATTTACATCTCTATCTAATTCTGAATTACAGGCAGGACAAGACCAAATTCTAACATCTTCTGATTTCTTACTATCTCTATGCCCACAACAAAGACAAATCTGACTTGATGGAAAATATCTGTCTATTACCGATAATGTTTTTCCATACCATTCACATTTATATGTAAGCATTCGTCTAAATTCTGACCAAGAAACATCGCCAACACGTTTATTCCTTGTATTGCTATCAGTTTCTCTCATAGATTTAACATCTAAATCTTCGATACTAATAACATCAAAATTTTTCACAATGTTTGTTGTTAACTTATGTAAAAAATCATTTCTCTGATTAGAAATATGTTTTTGCAATTTTGCAACTTTCACTCTTGCTTTATTCCAACGATTACTACCAATTGTTTTTCTTGATAATTCTCGTTGCAATTTAGCAAGTTTCTTTTCTGATTTTTCATAAAATCGAGGATTGTCAATTTTAGTACCATCAGATAATATAGCAAAATCTACAATACCTAAATCTAATCCGATATTTCTATTAGTTTTTGGCAACTGTTCAAAGGTTATATCAGTACAACATAACGAACAGTAATATTGTCCATTTGATTCTTGTGATATTGTGGCATTTAAAATTCGTCCTTGTGGAATTTGTTTATCTCTTACTTTTACTAATCCAAGTTTAGGAAGTTTAATATGCTTATTTTCAAAACCTAAACAGTTATTTGTATTTTTTGTCTTATAAGACTTATGTCTATTTTTCTTTGATTTGAATTTAGGATAACCAGAATGTTCTTTAAAAAACTTCTGATATGCCATGTCTAAATCTCTAAGTGAAGATTGTAATCCAACCGAATCAACCTCTTTTAGCCAAATCAATTCTTTCTTTAATTGGGTTAAATCTTTAGAACACATATTGTATGTAAAAGTCATTTTATCTTGTTCATACGTTTTTATCTTTTTATCAAGATAATAGTTATACACAAATCTTGTACAACCAAAAGTTTTTTGAATTAACTCTTGTTGTTTCTTATAAGGATAAATTCTATATTTATAAGCCTTTTCAGCCATAATATCACTTCCTTTCATTTATATATTCTCTGAAAGGAATTTTGTTTTTATTAAATTTTAAATAATATACATAAGTTCCGATGAGAACTCTTAGTCGTTTTAGAGGTTGTCGTTCACATAGAGTCGCTAATTCTATGTATCCTTATCTGCCTTATTGTTTAGCAGTAGGTATCTTATAGTTTCCTATAAGCACAGACCATATCTTATCCCTCGTCATTACACGTTAGGGTCTACCCACTTCGGGACGCTTGTCCCTACTTCCCTCAAGAGGAATGGTCGTTGAACTTTACCTTTCGGTCTTAGCTGCTGATTATCCATTATTAAAGTGTTTAGGATTTAACCTTGCACCATCTATTCAATTTTTTCTACTTTCGTTACATTCACGCTTATATCTTTTAAGATATTACGTTGTAGTTTGAATAGCTTTAGGAATTTCCAGCAATTCAAGTAGTATTGGATGCCATAAGCACCACTACACGCAAGTTTCCCTACGTGCTGACTATTTCGTAAATGTTCACTTACTCATGACTAAAGTCACGAGTGTGCGTTCACGATTTAATCAATGATTTTGAATGAATTATTTTCAAAGTCTATCTCATTCAAATTAATTTCCGTTAATGCTGTTTCACGCATTCCTGTATATATAAAGAGCAGCAGAATTGCTTTGTCTCTTGAACGCCAAGGTCTTTGAGTCTCAATAGCTCTATGCGAACCAACACCTCTATCCACCGCACTTATAATATTCTCCATATCATTTGCAGTCAGTCTTATTCTTTTTACATTGTCCGAGTTTCGGACAGGTTTTATTTCATCCATAGGATTATCTTTAATAATTTTTTTCTTTTTCAAATAAAAAAGAAAGTTGTTCAATGAGGCATAAACAACTTTTCTATATGAAAAACTCGTACTTTGAACTTGTCCTTCTTTATTAGTTTTTTGTTCTTTTGTCTTTAAATATCGTGTTACAACAGTCTCATCAATATTATTTATGGATATATTTAATTCTTCTATAAATTCAATAAATCCCTTTATTATCATAATATACATATAACATGACTTTGGTTCAGTAGATGTTGAGATGTTATAATAAAAGTCTGCTACAATTTGTGGCAGACTTTTAAGTGTTCGCTTTATTTTCTGTTCAGTTTTTATTTGATTTTCTAATCTTCCTGTCATTAATATTCACTCCTTCTTTTGTTATATAGGCATTGATACTAGACAATAACTTGGAGACGTGTCATAATTTCCCCACCAAATTTGA
>ENA-OPDD01002701-OPDD01002701.1-human-gut-metagenome-genome-assembly--contig:-NODE-2701-length-10607-cov-9.438021_pt1 | contig 10607 bp, 8 predicted proteins | sample MGYA00241574_ERZ501499 | MGnify/ENA primary metagenome ERZ501499 (study PRJEB25962, sample SAMEA2042576) | human gut metagenome | biome: human gut; feature: human-associated habitat; material: faeces...
TCATCTGTTTTACCAATGAAGTAGAATTCCTTGCTTAAATCTATATCATCAATGTATTTGACTTTACATACCGTTAGCAACCGCTCTAATTTATTTAATACCAGCAAATTACTCTTCTCCACAAATCCCGATTTGTTAAACTCAACACACCTATTATACCTTATATCGGCAGATTCGCATATCCATTTTATGTCATATTTCTGCAATATAAAAGGTCAAACCCGTCAAGCCCGATGGTTACTGACGAATCTGACCTTTTATAATCAAATTTCTGTATTTTTTCTTCTATTACAATATGTGTCAAATCAGGATTTAATTTATCTCGTCTTTATCTTAAATCCGTTCTTAAAGATGAATAGTATATCATCCTTTGACTTTACCACCACTTCCTGTACAAGGCTGCTCCAAAGTTCCTCATCGAATTCCTCTACCAAAGCACCCTATTTTTCCAATGCCCGGATGAATCCCTTGAATAATTCTCTCTGAGCCTTTTTGCTTTCAATCTGTTTTGAAATCTTGTCATAATCTGCTTTGATGGTATTGTACCTTTCGGTAAGGTCAGCATATCTTCTTTCATATTCATTCTGGTCAAGTGCCGTCCGGCTGTTCTCAGCTATGGCTGTCTGCATCTGCTCTGCAATGATTATACATTTCTCCACCCACAAATAGAGCCAAACTAGAGCCATTTGATAAAACAAATGCCGTATGCCGGAGCCGGGACATGCAATGTAGCTACCATAGTTATAACACTTAGTAAACAAACTGCTATTTTTTCATTTTATCTCCCTCTTAATAAACTTATTAGAGGCTACCTTTTCGCAGAATACAAGACATACATGACATGTCCATCTCTTAAAAAGCCAGCCTCTTTAATTACTTTTTAATTATTTAATTTTAAGTTTCTTCTTAAACAACTTAATGGCTTTCTTATTTCCTTTAAGTTTAGTCTTCTTAGACTTAATATTTTCCTTTGCTTTCTTGCTAAATGCATTCTTCTTTACAGTCTTAAGTTTTTTACCTTTGAATGTAATCTTCTTAATCTTGTTATCTCCTATAAATGCCTTAGAACTTATTGTCTTAACTGCTTTTCCAATTACTACTGTTTCAAGTTTTGAGCACTTCTTAAATGCATTTTTTCCGATAACAGTTACCTTGTTACCTATTGTAAGCTTCTTAAGGGCCTTGCAGCCGGCAAACGCATTGTTACCAATTGTTGTTACATTTAATCTATATCCCTTACAATCTGCTCTGTCCGGAATTGTAATCTTTGTTATTTTATTCTTCTTAGCAGCTACTACACCAATAACCTTTGATTGTCCTAATGTTGCAGTATCAATTGATGTAATCTGGTATATTAAATTTCCTGCCGTATATGTCATTCCAACGTATACGCCGTAGCTGTGGGTATGGCTGCTGCCTGTTGCGGGGATCGTTGCGGTTTCAAGAACCTTCTTGCAGACGGTGCATTCCTTATGCTTAGCGCCTTCTGCGGTTTCGGTAGCTGCCGTGTCAATAATCCACTCGCTGGCGCTGTGAGCCGCTTCGTCCTTTTTGTCGTGGCAACGAGAACATTCATGCCAGTGGTTAGTATCATCAGACTTCCATTCTGTGCCTGCGGTATGTCCGGGAGCCGGAATCTTCACACTGGTTTTATCGGTAATTTCTACCGATCCTGTTGCATCTGCGAACCACTTGTCACAGCCATCGCAGGTGTAGTATGCGGAATTGCCCGCAGTAGTGCAGGTGGCAGCTTTCGCAGCAACCAAAGTCAGATTGTGAGTGTGTTCTTCGTTTTTATTTTTGTAATAATATGTAACAACCGTTCCGTCCGAAACAATAGGCTTATTCAAGCCGTCAACCTTTATAAATTCATAATCATAAAGTGTTTTTGCCGGTGTTAAATCAAGCTTTGTGCCGTATGGCACGGTAAATGTTCCGCCGGCAGTGTTTGGAATTTCAGAGCCGTCCTCAAATTTATACTGAATTGAAACGGTTGTGTAGCGCTGTGTTTCCGTATTGTCGTCTGCAAGCACATTTCCGTTTTCATCGAGCACCTGAAATGCCACGGTATCGCCGCTCTTAAGCTGTGCATCAGACGGAATTTGATAAATAAGCGAGCAACTCTTTAAGCCTGAATTAAAGTCGCTTTTGATGTGATCCAAAGCACCGAGCGGCCAGAAATTTGCCTTATCATTCCAAACAGGAATGTCAAAGGTTTGTACTGTTTGAAGCGGATTCCCCGATGAATCGGTCGCAACGCTTCCGTCGGAGTGCTTAATCCACATTTTGAATTTTAATTGTCGTGCATTTTTATCTGAAATGTTTTGAATAACAGTTCTAAGCTCGATTTTTTTACCGTTCATATTAGTATTAAATCTGCTTTTGCTGTTACCGCTCAAAAGTCGGTCATTGCGATTATATGTGTAATTATAATATGAACTTGTTTCAAGGTCGGTAAAATCAGACGGCTTTGAATAAGCGCCCGTATATTCCTTAACCTCGGGAGTTGCAACATAAAGGTCTACATCCTTAACAAGCTGAGACATTCGCTTGAAGCCCTGCAAACGGCAAACCTCACAGAATTGATAGTTTGTGTCTCTCATTATGCACTCATAACTTGAAACAAGCATTTTTGAGCCGTAAGCATTGCGGCAGGTATATGTGTTTCTAAAACCTAAAAGCTGTCGCCATTTTATCTTTTCCGGGTCTTCAACCGAGGAAAGATTGAGTGATTTAAGTTCCTTATCGTCAAGCAAATATCCGTTACTGTATTCATCACCGAGACCGAGCAAACCGTGTCCAAACTCGTGTGCAAAAGTTTTTGACGCACGATAACTGTCTGATGGCGAAATGAAATAATGGAAGCCGTATTCACGGTTATTATAAGCACCGCCGAAATCTGATTTTGTGTTTACAACCATAGCGAACTGAGCAATATAATCGTGAACATAATAATAAGGCTCATATTCCGAACCGGACGGAATTGTGTTTGGATCACACTTTTTTTTGATATGAGCATCGTGAATTTTCTCGATAAATTCAGGACCGATACATCTCTCAAAAATATGATTTTTCCACTGACTTCCGTGGAGATTATTAGAAATAACAGGCGAATTATATTTGTCGACTATAACATCAAAGAAGGTGCTTCCACCATTGTCAAAAGTCGATTCGGAAGCTGTGCAAAGAGCGTAAACATTGAATCTGTCGGCATAACTGCGATACGGTTCATATTTCATAGCGTCCTGCCAAAGTCGTTTGACATCATTGATGAATTTGCCCTGCTGACTTTTTGTGTATCCCTCGCCGCAAACGACAACAACCATATTTTCCGTGTCGCTGCGTGTTTTTTGGATGGTATAAACAGGGATGGTAGGATTAGAATATTTTCCGTCATTTGAATACCACGGGCCGAGGGTGAGCTGAATGCTTTGCTCGGTGCTGACATTCCAATCGGGATTTGCGTCCTCGGCAGGTTCCGAAATTGTATAATCATCCTCTTGCTTATTTGGAGCAGAGCCGATATAAGGACTGCTTTGTGAGCCGCTGCCGGAAGTTGTAACAAAATATTCGGAATCGAGATAAAATGCAGGTCTTACGCCCAAATCGGAATACCACGGAGCATAACGACCGACCTGACCCGATGAACTGATATAACGCATATCGTGATTGCAATCGGTAACAGGAGTGCGAAGCCAATAAGGCCAAGCCATACCGTCATTATTATACGCAACATAATAACCTTTGAGATTTTTCCACACGGCATTAGCCTGCTTTACATCAAGAAGAAAAACCTTTTCGGTTGTAGTTTCAAAATATGAACTGTCGTAGTTTGCCACCGCTTCCGAAATATCGGTGTAGTATAACAAATCCGAATTTGCGTCTCCATCAACTATGCCCTTGTTGTATTCGGGATGAGAAACGAGAGAACGCTGGGTAACGGTTTTCATTGCCGCAATTTCAGATTTTGAAAAAGCGTTGAGAAAACCCGCTTTTTCGTTGTACGCTCCCACACCGCTTACATATCCGTCTTTCGGAGGGTTGCCACAAAGCCAATCGACTTTGCCTTCAGCTGCGGTCGAATTTAACCAAGAACGCATATTGCTGTCTTTCCAATAGTTAGAACCGTAATCATCACGCTTATAGCTTCTGCTGTGTGATTTTGAATTGCTGTTGTCATTTGTTTTGGCATCATATGCAAGGGTGTCAACAATTTTGTCTGCAAGCATAAGCGGTCCGTTATTGTCAATGCTTACACATCGCCAAAGAATTGAGGCATTGTTATACGCGCCCATTTTAACATAGTCGCCAACTTTAATATCGGGCTTTGATGCCGCCTGAATGGTCATCGGCAAAACGGAAATGGCCATGCACAATGCCAAGAATATTGCGGTTATTTTTTTCGTCATTAAGGAATCTCCTTTATAAGCTATATATTTGCTTTTATTATATTGTAAGGTGTTATATGGGTCAATGAAAATCCAATTAAATTTTTGTTAATTTTACAGCCGACACATTTAATATTACACGAAGAAGAAAATCTTATTAAATATGCAAAAAGGCTTCTGCCCAAAACAGGGCAAAAGCCTTAAAAATTATGCGATTTTTAGGTTTAGTTGCAAGCCAAGGGGGACTATTTCATCTGCCCGAAAACACGTTTTTGAAAAAAGTGTTGCAAAAGCGGTTGAACACAAAGATTTTCATATCCGATAAGCCTGAATTTTGCGGCGCAATCGGTGCGGGATTGTTTGCCGTTGACAGCGACAGATTGTTGGAAAGGCTCGAATGTAACGCCTTGAACATAAACCCGAAAAATCTTGTGATTTTAATCGGAACGAATGACATCGGCATAGGAGTTCCGACCGAGTACACCTTGAAAAATATAAAAGAAATTTTGCAAAGAACGCAGACACTTTGCTCGAATACCGCCGTAAAAAGCAGTATTCGGGCATAAAAAAGCCTCGGAACACGAATGTTCCGAGGTGATATTTCATCTCTAATGGAAGCTCATTTAATGCTTCATCCACAGATGCTACGTTGTTCTTAACTCCTAAGATTGTATTTGGATCAGTTTCCAAGGTGTCTGCTATCTTGAATAATAATTCTATGCTCATATTCTGAGAACCACCCTCAATCTGACCGTCATCAGTATAAGAAAATGTTTAAATGAAAATACATACTTTAATTGCAATTTAAACTGCTAGTTTTCCCGTGCTACTATTTTTGCAAACTAACAGTTACTTTTACAGAGATATGTTTAAGGTATTTTTTTACGATTTTATAAAAAAACATCTATAAAAAGTAATTCATAACAATACTTTTTATAGATGTAAATCATCAATTATTTATTTGTATGTATCTACAACAGATTCTAAAACTTTATAATTACAGTTTAAAAGCCAAATATTTGTATTTTACATTTTATCATTAATATTATTCTTCCGAGATTAACATATAGATTTTATCCAATATTTTATAAGCTTTATTCTGATAATCATATTTGTTACATATTCTTTTTACTGACCAACTATGCTCGGAAAATGCTGCTAAATTTTCTACAATTCTCTGTATCTCCCTTTCGTAAGTTAATCCCCATGCACAGATTTGTGCTCCCAGAACTTGTTCTGTTGGTTGTATTTGAATTGGATTTAAACTTGCATCTGATTCCAGCCACCAATGTTTCCACTCATATACATTCCAATCTAAAATATCTTCAAAATGATACCTTTCGTGTTCAAAGATTCCACTAACCACATATAACGGTTGCCATGAGCAGTTTATTACTTTAAATCCATTTTTCAACAGGTCATATACATTCTGATAATGATTTTCCCAACTTATAACAAGAACATCTTTAGAAATCATATTGGAAGCTTCAATAGTGCTTTGAGTTAAATCAACACAGTGTGTTTCCTTCTCAAATGCTTCCCCTGGCTCGTTAAAACCGATATGTCCGTTATGACCCAGTCCTAATAACTGCAAATCTATTCCGCCAAGATCATTAATAATAGAATTATATTCTTCACATGCTTTCTTTAAATCCGGTTCTAGTCCGTTAGGAACATATGTTTTTTCCTGATTAATATTAACCATATCAAACAAATGCTTTTTCATAAAGTAATGATAACTCTGATTATTGTCACTTGACAATCCTTTATATTCATCTAAGTTAACACTTGTTACCTGTGAAAAATCCAAGTCACCCTTTTTATACCATTCTACAAGCTGTTCATAAGTTCCTATAGGTGTAGAGCCTGTAGCAAGTCCAAGAACACTGTCAGGTTTTAAAATAACCTGTGCCGAAATAATGTTGGCTGCCTTACGGCTCATTCCTTTATAATCTTCTCCTACATATACTTTCATTGTTATTCCCCTTTATATTTCAATTCAAAACTTTTAATGTTAGTCTCCACTATGTAAACTTATTTTTCATATAATTTTTTATTTTTCATATAAAAATTCTTCATGCAATGTTACCTTAAAATCTTTTGCAAGACTTCTAAACTGGTCCGGCTTTATTGTCTGTAATTTGTTAGGTGTTATTGACAATACCTTTACAAGAATTTCCGCTGATTTTTCAACTGTGTGTGCAAGTCCAAATGTAATATCAAAGTCAGGACCTGAACAGAAAATTCCATGATGAGCCCAAACCGCCACGTCATATTTTTTCATTAATTCACTTGTTGCAACTGCAATATCATGTCCCCCTGGAACCATCCAGTCTACAACACCGATTCCGTCAGGAAATACTACAGGACACTCTGTTGCCATTTCCCATAATTCTCTTGTAAACACCTTATCATCTAAAGGCAAAACGAAAGTTAACGCTATTACATTTGTTGTATGACAATGATAAATTACTCTATATTCTCCATTAGTTGCCTTCTTCTTTACCTGATGATTCATTAAATGGCTTGGAAGCTCACTTGTTGGTCTGCCACCATTAACAAGCCCCCATACAATCTTGTATTTTTCACCTGTTTCATCAACTTTAATTATGCATGTGCTGTCTTCAGGTTTTAAAATTACATTTCTAAAAAACTTGCCACTTCCTGTTACCATAAAATATTCATTTGCAAGATCCGGAACGCTGGCACCTATGCTCTGCCACTTATCATCTTCCTTAAAATACTCCTTAGCTTTCTCTACATCCTTTTCTGATAATCTATATGAAAGATTTCCACCATTTCTTTCATGCCATCCCTGCTGCCATCCGTCATCACACATACGTATAAATCCTTTTACAAATTCTATATCATAAAAATTCATTGTTATTCTCCTTTTTCTAATATTATTTTTTTGAGTGCAAGAATTGTGACCTGCTTTGCACTCACGCAATCATAATTAGTTTCTCTTTGAAAGCACCTGATTTTCGTATTCAGTTACCTTTGTAAACCATGTAATATCTTCATCAACACCACATCTCCTACAATATTCTTTCCAAATATCACCAAATGGCATTGTCTTTTTATCATTCATACTTTTTTCAGTATTAATAACCTTTTCGCTTTCAACACCCATTAATGACCATGTTCCTGAACTTATGTAAATTCCATTACCACTAATTTCAGGCACTGACATTACTGCTGATGCCGTATCGTGACTTGCACACATAACCACCTTGGCATTAAAACCTACTATTTCTCTAATTGCCGGTCTTATTTTTCCTGCATACTGTCCTGTTTTGCTAAGTCTTAAAAACATATCCTTTGGTATTCCAAGGTCTGCCATAAGCTTTCTGTTCCACTTTCTTGTATTTACCTTAACCAATTGGGTTGATGTTGCATTGGTATATTCGGATTTCTTCTTTCCTGTTAATAAAAACTGAAAATAATCCGGTAGCATAAGGAATGTTTTCGCCTTCTCCAACTCTTTAGGTCTTTGAATTTTGTCTGCCATTAGCTGATAAATAGTATTAAATGACTGCTTCTGTATACCTGAAAATCTATATAATCTTTCAGGTGTTATATGTTTATAAACCTCTTCATCCATCCCCTTAGTTCTGGAATCACGGTATCCGTAAACATCTCCTATTACTTCATCGTTTTCATCAAGCAAAACATAGTCAACTGCCCATGTGTCAATGGCTATACTTTTTGGAATCTTATTTATTTCCTTACACTTTTTAATTCCTTCAAGTATTTCATGAAAAAGATACTTAGTATCCCACACAAGATGACCTTCTTTCTTCTTCATTCCATTTTCAAAACGATATATTTCCTCCAGATTCAACTGACCATTCTCCAACGAGCCAAGAATATGTCTTCCACTGGAAGCTCCAATGTCTATTGCAAGATAATAGTTCATATGCACCCCTCTTTCTAAACTTTGTTCTTACTTTTTAATTTTTCTCTCCGTAAATTCTTCGCCAATATTAATTGTCATTCTCTCTAATTTAAAATTTATCAAATTTAAGGCACAAAAATAAGGACACCTTTTGTTTAAAAAAGTGTCCTTATTTGCAATTCTTTTAAAATCATTTAGGTATTATGACTTTATTTAATTTTCATTTAGATTTTATGATTTTATTTTTATATTTAATCTTTAACGTTTTATTTATCTTTGCTTCTTTCATATATTCTTTGCGATTTTATTCATTTCTCCATACATCCAGCCATTTTTCCAAATAGTCAGTCCATACCTGCACTGACTCTTCTATACCCCATTTATTTTTGTCCATTGAAACCTTATTAGCCAATGATAAACCGTGGTCCCCTTTATCAAATATATGACTTTCAACAGGAATATTCTTTTCCTTTAAGCTATCAATTAACATTAATGTATTTTCATATGGTACGCAATTGTCTGTCTTTGTATGCCATACAAAACAGGCTGGCGTGTCTTTATTAATATTCTTCTCAATTGACAATTCATCTTTCAGCTCATCATATTTGTCTCCTAAAAGGCATTCAAATGAACCATTATGTGCAAACTCTCCTGACGTAATTACCGGATAACATAAAATCATTCTGTCCGGTCTAAGCTCTTCACTGCTAACGCCAAGCTTTTCTGCCACCCAGTTTTCATTCCACTTAATGCTATAACTTGCTGCTAAATGACCACCTGCTGAAAATCCCATAACTGCAATTTTCTCTTTTATAATATTATACTGTTCGGCATTTTCATACAGGTAACTTACTACCTTTCCAAGTTGTAATAAAGCTATAGGATATCTGACAGGACTTACTGAGTATCTTAAAACTGCCACGTGATAACCCATTGATGCAAGCTTCATTGCAATTGGCTCTGCCTCTCTGTCAGACACCATTGAATAACCTCCGCCGGGACAAACAACAATAATTGGTCTTTTTTCATAATATAATTCCGGTGAACTGTCCAAAATGTATAATGTTAATTTTGCTTCATTTCCTTCTATATCTATTGTAATATCTTTGTTAATCATATTTTTCTCCTTTATGTAATCTATTAACACATAATATTTCTTACTAAACTTTATATCTGATTTTTGATTATCCCTATAAATATTACACTTTCAAGCATTTCGAAGTATAGAAAAACACTCATTTTACCACGAATATACCACGATTGAACGAGCCTTGATATGACGATAAAATAGCACTAAAAAGACACCATTGACACATTGAAGTGGTGTCTTTTATTAATAAGCAGTCAATCCTAAGACTAACTGCTTTTGCAAAATAAAGGTAATCACTATTTTGTTTGTTTCTTTAGAATAATATAGCTTGCAATCACAACTACAAAGAATACTAACACGAAAACTAAAGTATGAAATATTCCTATCGGATAAGGTGCAATCCACCCTTCTAGTTTGAAAACCAATCCTGAAATATATCCTGTAATCATAGAAATAGGCATAAAAGCAACTCCGATTATATTAAGCCAATTTACATAAAAGGGGGATTTTTCTTCCGATAGTATTCTCGCTATAAAATATCCAACAATCCCTATAGCTTGAATAATCATTGAACCCCAAACTGCTTCCATTGTTTGTTCTGCATACCAATTACCAAATGCACAAAACAGCCCAATAGCAACAAAAGCTGTTGATGATATATAAAGTACCTTACTCGTAAGCTCTTTATTTTTTTGTTCTTTGTCTGCTACTGGTTCAATTCCCTTTAGGATATAGTCAGTTGTTACTCCAAAAAAATCACTCATTATAATTATTTTTTCTAAGTCAGGCGTACTTTGTTCACTTTCCCATTTGGAAACAGCCTGCCTTGAAACTCCAACTTTATCCGCAAGTTCCTCTTGTGATATTCCTTTTGATTTCCTTAAATATTGTATTCTGTCTGCCATATTCATTAGCTAACACTCCTTTCTTTCATGGTGTAATTTTAGCAATATTATCAGTTGCATAGCCACCATTTAGATATGGAAATATGTCAACTGGCAGTTGCAATGATGTTTTTTGACAAATCAGCAGAATATTCTTGCTTATAACGTAATTTAAACATATCCATATTATAACAGTTCCATATATCCGCCACAACAAAAATCAGCACACCCCCCTTGACATTTTTCTGTCTTGAAAAATACACACTTTTTCTTTCTTCCTCTTGATTACCAACCACAGAAAAGAAAAAGCCCTGTCAAGAGCCTTGCCACCATTGGTGGTGCTTTGC
>ENA-OPDD01002704-OPDD01002704.1-human-gut-metagenome-genome-assembly--contig:-NODE-2704-length-10606-cov-1.871102_pt1 | contig 10606 bp, 8 predicted proteins | sample MGYA00241574_ERZ501499 | MGnify/ENA primary metagenome ERZ501499 (study PRJEB25962, sample SAMEA2042576) | human gut metagenome | biome: human gut; feature: human-associated habitat; material: faeces...
TGGCCAACCGCAACAATGACCTATCTCAGTTTAAACTGAGATTTCTACCAGACTTAAATACCACGGTAGAAAAATATAGGTCAGAAGGCAAAAAAGTATACGGCCTCACGTTGGGCGATATGACTTGGGATCAATATTGGTATTCCAATCGTTATGATTTAAGCAAGTACCTGATCACTATCAAATCGGTCGATCTGCCCATTTTCAACTGTACAGGAAATCACGATAACAACCCTTACTGTGCAGACGACTGGCAAGCCGAGCAGGCTTACAAAGATATCATAGGGCCAACTTACTATTCTTTCAATTTGGGGAATGCACACTATATTGTATTAGACAACATTCAATACATCAATACAGGAGCCAGTCAAGGAACGATCGGCAAACGTAACTACAACAAGAAACTCACGGAAGAGCAGCTCAGTTGGTTAAAAAAGGACTTAGCGACCGTTACCGACAAAAATGCGCCACTATTCGTAGCCATGCACGCACAACTATATGCCAACCCCACATCTTTGCCACAAAAAAATACTATTTCCATGAGCGGAGGATCGACACTGGTCAACTACCTTAAAGAATTTACCAACGCTCATGTCATCACTGGGCATACCCACATCAATTACACCATCGAACCCTCCGATCAACTTATCGAACATAATATTGCAGCGGTATGCGCGACATGGTGGTGGACCGGTAAAAACGGATATGCAAACAACCATATTTGCAAAGACGGTTCACCCGGTGGGTACAAAATATTCTCAATAAACGACAACGATGTAAAATGGCTCTACAAAGGAATCAAAGAGGAAGAATCGAAACAGTTCCGCAGCTACGACCTGAACCAATGTCATATTACAGCCGAAGCCTTTGCCCCTGAGTCCACAGAAGCGGAAATGGAAACTTACAGCGATACTTACGGGACAAAAAATAATAAGAACGAGATATTGGTCAATGTTTGGGGATATGACCCGGAATGGAAAGTCGAGATGACCGAAAACGGCAAACCTTTGGAGGTGACACGAGTCGTTGCCAAAGACCCCTTACATATTATTTCTTACGAAGCCAAAAGGCTAAACGTAGGGGCTACCCCGACAGCCGATTTCGTTTCCTGTGCGACCGCCCATATGTTCAAGGCCACAGCATCGAACGCAACCTCTACCATAGAAATAAAAGTAACAGACCGATTTGGAAATACATACAGTGAAACAATGAATCGGCCCAAATCACTCAGTTGCTCTATGAAATAAAAAAAAGAAAAACAATAACATTAACACACAAAAGCCTATGAAACAATTTGCAAAAAAGTCTTTGGTTCTTTTCATCGCCCTATTCTTTACGGCCGCATTATCCGCAAAAACACCCAAATACATCTTTTATTGTATCGGTGACGGCATGAGTTTTGCCCATGTAATGGCAACCCAACTTTTCTACGAAAACGGGAACTATGAAGATGGAAACGAATCGCTGGTTTTCCTCGATTTCCCTGTCCGTTCCGCCATCAGAACCTATGCCAACAATAGTCTCATCACTTGCTCTGCTGCCGCAGGCACAGCATTGGCTACCGGCCATAAAACCAATTTAGCTCATATCGGAATCGGTCCTGACAAACAACCGTTAACCTCTGTTGCCAAACAACTGAGAGACAAAGGATATGCAATCGGAATTATCACCAGCGGGCAACTCGACGATGCTACCCCTGCGGCCTTTTATGCCGGGCAAATGCGAAACGACACCTACCAAATAGGTAAAGAAGGCGCAGATAGCCAATTCGATTTTTTAGCCGGGAGTACATTAATGAAACCATTTAACAGGAGAGACCCAAGCCAACCTTATATATACGACTACTATCGCCAAAAAGGCTACACGGTATGCCGAGGTCCGGAAGGCTATAACTCCCAAAAAAATGCAGACAAAATACTCCTAGTAGATACCGATACCACACTCAAAAAATGGTTACCCTACGTGATAGAAAGGGAGCCCGGTAAATTAGGTTTGGAGTTTATGGTTCAAGCTGGTATAGAAAAACTATATAAAAAGAAAAATAAAAAAGGATTTTTCATGATGATCGAAGGCGCAAGTATCGATCACGCTTCTCACCCACGTGATATAGCTACGACAATTAAGGAAACTATCGAATTCGATCGAAGTGTACGCTTGGCATACGAATTCTATAAGAAACACCCCGATGAAACTCTCATCATCGTAACCGCCGACCACGAAACCGGAGGGCTCACCATTGGAGAAACGACTACACACCCTTTCAACTGGGAGTATGTAAACTATCAGAAAATGTCCAAAGAATCCCTCTCCAAATTATTTCAAAAAATGAGAGAGACAGGAGAAATAGATACTTGGGAAAAAACAAAAAAAATATTGGCCGAGAACACCGGATTATGGGATAAAATTCCTGTAAACGCAGGGGAGGAGGCCCAGTTAATGCAATGCTACTACGAGACGATTGTTAAAAAAAGCAGTAAACAGGAAATTACACTATATGCAAAAAGCGAACCGCTCGTTGCCGATGCCATTGCTCTATTGAATAAAAAAATAGGAGTAGGCTGGACCAGCTTTTCACACACGGGTGGATTCGTTCCATTCTACGCCATTGGCTGCCAAGCCCGACAATTCGGAGCTTTGAACGATAACATCGAAATACCCAATACGATTCGGAAAATCATGAAAATAAAATAAGCGGTAAGTTTTAAAAAACCTGAGAAACTGACCGATAAAAAACGGCTATAACACCGGGGGTCTTCAAAAGTTCTCTATCGGCTATTTGAACCATCGAAACCATAGAACTTGAAATACATACCAAACTTCCCGAGGCGCAGGTCATAAAAACACCTGTCGCCGACGGCGGGAAGACTCATGCAAGCATAGATAATTTTATCAATAAACAATAATCTGTAATTTAAGAACATGAAAACAGAATTTCAAAAATGTATGGACGGAGAAATCTTTGATGGGAAAGACAAAGAATTGGCAGAGATGACATTAAAAACCAAACGTCTGCTTGTAAAATTAAATTCTACGGATTATGCCGACACGAAACAAAAAGAAGCCATCTTACGGGAAATGTTCGGGCATTTGGGAGAAAATGTCCATGTAGACATCGACTTTCGCTGCGAATACGGAAAAAATATATTCGTAGGCAATAAAGTCATTATCAACATGAACTGTACATTCGTAGATAATAATCGTATCGAAATAGGCAATAATGTTTTGATTGCCTCCAACGTACAAATATACACAGCCACACACTCGACAAATGTAAAAGAAAGAACCATGCAAAATTGGGACGAAAGTAAAGCCATTTGCAATACATTCGCACTTCCCATAAAAATCGAAGATAATGTATGGATAGGAGGTGGAGCCATTATCTTGCCGGGAGTTACGATCGGGCGTAACAGTGTCATAGGCGCCGGCAGCGTAGTCACCCGTTCCATTCCTGCCGACTGTGTGGCGGTGGGAAATCCTTGTCGGGTAATCAAGCACATGAACAACGAGCCGGACTAAAAATAAAAAGAGCTATCTCTCGCCCGAGAGTAGCTCCAATTCTTTCCTTGTTTAAGTTGCAAATTATTCAGCAACAGCAGCAGAGTCAACTGCAACAGAGTCAGCAGCAACAGTATCAACTACTTCTACTGCAACTTCTTCTACAACAGCAACGCTATCAGTAGCTTCTGTAGATTCAGCGGCTTTATTGCCACAAGAAGCGAAAGACATTGCAAATGCAACAGCGAAGAACAAAACTAACTTTTTCATTTCCTTCAAATTAAAGATAAAACAATATTTTTTTGCTTCAAAAACGCCACAAAGGTATATATTCTTTTTATATGTTGTACTTTTAATCTTACTTTTTTTTCAGAATCTTTCATTTTTTCTGTAAAAAATGATTCAAAAAAAGTTCAATTATCATATAAATATCGTTTTATACTCCTTTTAGGTGTTTTCTCGAATTCATTCGGATAAAGTTGAATGCGAGTAATCTGCTCGTATGGAGCCAACATCTTATTTAAATTATTTCTGACCTCCTCCATAGCCATCGGCAAATCTCTATTAGAGACACCGTAACTATCCATCGCTTCATAGTCGGGACATACCAAAGCGACTAATTTCCCGTCCCGCTCGACAATTAGGCTTTCCTTCACAAAAGGCATATTATTCAGTTTAGCCTCTATTTCCTCGGGATAAATATTTTGTCCGTTCGACGTAAGAATCATTGTCTTAGAGCGACCCTTTATAAAAATAGTACCATCGGCGCTTATGGTTCCCATATCACCGGTATGCAACCACCCGTCCTCATCGAGAACCGCTTTCGTCGCCTCCTCGTTTTTATAATAACCTTTCATCACATGCTCACCCCGCACACATATTTCACCGGGAATATTTTCCGGATCAAGAGAATCTATTTTAGTCTCTACATACCCGAACAACGTTCGCCCCGACGATCCCGGTCTAAACTCCCGATGGGGTGTATAACTGATCAACGGAGCGCATTCGGTCATTCCATATCCCACCGTAAAGGGAAATTTTATTTTATGCAAGAAAGTCTCTACCTCCCTATTTATCGGGGCTCCACCCACAATCACCTCCTCGAATCGGCCTCCGAAAGCATCGATCAGTTTCTTCCTCACCTGTCCGTAAATACGACTGTCCAATATAGGAATATTTAACGCCCACCGCATAGGCGTTTTATTGAGCAACGGCTGTATCTGTTTTTTATAAATTTTTTCTAAAATCAGAGGAACACAAATAATCAAATTAGGTCTTATCTCTTCCAACGCTTTCAGCAAAATTTTAGGGGAAGGAATCTTACCCAACAACGTGATATGTGTACCCACGGCCAAAGGAACCAACAAATCGAAGGCACACCCGTAAGCATGAGCCAACGGTAAGAACGAAATGCATTTGCTACCTTTATAATGCAAGTGAGAACGAACACCGAACATGACATTTCCCGCCAAATTGTTCCCGGTTAGCATCACTCCCTTACTAAATCCGGTTGTCCCCGATGTATAATTAATCAAAATAACTTTGTCGTTATCCAAATCGGCATACTTGACGTCCTCTCTATTGAAACCGTTCGGATAAGTAGCTTTGAATTTCCGTTTCATCTCCCGCAAACACTTGGCAATCTCCTCGCCGTCGCGTTGCACAAGGCAAGAAAAATCTTGCAAAGAAATAGCAGCCCTCACTTCGGGTAACTTCTCCATTTCGATATTTTCCCAAATATGATCGCCGACAAACAACAATACCGAATCGGAATGATTGATAATATGATGTATATCATGAGGGTTGAACTCTTGAAGGATCGGAACCAAAATAGCACCATACGAAACGGTGGCCATAAAGGCGATACACCAGTTAGACGTATTTTTCCCCACTAATGCGATCTTATCGCCTCTTCTGATTTGACAATGGCGAAAAAGGATATGCAATTTTGCGATTTCTCGCGCCATATCTTCATACGTGAGCGTACGTTGTTCATTATAATCGGTCAAAGCTGGCAAATCCCAGTTTTCACGAAAACTCGACTCATATAACTTTATAAAATTTTCGGGAATCATATTCAAGATTTAAATAGTTTGGTAACAAAGATAGTACAAACGGAAACAGAAACAAATGATATTCGGTTGTACCAAACCCTGTTTATTTGTGCATTTGCCGACAAATATACAACATAGTTTGCAAAATAGTTCCCTCATAAACAACTATTAGAAATCTATGGGAAGATATTTTTAAACGAAATGAGTACCTTTGTTTTTTATTTTGCATTACGACCGGCTGAATATGATAGACATCCATACATTCGAAAATAAAACAGCGGCCTACTATACATTGGGCTGTAAACTTAATTTTGCCGAGACCTCCACACTTGGAAAAATTCTCGAAGAAAACGGCATTCGCAAAGTACGACCGGGAGAGAAAGCAGACATTTGCGTGGTCAATACTTGTTCGGTAACCGAACTGGCCGATAAAAAATGTCGTCAGACAATCCGTAAGATAGCCCGGCAACACCCCGGAGCATTTATCGTCGTCACCGGCTGCTACGCACAACTCAAACCCGAAGAAATATCCCATATTCCCGATGTCGATTTGATCTTAGGAGCTGAACAAAAACTCGATATCTTGCAATACTTGGGAGACTTGCAGAAAAAACAAAAAGGAAATATCGTCACGACCCCTACCAAAGACATCAAAAAATTCTCTCCCTCTTGTTCCCGAGGCGACCGCACCCGATATTTTTTAAAAGTTCAAGACGGTTGCGACTACTTCTGTACCTATTGTACGATTCCGTTCGCACGGGGCAGAAGCCGAAGCGGAACCATCGAACAACTTACCGAACAAGCTCGGGAAGTAGCCCTGTCCGGAGGAAAAGAAATTGTCATTACCGGAGTCAACATAGGAGACTTCGGCAAACAAACCGGAGAAACCTTTCTCGACCTCATCGAGTCGCTCGATCAAATAGAAGGAATCGAACACTACCGTATATCCTCGATAGAACCCAATCTACTGACCGACGACATCATTTCGTTCGTCGCCCGGTCGAAACGATTCGCCCCTCATTTCCATATACCTCTGCAATCGGGTAGCGACACCGTTTTGAAATTGATGCACCGTCACTACGACACCGATTTATTTGCCCGTAAAATCGAAACCATACGGGAAAAGATACCCGCTGCATTCATCGGCGTCGATCTCATTACCGGTGTACGGGGCGAAACCGAAGAACTGTTCGAGGAAAGCCGTCGTTTCGTCGAAAGCCTCGACATTTCACAACTACACGTGTTTACCTACTCCGAAAGACCCGGAACGCAAGCGTTGAAAATCAATCCGGTCGTTCCCGTCCCCGAAAGACACGAACGTTGCCGTCGCATGCTCGAAATCTCCGAGAAGAAATTGCACGACTTCTATTATAAATTTCAAGGGACAATACGTCCCGTATTGTTCGAGCAACCGCGCAAAGGGGCTCCTATGCATGGATTCACCGACAACTACATACGGGTAGAAATGCCCTATCGTAAAGAGTGGGTAAATACTTGCCGCCCTGTTAAATTAGGAGAATTTAACGAGTCGGGAGATGCTCTGCTCGCAATCGAAATATAAATTCGTGATATGAAAAAAGAGACTCTTCAAAATATCGTCTATTCTCCGCTTTACCTGTGGTTCAAACTGCATGCTATTTTGCCCATGCGGATACTATATATTCTATCCGATATTTTATATTTCCCTCTATATTACATTGTTCATTACAGGAGAAAATTAGTATCCGAAAATCTGCGCAAAGCGTTTCCCGATAAGACCGACAAGGAACTGAAACAACTGGAACAGAAATTTTATCACCACTTCTGCGACTATATCGTCGAAACTATAAAGCTAATGCATATCTCCGACGAGGAAATGCGTCGCCGCATGAAATTCGAACAGGTAGAAATCATAGACCGTCTCTTTGCAGAAAACCGCTCTATCATTATCCTGTTAGGGCATTTCGGTAATTGGGAATGGGTTCCGTCCGTAACGCTGTGGACTCGCACACCCGATGTCATGTTCGCACAAATATATCGCCCCTTGAAAAACAAGTGGTTCGATCGTTTTTTCCTGAAACTTCGTTCCCGATTCGGTTCCGTATGTATTGCCAAACAAGATACGTTAAGAGCCATCTTACAAATGAAACGTTCGGGCAAACCGTCCATTACAGGCTTCATGTCCGATCAAACCCCCTCACCGACAAATATACACCATTGGGCCCGATTCCTTTCGCAAGACTCTCCCGTATTGACCGGATTCGAAAAAATCGCCCGTAAAACGGATTTCGCCGTTCTTTACTTCGATGTCGAAATCGTTAAGCGCGGATACTACAAAACGACTATACGGGAAATAGCCCTGCGCCCCAACGAACTGCCCGAATTCGAAATCACCGATCGCTACACGGCCATCATGGAAAAAACGATTCTCAGGAATCCGTGGGCATGGTTGTGGACTCACAAACGTTGGAAATACAAACACGAGGATTTTCCCGGTACATGATATGAAAAAAATCGCTGTCATTATACTCAACTGGAATGGAGCGGATTTACTGCGTAAATTTCTTCCTTCGGTATGTGCCCATACCAATGCCGATATAGCCGATGTCATAGTCGTTGACAATGGTTCCGACGATAACTCGGTCGAAGTTCTCAAACAGGAATTTCCACAAGTTAAAACGCTGCTATTCCCTCAAAATTACGGATTCGCCGCAGGCTACAACAAAGCGTTGGAGATGCTGGATTACAAATACGCCGTATTGCTTAACTCCGATGTCGAAACCACTCCACACTGGCTCGAACCTCTGTTGGAATTTGCGGAGGGCAACCTCGATGTAGCGGCTTGTCAACCCAAAATCAAGTCATTAAGGAAGCGTGAAGAATTCGAATACGCAGGTGCGGCCGGCGGATTTATCGATCGTTACGGTTACCCATTCTGCCGGGGAAGAATTTTCAATACCCTCGAAACCGACCGGGGACAATATGACGATATATGCGACATCTTCTGGGCCAGCGGTGCGGCTCTTTTCGTCCGCTCTGAAATCTATAAAAAAGTCGGAGGATTAGATCCTTCATTCTTCGCGCACATGGAAGAGATCGATCTTTGCTGGCGCATCCATCTCGCAGGATACCGCATCGCTGTCGTACCGCAAAGCACGGTCTATCATTTGGGAGGAGCATCGCTCGATGCCGCCAATCCCCGGAAAACCTATCTCAACTTTCGCAATAACCTTTTAATGCTGCACAAGAACCTGCCTTGCAAAGAAGGGAAAAAGACACTGTTTGTCCGCAGGCTTTATGACACGCTGGCTTTTGTGCGGTTCGCCCTTTTAGGACAGTTTTCCCATGCCCGTGCCATACTACGCGCCCACAACGACTTTCGGCAAATGCGTAAACGATACACCGAATTTCCGAATACCGATTTGTTAAAAACATTCCCCGAATCCGGGCGCAACATAACAATAGACTATTTTCTCAAAGGGAAAAAACGATTCCGATAAAAACCGGTTCTACCGAAACATCTGAACGACACGCTTCACAGCCGCAACAAATGCTTCAGCTTCGGCTTTCGTATTATATGCGGCGAACGAGGCTCGCACTGTACCCTCGATACCGAGAGAGGTCATCAACGGTTGTGCACAATGATGCCCCGTGCGAACGGCAACACCCAATTTATCGAGCAACATACCCATATCGTAGTGGTGTATCCCGTCCACCAAAAACGAAATAACCGAACTTTTATGTTCCGAAGTACCGAATATACGCATACCTTCTATGTCTTGCAATCGATCGGTCGTATAACGCAACAATTCGTTTTCATGAGCGGCAATAGATTCCAATCCTATATGATCGACATAATCCAAAGCCGTCGCAAAAGCGCTCGTCCCCACATAGTCCGGTGTACCGGCCTCGAACTTGAAAGGCAATTCGTTGAAAGTCGTCTTTTCAAAAGACACGGAAGCAATCATCTCCCCTCCTCCCTGGTACGGAGGCAACTTGTCCAGCCATTCTTCCTTGCCATACAGGACACCGATACCGGTAGGACCGTAAATCTTATGACCGGAGAACACATAGAACTCGGCATCCAAATCCTGCACATCCACTTTCAGATGGGGAACGGCTTGCGCTCCGTCGATCAGTACCGGAACCTCGTGATTATGGGCTTCTTCGATAATCTCCTTTACCGGATTGATCGTACCGAGCACATTCGACACATGTGTAACCGAGACAAGTTTTGTCCGTTCCGAAAAAAGACTACGGAACGTGTCCATGCACAACTCGCCTTTTTCATTCATCGGAATCACTTTCAACGTGATCCCTTTACGGGCAGCCTGTATCTGCCAGGGAACGATATTGGAATGGTGTTCCATCACCGAAACGATCACTTCGTCACCGGCCGACATACATTCGTCGGTAAAGCTGGAAGCAATCAGGTTGATCGCCTCTGTCGTCCCACGCGTGAAAATAATCTCGTTGGAAGAGCGGGCGTTCAGGAATTGCTGCACGGTCTTGCGTGCATCCTCATGCGCTTCCGTCGCCGCCTGGCTCAGGAAATGAACGCCGCGGTGAATATTGGCATTCACATTATAATAGCCACTCTCGATCTTTTCCACCACACAGCGTGGCTTCTGGGTTGTCGCTCCGTTGTCGAAGTAAATAAGCGGCTTATCGTATATCTTATGATCCAGAATCGGGAAATCCTTCCGGATAGACTGTACATCTAACATGACTGTAACTATTTAACTTAATAACAAGCGTCAAAGATAGTATGTTTAACAGTAAAATATACTATTCATACAGTTTATAAGCTAAAAGTTTTGTTTGTACTAATCAAATTTATGCTTTTGTTTCAAACGGAAACACTCTAAGATGTGTCATGATAAAGAATTAAAGGTCTGCGGGACATTGTGGTCCATCATTATTTTGAAATTGATATTGATGTTATCTGGTGGATATTAAGTAATGAACTCCAATCGCTAAAAAAGGCGATCATCTCCAAGTTGTCCGATTTATCCGAATACCCCCTCCCCTTTTCATTTCTTCTTCTGATAGAAACGCACCCAGTCGATCTCCATCTC
>ENA-OPDD01002711-OPDD01002711.1-human-gut-metagenome-genome-assembly--contig:-NODE-2711-length-10582-cov-2.098034_pt1 | contig 10582 bp, 8 predicted proteins | sample MGYA00241574_ERZ501499 | MGnify/ENA primary metagenome ERZ501499 (study PRJEB25962, sample SAMEA2042576) | human gut metagenome | biome: human gut; feature: human-associated habitat; material: faeces...
GAGGGCGGCATCCAGTTTTTGCTGCTTCTCATTTTTCTCCCAGTCGATATCGAAGATGGAAAGCTGAACCGGGGCGTTTTCATCGGTCAGCCGGGTGGTCCGGACACCCAGAAGCCGGATCGGCTCCCCGTTCCAGAGCCTGCGGAAAAGCCGAAGAGAAGCCGAATAAAGGGTTCCGGCGGCGTTGGAAGGCGGATTCAGAGGCATCTGATGGGAGGCGGCGGAAAAATCAGCGTACTTGATTTCTACGGAAATACTTCCGGCCAGCTGCTTTCCGGCGCGAAGCCTTTTTGCCACACTCTCCGAAAGACGGCGGAGCACCAGGGCGGCATCCCGTTCCGTCAGGACATCCTCGGAGAGAGTAGTGGAATTTCCCACACCCTTGGCCCGGGCCGGAAGAGACTCCACCGGCCGGTCGTCGATACCGTTGGCGTACTCCCAGAGAAGCCTTCCGTGGCTCTTGAGATGGGAGACGAGAAGGTTCACGTCCGTGTTTGCCAGTTCTCCTATGGTGTGGATGCCCAGCTTATTTAAGACCTGGGAGGAGGAACGCCCGGCCATGTGTAACTCCCGCACCGGAAGAGGCCACATTTTCCTCGGGATCTCCTCGGGAAAAAGTGTGTGAACCCGGTTCGGCTTCTCAAAATCTGAGGCCATCTTCGCCAGAAGCTTGTTGCAGGAGATCCCCACATTGACCGTAAACCCAAAACGCTCATAAATCGTGTTCTTGATCTCGTCTGCGGCCTCCAAAGGACTCCCGTAACGGTGCGCGATACCCGTGAAATCCAGATAACACTCATCCACACTGACCTGCTCGATATCCGGAGTCAGCGTCTTCAGATAATCAATAAAAAGATGGCTGTACTGCCGGTACATCTCGTGGTCCGGCGGAAAAATCAGGAGATTTGGACACTTTTTCAGGGCGGAGGCCACGGGCTCACTGGTATAAATGCCCATCTTCTTCGCAGAAATAGACTTGGCAAGGACGATGCCGTGGCGGCTCTTCTGATCCCCTCCAATAATAGCCGGCACCTCCCGCAGATCCGGCCCCGCCCCCGTCCTCAGATTCTCAACCGAAGTCCAGCTTAAATACGCCGAATTTACATCAATATGGAAAATAATCCTGGAAGCCATATCCCATTCCCTCCCTTCTTTACAAAAGTTTATCTTTCCCACCTTCACCCATCCAACCAACAACTTTCACTTGTCACTTCACCATTACCGCCCACTACACCCAGCCCGGCACTTCGATTTCCGTCAGGATTCCTGTGGAGGCAGGGCGTCCTCAGAGCCACTACATTACGATAACTCTATCATACCCGCAACCTCACCAAGATACAAGTCTGTACAACCACTCTTTTTTCTGCTATACTTCGGTAGTACCAGCAAATTTTACGGAGGTTTATACATGAAAAAAAGTTTATGGATCTGGATTCCTTTGGCGGCTGTGCTCCTGACCGGATGCAGCGGCAACGACGGCGCGGACAGCATCGCCGAGGGCATGACAGCCATGGAAAATAAAGAATACCAGGCGGCGCTGGAAGACTTCAAGACAGCGGCGGCCCTGGGAGAAAACGATGCGGCAGCCTACCGCGGCGAAGGCCTTGCTCTCATGGGGCTCGGACAGTACGCCGAGGCAGCCCAGGCCTTTGATACGGCGTTGGAGGCCACGGATGAAAAAATGCCAAACACGAAAAGAGACATCCTCTACTACAAAGCCACGGCCCTCTATAAAAACAAAGATTACGAGAACACAATCAGCGTCTGCGACGAGATCCTGACCCTCAACCAGGAAGGCGACGCCTGTTATCTCCGTGGAGCCTGCTACATGGCCCAGGGAGATTACGACAAGGCGAAGACCGACTTTGACGCGGCGGTGGCCCTTTCCCCGAAAGATTATGACCTGGTGCTCGATATCTACGGCTGCTATCAGGAGCAGAAACGCTCCGCGGACGGAGCGCCCTATCTCGAAAATGCCCTGAATATCGAGGACTCCAGTGATGAAGGAAGCTACCAGAAAGCCCGCATCTATTTTTATCTGGAAGACTATGACAATGCTCAGAGCCTCTTAAATCCCCTCGTGGAAAAGAAAAACGGGGAGGCCATGGCTCTGATGGCCAAAATTTACCTGGAAGAAGGCGACACCACCCACGCCCGAAATCTCTGGCAGGAGCTCATCAGCAGCGCCGGGGAGAGCCAGACCGCCTATAACGGCCTCGTGCTCTGCGACATCCAGGACGGCGATTATGCTTCCGCCCTGGGAAATGTGGACAAAGGCCTGGCCTTATCCGGGGAAGAAGCACAGCAGGAACTCATGTACAACGCGATCGTTGCCTGCGAACGTCAGGGCGATTTCGACACCGCCCGGACAAAAGCCCAGGAATATGTGGAAAAATACCCCGCGGACGAGCGCGGCACCAGGGAATACACCTTCCTGCAGACGAGGTAAGCTTATGGGAATGAATACGATTGAAGAATTAAAAGAACGGGTCATCCTCATCGGTGTCAGCACAAGCGACGGGGATGACACCGAAGAATCCCTGAAAGAATTAAAAGAGCTGGCGGACACGGCCGGAGCCGAGACCGTCGGCACCGTGATCCAGAACCGGGAGGCCGTCCATCCGGGCACCTACATCGGAAAAGGAAAAATCGAGGAAGTCCGGGCCATGGCCTTTGGCCTTAACGCCACCGGCGTAATCTGCGATGACGAATTAAGCCCGGCCCAGCTCAACAACCTGGAGCAGGAGCTGGATCTCAAAGTCATGGATCGGACTCTGATTATCCTGGATATTTTCGCGGCCCACGCCCGGACCAGCGAAGGTAAGATTCAGGTAGAGCTGGCCCAGCTCAAATACCGGCAGGCGAGACTCGTCGGCCTCCGTAATTCCCTCTCCCGTCTGGGAGGCGGTATCGGAACCAGAGGACCGGGTGAGAAAAAGCTGGAGATGGACCGCCGTCTCATCAAGAGCCGCATCGCCCAGCTGAACCGGGAGCTGGCGGAGGTGAAACGCCACCGGGAGATCACCCGGGCCCAGCGAAGCCGCAGCCATATGCCTGTGGCGGCCATCGTGGGCTACACCAATGCGGGAAAGTCTACCCTTTTGAACCGCCTCACCGGGGCTGGCGTTCTGGAGGAGAATAAGCTCTTTGCGACCCTGGACCCCACGACCCGTACCCTGACATTAGATAACGGAACGAAAATCCTCCTTACCGACACTGTCGGCTTTATACGGAAGCTTCCCCATCATCTGGTGGAGGCCTTTAAGAGTACCCTGGAGGAGGCAAAGTACGCCGATGTGATCCTTCATGTGGTGGACGCCTCCAACGAGCAGATGGAGACTCAGATGTATGTGGTCTACGACACCCTAAGACGGCTGGAGGTGGGCGACAAACCCATTCTGACCCTTTTCAACAAGACCGACCGGGAGGGCATCCGCACGGACCTCCGGGATCTCAAGGCCGATCAGACCCTCAAAATCTCCGCGAAGACCGGAGCAGGGCTTTCTGAACTGACTGACGCGCTGGAGGAAGTGCTCCGAAGAGACAAGATCTATGTGGAGCGCCTTTACCCCTTCGACCAGGCAGGTATCATCCAGCTGATCCGCAAAGAAGGGGAGCTGGTGTCCGAGGAATACACGGCGGAGGGCATCGAAGTCAGGGCTTATGTGCCCCGGAAGATCTACGAGAAGGTCTGAAAAAGACCTGCAAAGCCTTCAAGGGCTTTCGCACAGCAGCTGAAATTCGTCAATTTTACTAAAGACACAAGTTCTAGTGAATGATACGGGGGCCCTGCGGCCTCCGTTTTTTCGCGAAAAAGCCTATTCTCCGGGGCTTTCCGGCATTTTTGCTGCATTTGTAAAATATACTATATGTAGTGGTATATACGCAAAATGCGTCCCACATATGGTATTTTTACTGTTGACTCGAAAAGATATCTCTGATACAATAAACCCAGTCTCCGTATGGCGGGCCCGAAAATCTCATGAAAAAACAGATGGCCGGGCCCAGCGTACGGAAAAAAACAGATAAGATCGCGGAAAAGTAAAAAGACAGCGCATCGGATAGATGGAAGGAGAAGGTTTATGTTTAAAGTAGTGAAACGGGATGGCGAAGTGGCCTCTTTCAATATCGGAAAGATCACAAATGCCATCGAGAAAGCGTTTAAGGCGACAGATAAGCAGTTCAATACGGATATTATTGAGCTTTTGGGACTGCGCGTCACTGCAGATTTTCAGAATAAGATCAAAGACAGCCTCATCGACGTGGAGAGCATTCAGGACAGCGTGGAGACCGTGCTGGAACAGAGTGGCTATTCCGATGTGGCGAAGGCCTACATCCTCTACCGCAAGCATCGCGAGAAGATCCGGAACATGAAGTCCACGATCCTGGATTACAAAGATATCGTCAATAGCTATGTGAAAGTGGAAGACTGGCGTGTGAAAGAGAACTCCACGGTGACCTATTCCGTAGGTGGTCTGATCTTAAGCAACTCGGGTGCGGTGACGGCGAACTACTGGCTGTCTGAAATCTATGATGAAGAGATTGCAGAGGCACATCGGAATGCGGATATCCATATCCATGATCTGTCCATGCTGACCGGCTACTGTGCCGGATGGTCCTTAAAGCAGCTGATCAAGGAAGGACTGGGCGGCATCACCGGCAAGATTACTTCTGCTCCGGCGAGACACTTATCCGTGCTATGCAACCAGATGGTAAATTTCCTGGGGATCATGCAGAACGAATGGGCGGGAGCACAGGCATTTTCTTCCTTTGATACCTATCTTGCCCCATTTGTAAAGGTAGATAATTTAAGCTATCCCGAAGTGAAAAAATGCATCGAAGCATTTATTTACGGTGTCAACACCCCCAGCCGCTGGGGCACACAGGCTCCTTTTTCCAATATCACGCTAGACTGGACGGTGCCCGATGATCTGGCAGAGCTGCCGGCGCTGGTAGGCGGTGTGGAGATGGATTTCAAATATAAGGATTGTAAAAAGGAAATGGACATGGTCAACAAGGCGTTTATCGAGACCATGATCGAGGGCGATTCCAACGGCCGTGGTTTCCAGTATCCGATCCCGACTTATTCCATCACAAAGGATTTTGACTGGTCCGACACCGAGAACAACAGACTGTTATTCGAGATGACCGCAAAATACGGTACACCGTATTTTTCCAATTATATCAATTCTGACATGCAGCCCAGTGATGTCCGCAGTATGTGCTGCCGACTGCGTCTGGATCTGCGGGAACTGCGCAAGAAGACCGGAGGATTCTTCGGTTCCGGCGAGAGCACCGGAAGCGTGGGCGTTGTCACCATCAATATGCCCAGAATCGCATATCTGTCTGCCAACAAGGACGAGTTTTACGCAAGACTGAACCACATGATGGACATTGCAGCCAGATCCCTGAAAATCAAGCGCGGTGTCATTACGAAGCTGCTGAACGAGGGACTGTATCCCTATACCAAGCGGTATCTGGGAACCTTTGAGAATCATTTTTCCACCATCGGTCTGATCGGTATGAATGAAGTGGGCTTAAATGCCAACTGGCTGAGAGCGGATATGAGCGATCCCAGGACCCAGGAGTTCACCAAGGAAGTACTGAACCATATGAGAGAGCGTCTGTCGGATTATCAGGAGCAGTACGGAGACCTCTACAATCTGGAGGCGACCCCTGCGGAGAGTACCACGTACCGTCTGGCAAAGCACGACAGAAAGCGCTGGCCCGGCATCAAGACGGCCGGAAAGCCCGGAGATACCCCTTATTATACGAATTCCTCCCATCTGCCGGTGGACTATACCGTGGATATTTTCGATGCACTGGATATTCAGGATGAATTGCAGACCCTGTATACCTCCGGCACAGTGTTCCATGCATTCCTGGGAGAAAAGCTTCCCGACTGGAAGGCAGCGGCTTCTCTGGTACGCACCATAGCTTCCAATTATAAGCTGCCCTATTACACCCTGTCTCCGACTTATTCCATCTGTAAGGAGCATGGTTATCTGGCAGGCGAAGTGAAGGTATGTCCTCACTGTGGGGCGAAGACCGAGGTCTACAGCCGTATCACCGGTTACTATCGTCCGGTACAGAACTGGAATGATGGTAAGCTACAGGAATACGCCAACAGAACAGAGTATGATATTGCACATTCTTCCCTGAAGCGTCCCACCAGAAGCGTGGTGACCTTGTCCAATTTTGCAGAAGAGGTGGATGTAAAAGTGGAGCAGCCGCAGAACATCAAGTATCTGTTCACCACCAAGACCTGTCCAAACTGTAAGCTGGTGAAGGAATATCTGAAAAATGTACCCTACGTGACCATCGATGCGGAGGAGAATATGGAGCTGGCAAGACGTTACGGTGTAATGCAGGCACCGACTCTGGTGGTGGTAAACGGAGACAGCCATAAAAAGTATGTAAATGCTTCAAATATCAAGAAGTACGTTGACCAACTGACATTAGTTGGGGTAGAATAGAAACAGGTCAGGAGGCATCGCCCGAAGGCGGTGCCTTTGCTGTGTAATAATATAAATTCAAAGGCAGATCTATTGCAGAACGGAGGAAATATGATCAACAAACTGATCACTCGAATCAAAGAAACCAACGCACCGATCGTGGTAGGACTGGATCCTATGATGAAATTCGTGCCGGAATATATTAAGAAAGCAGCATTCACCGAATACGGTGAGACACTGGAAGGTGCTGCAGAGGCCATCTGGCAGTACAATAAGGGGATTGTGGATGCTATTTATGATTTAGTACCCGCTGTGAAGCCTCAGGTGGCAATGTATGAGCAGTTCGGTATTCCCGGCATGGTGGCATTTAAGAAGACTGTGGATTATTGTAAGGAAAAAGGCCTGATCGTCATCGGCGATATCAAGCGCGGCGATATCGGATCCACTTCCGAAGCATACGCGGTAGGACATCTGGGCAAAGTACAGGTAGGCAGCAAGAGCTATTACGGTTTTGATGAAGATTTTGTAACCGTGAACCCTTATCTTGGATCCGACGGTGTAAATCCTTTTGTGAAGATCTGTAAGGAAGAGAAAAAAGGTATTTTCGTACTGGTGAAGACTTCCAACCCCAGCAGCGGCGAGTTCCAGGATCAGCTGGTGAACGGCAGACCTCTGTATGAGCTGGTAGGAGAAAAGGTAGCAGCCTGGGGAGCTGACTGTATGGGTGATTCCTACAGCTATGTAGGTGCTGTCGTAGGAGCAACCTATCCTGAGCAGGGCAAAGTACTGCGTAAGGTAATGCCCAAGGCATTTATTCTGGTGCCCGGTTACGGTGCACAGGGCGGTAAGGGCGCAGATCTGGTACATTTTTTCAATGAGGACGGACTGGGTGCCATTATCAACTCTTCCCGTGGTATCATTGCCGCATACCAGCAGGAGAAATACGCACAGTTTGGCGAGCAGAATTATGCAGATGCTTCCCGTGCGGCAGTACTGGATATGCGTGAAGATATCGCACAGGCGCTGGCAGCACGCTAGGCAGAAAACAGCTACTATTCAGAGTCTCATTCGCAAAATCGTCTCTTTGAGACTTTACTTTTGGCTCTGAATAGTGATAAATGTATGGGGTGTCCACAAGCGGACAGATGGGAGAACAGAGGATGAAAGAAGAGTTATATATTACCTTCCACTCGGAGGATGATATCAGACATTTTGTAGATACCTGCAACGAATTCGACGATGCAATCGACATCCGTATTCAGAAGATGGCAATGGATGCAAAGTCACTTTTGGGAATGCTCCTGATGAAGACTGAGGAACCGCTGGAGATCGAATATGCCTGCTATGATGATGAAGACAATTACGAAGAATTCAAGCAGGCCATCCTGGAAAAATACGACGTAAAAGTCGTACAGGCTACGGAAAAGCAGGCAGCAGATAAAATTGTTTGAAAAAATTGAAAAATTCTATTGACATTTTCGCCCGCTGCAGTTACAATACATACTGTTGCAGGCGAAAACCTGTAAATGAAATGTACGTGTAGCTCAGCTGGATAGAGCGTCTGGCTACGGACCAGAAGGTCGTGGGTTCGAATCCTGTCACGTACATCTAAGGCCCCGGAGATGATGTCTCCGGGGTTTTTATTTTGCATTTTAGAAAAGTTTTAGAAATACTTCCCGATCCGTATATTTACGTGGTACTTATGTCATGCTAAAATGATGATGTAAATGGAGGAAGTCGTGAAAGTATGAACAAACAGGAATTTGTGGACCGACTGCGGATGGCGCTGAATGGGCGTGTTTCTCCCGGTCTGGTCATGGATAATGTAAATTATTACCAGGATTATATAAATACAGAGATCCGCAAGGGCAGGACAGAAGAGGAAGTCTTAGAGAGCCTGGGAGATCCCAGACTGATCGCCCGCACAATCATTCAGACCAACGGTGGAGACAACCGTTCCGGATACCGGAACACGGTCTACGGCAACGGAGAGTATCGGGAGGCTGCCAGACAGAATGTCCATCGTAGTTATACAGAGGAAGACGATGGCTACGGAACACACCAGAGTAAGGTGGGAAATGTTCTGGCGAAGCTTCCGGGCTGGGTGTGGCTGATCCTTGGGATTCTGGTGGTAGTATTGATCTTCGGTGCGGTATTTTCCGTATTGTCTTTTCTGGCACCGGTACTGATTCCGATTGTGGTAGTATTGTTCCTGGTGAAATTATTTCGGGACTGGCTTAACTAGCAACTATATAAATCAGCTATTCATAGTCCCTCAATTCGCAAAACGCCTCTGCGAGGCTTACTTTTTGCTCATTGAGGTTACTTCGTCAAATAAATATAATCGGAGTACCTTACAGATGCGAGCATCTGACGGTTGCTCCGATTATATTTATTGACTCTGAATAGTTCCAACGTAAAGAGCCACCAGGGGGAAGCTGGTGGCTCTCATGAGGGGAGTATAAATAAATAATACATAAGGGTGCAAATAGAATCATGAAGGGGTTTCTATTTACAATTATGATTATAGTACTAATGATATAAAAATGCAAGAAGAAATTTAGTTCTAAAGTACCATAATTTTTGGGCATATTTTTGTGCGAAATAGACATACTACTCCTGTAACTAAAAAAGATATTTCCTATCAGGAGGTCACAAATATGTCTAACAATTATGAACAGAACAATCAGAACAAGTATAACAACTCTTATGACGAGAGCGAGAACAGTAAGAACTCCCAGAATAAGCAGAACAGCCAGAATCAGAATAAGAATCAGAGCAACAACAGGGAGCAGAACAAGAGCTGCTAATCGGGTGCATAATTTTTCAGGGGCTGCCGCAAGGCAGCCCTATTTACATATTTTCAGAATCCATATATAATAACTTTATATGTGCAATAATTGATGACTAAGATCCGGAGGAACGAATGAGACGTTTTGAATTGATTGCTCCCTGCCATTTCGGTATGGAATCAGTATTAAAAAGAGAGATCACAGATCTGGGATATGATATTACAGAAGTGGCGGATGGTCGTGTCACCTTTTTCGGAGATGAGGAGGCTTTGTGCAGAGCAAATATTTTTCTGCGGACGGCAGAAAGAATCCTTATCAAAATCGGAAGTTTTCATGCGGAGACTTTTGAAGAACTGTTTCAGGGCACGAAAAATCTTCCCTGGGAAGAATACATTCCGAAGGACGGCAAATTCTGGGTGGCCAAGGCAGCTAGTGTAAAGTCCAAATTGTTCAGCCCCTCGGATATTCAGTCCATTATGAAAAAAGCAATGGTGGAGCGGCTGAAGGCCCAGTATGAGATCAGCTGGTTCCCTGAAGATGGAGAAAATTTCCCTGTCCGGGTATTCCTGATGAAGGATGAAGTGACCGTGGGACTGGACAGCACCGGAGAGTCCTTACATAAGAGAGGATATCGTAAGCTGACGGCAAAAGCCCCCATTGCGGAGAATCTGGCTGCTGCACTGATCGAACTGACTCCCTGGAATGCGGGAAGGATCCTGGTGGATCCCTTCTGCGGAAGCGGCACTTTTCCCATCGAGGCGGCTATGTTGGCAGCAAACATGGCTCCGGGTATGAAACGTCATTTCCTGGCGGAAAAATGGGAAAATCTTATTCCGATCCGTCATTTCCAGGATGCGAAAGAGGAAGCAGCCGATCTTGTGGATTTGTCAGTGGAGACCGATATTCAGGGTTACGACATCGACGGCGAGATCATCAAGGCGGCCCGGGCCAATGCTAAAATGGCCGGTGTGGATCATCTGATCCATTTCCAACAGCGCCCGGTGTCCGAGCTTTCCCATCCGAAAAAGTACGGCTTTGTCATCACAAATCCGCCCTACGGCGAGCGTCTGGAGGAGAAAAAGAACCTTCCTGCTCTCTATAAGGAGATGGGCGACGCCTTCCGCCGCCTCGATTCCTGGTCCGAGTATGTGATCACGGCCTATGAGGACGCGGAGAAATACATCGGAAGAAAAGCGGACAAGAACCGCAAGATTTATAATGGTATGATGAAAACCTATTTCTATCAGTTTCTGGGGCCGAGACCTCCGAAACGGAAACAAGAGGAGAACGCTTGATCAAAAAGTTAGAAGGAATTTTGCGGCTGGCGATCCTCTG
>ENA-OPDD01002721-OPDD01002721.1-human-gut-metagenome-genome-assembly--contig:-NODE-2721-length-10567-cov-2.019026_pt1 | contig 10567 bp, 10 predicted proteins | sample MGYA00241574_ERZ501499 | MGnify/ENA primary metagenome ERZ501499 (study PRJEB25962, sample SAMEA2042576) | human gut metagenome | biome: human gut; feature: human-associated habitat; material: faeces...
CCATCATCGCAGATATCCATAACATGCTGCAAGGAGATGATCAGAGCCTTACCTATATTTACAAGTTGGAGTGATACAAACAGATGAAGAAAAAACGATATTTTGCTGCATTTGTTGTTTTATTTGTGCTTCTGCTTTTGTTTCTGGTCATGAACCTATGTATCGGAAGCGTTAATATTCCATTTTCTGAGATTCCTAAAATCCTTCAAGGAATCGGAACGGATGAAACCTACACAGAAATTGTTACGCAGGTCCGAGCGCCAAGAGCATTTGCAGCGGTGATTTTGGGAGGTGCCCTCGCATTATCCGGATATCTGCTGCAAACCTTTTTCCACAATCCAATCGCAACCCCGTTTACGCTGGGCGTTTCATCCGGTGCAAAGCTGATTGTCGCATTGGTGATGGTAGCGTCCCTGCAATTTTCAGTACAGCTCGGTTCATGGCTGATGATTCTTGCGGCCTTTGCCGGTTCCATGTTATGCATGGGTTTTGTTATTCTAATGTCCAAAGTCATCAATCAGATGGCAATGCTCATTGTCAGCGGCGTCATGATCGGCTATATCTGTTCTGCAGTGACGGATTTTATCGTCACCTTTGCGGAAGATGCGGATATTGTGAATCTGCATAACTGGTCCAAGGGCAGTTTTTCCGGTATGACATGGGAGAATGTCAAAGTCATGGTGCTGGTGACGGGAATTGCCTCTATCGGTGTGTTTCTGTTGTCGAAGCCGATCAGTGCCTATGAGATGGGTGAGGCTTATGCGGCCAATATGGGACTGAATGTGAAGAGATTCAGAGTCCTTCTTGTATTGCTGTCCAGTGTGCTGGCTGCCTGCGTAACGGCATTTGCGGGTCCTGTATCCTTTGTGGGGATAGCAGTGCCGCATCTGGTGAAGTGGCTGCTGGGCACCGCGCGGCCTATTCTGCTGATCCCAGCCTGTTTTCTGGGCGGTTCCGTGTTCTGCCTGTTCTGCGATCTGCTGGCAAGAACCATGTTTTCTCCGACAGAGTTGTCCATCAGCACAGTGACAGCCGTGTTTGGTGCACCCGTTGTCATTTATATTATGATACACAGAAGAAGAGAAAAGGCGGCATAGGATAATGAGGGAAGATTACTTTTACACAGAGGGGCTGACTGTTGGTTATCAGGGTGTGCCCCTGATCAGAGAGATTGCGTTCCAGCTGAAGAAAGGTGAGATATTAACGCTGATCGGACCCAATGGTGCGGGAAAAACAACCATATTAAAGAGTCTTATTCGCCAGTTAAAGCCACTGGACGGCGTAATCGTTCTGGAAGGACAGAAGACCGATGAGATGAGCGGCAGAGATTTTGCAAGAAAGTTGTCAGTGGTATTGACGGAAAGAGTTCGTCCGGAGATGATGACCTGCAAGGAAGTGGTGGCAACAGGGCGATACCCGTATACCGGTAAGTTCGGGGTTTTGTCGAAAGAAGATTGGAAAATTGTCGATGAGGCAGTCAGATTGGTACACATTGAGGATCTGGCTGAACGGGATTTTACAAAGACCAGTGACGGGCAGAAACAGCGTGTCATGCTGGCAAGGGCTTTATGTCAGCAGCCAGATATCCTTGTGCTGGATGAGCCTACATCTTTTCTGGATATCCGCTATAAACTGGAATTTCTCTCGATCATTCAGGAGATGGCAAGAAATGACAGGCTGACGGTGATATTGTCCCTGCATGAACTGGATCTGGCGGAACGTATTTCAGATAAAGTTCTGTGTGTCAGAGGGGACAGGATTGACCGCTTCGGAACACCGGAGGAGATTTTTTGCGGAGACTATATTTCTGAACTTTATGGGATGACGGCCGGTCATTATGATGCCGGCACCGGGGAGTTGGAGCTGCAGCCTGTTTCAGGGGCACCGAAAGTATTTGTCATTGCCGGGGGCGGCAGGGGCAAGGCTGTTTTTCGCAGACTTCAGAGGCAGGGCATGCCATTTGCGACAGGAATTCTGTGGGAGAATGACCTGGATTATCCGTCAGCAAAAGCATTGGCGGTTCAGACGGTTGCGGTGCGTACATTTTCAGCTGTCGATGCAGAACATATTGAGAAGGCAAAAGAGCTGATAGATAGTTGTGAAACCGTTTTGACAGTATTTGACAGGACAGAATGGACGAAACTGCCGGAAGGTTTGAAGGAGATTCTTGCGTATGCAGAAGAAAAAAGCAAACTCACAGAATAATGAGAAGAAAAAGGGTGATGTCTGCGGAGAGAACGGCGCCGCGGAAAAGGACAGATGCTATACGTATATGGTGCGCTGCTCGGATGGTTCCCTGTATACAGGATGGACGGTGAATCTTGAGATGCGTGTAGTGGCTCACAACAGCGGAAAAGGGGCAAAATATACAAAAAGCAGGCGCCCTGTGACTCTGGCTTACTATGAAGTCTTTGAGAATCGACAGGACGCCATGCGACGTGAATATGCAATTAAGCAATTGCCGAAGAAAGAGAAGGAAAGGCTGGCAGCCTACCACCATCTGTCTTCAATGGCAACGTAGTCTTTGTGGTGGCCGACATACTTGTAAGCCGGACGGATGATCTTGCCTTCATTGGCCAGTTCTTCAATACGGTGCGCACACCATCCGGAGATACGGGAAATGGCAAAAATCGGTGTGAACAATTCCATCGGAAGGCCAAGCATGGTGTAGACAAAACCGCTGTAAAAGTCCACATTGGCACAGATCGGTTTGAACAGCTGGCGATGTTGTTGCATGAGTTTGATGGCAATGCCTTCAACACGGTTGTAAAGTTCGAATTCTTTGGTCAGGCCTTTCTCGTTGGAAAGTGCCTGGGCATATTTCTTCAGAATAACGCATCGTGGATCGGATTCTGTATATACCGCATGACCGATGCCATAGATGAGTCCCTTGCCGTCAAAGGCTTCGCGGTTCAGGATCTTGGTCAGATACTCAGTAACTTCATCATCATCATCCCAGTTGGTAACATGTTCTTCGATATCTTTGAACATTTGTTGAACCTTCAGATTGGCACCGCCGTGTTTTGGCCCTTTCAGGGAGCCGAGGGAAGCAGCGATGGCTGAATAGGTATCAGTGCCTGTGGAAGTAACAACATGAGTGGTGAATGTGGAGTTATTACCGCCGCCGTGTTCTGCGTGAATGATCAGCGCAATATCAAGAACCTTGGCTTCAAGTTCGGTATACCGGCCATCCGGACGGAGCAGGCGGAGAATATTCTCTGCTGTCGAAAGTTCAGGCTTCGGACGGCGGATGACAAGACTCTTGTCTAATATGTAATGACGATAGCTGTGGTAGCCATAAACAGCGATCAGCGGGAATCGTGCGATCAGCTGAAGAGACTGACGCAGAACGTTATTGACTGAAATGTCTTCAGGATGGTCATCGTAGGAATAAAGTGTCAGAACACTCTTCTGGAGTACATTCATCATGTTGGCATTCGGTGCATTCATGATGATGTCACGGACGAAGTTGTCCGGGAGTTCACGATAATTTCCAAGAATATCAAGAAATTCCTGAAGCTGGTCCTTGTTCGGCAGCTCGCCGAAGAGAAGAAGATAGGTGATTTCTTCAAAACCAAAACGGCTTGTCTTATTGCCTTCAACAAGATTCATGACATTATAGCCCTGATAATAGAGCTGGCCGTCAATCGGAATCTTGCGTCCATGTACGGATTTGAAAGCGACGACATCGGAGATCTCTGTCAGACCGGTAAGGATACCTTTACCGTTGGAGTCACGCAGACCACGTTTGACATCGTACTCAATATACAGATCCTGGTCAAAACGCCCTGAATTCATGCAGTATTCAGCAAGCTTGTCCAGACGGTTATTAAATTCTGTTATTTCTTTAGCCATTATTGTTCAATCCTTTTCTATAAAAATTTACATAATTGCATTATAATATGAAAATACTTTATCATTATATTGGTGTTTTTGCAAGTTGTTTTTTTGATTTTATGCGTCAGTGCAGAAGAATGGATGAAAATATTGATATGCAATTATAGAAAATAAAAATGTCAAAATGTATAAAAATGAAGAAAAACCGCAAAAAAAGTAGATTTATCGAAGAAAAACCACGGATAAATACAAAAGAAACTTACGCTTTTTGAAGAGATTGTAAAAATTTGTGTAAAAAATGCAAGATATAAAATGCGTTTATTCAAAATGTGTAGGCTTATTCTATGCAGGAAATAAAGGAAATAGAGAAAAATGATGAATAATATAAGACATAAACGTATAAATATGCATAAAGGCGATAAAAAAGAAAAGGAGGGTGTTGACGGTTTAAAAAAGAACTGCTAGAGTATTATAACAGATAGAAGGAAATACAAGGAGTTTGGAAAGGTGAGAAAATGGAGGCATTAAAAAATAATTCCCAGGCGATTGTAAGGGCATTGACAGTAGCGGTTGCTGTTGTTTTGCAGGCGATTACAATGGTTCTGGTGGGACGGTATCTTCATGAATATGCTTCCTGGGCTTATGTCCTGTTGGAAATTATAAGCTTTTTGCTTGTGTTTGGTCTCATTAATGATCAGGAGTCCTATCGTCAGTTCTGGTGTGTCATCGTTCTTGTTTTTCCGGTGACAGGCCTGTTTCTGTATTATATGTGGGGACAGCGAAGAAGAAACAGCAAGACGCATATTCTGATCAGAGAGACAGAGGCGAAGATGCGCCAGTATGTGCCGCATCAGCCGGAAGTTATGGAGGAATTGCAGGAACTGCATCCTTATAAAGTTCAGATTGCTCGTTTTTTGGGAAGTGAAGGCTTTAACATGTATCGTCACACCGATGTGAAATATTTTCCGCTGGGTGAGGAAATGCTGGATGCAATGATCGAGGATCTGAAAAAGGCAGAGAAGTGTATCTTTTTGGAGTATTTTATTATCAGTGACGGCGTGATCTGGAAGAGAGTCAAAGAAGTGCTGATCGAGAAGGCAAAAGCGGGTATAGATATCCGTTTATTGATCGATGACTTTGGCTGCCTGGGAATCAACACCGCAGAATTTCGTGATGAGCTTGTCAAGTCCGGTATTCGACTGGCGGTGTTTGCCCCTATCCATAAAAATGTCGACAGATTGTCCTTTAACTACAGAAACCATCAGAAGATTACAATTGTTGACGGCAACATCGGCTATTGCGGCGGTATTAATCTGGCGGATGAATATGCCAATATTATCCAGCGTTTTGGACACTGGAAGGATACGGCGCTTCGTTTGGAGGGTGAAGGTGTGTGGGGGTTGACGTCAATTTTTCTTGAGATGTGGGAAGTGGCGATGGGGTATGAGATTACCACGGATTATACGGTTTACATGCCGACGGTCAAAATGCCCAGTGACGGATTTGTGCAGCCGTTTTGTGATGGGCCGGCCAATAATCCCAATAATCCTGCAGAGGATGTGTATACGCATCTGATCAATAAGGCCCGGGATTATGTTTATATTACAACACCGTATCTGGTTATTGACAGGAAGATGACGGAAGATTTGTGCCGAACAGCCCGAAGCGGCGTGGATGTGAAGATCATTGTGCCGCATATCTATGACAAATGGTATGTCTATATGGTGAATGTGGCCAATTACGGGCCGCTGATTGCGAACGGTGTCCATGTCTATGAATACATGCCCGGCTTTATTCATTCAAAGACGGTTGTCTGTGATGATGAGTGTGCGGTCTGCGGAACCATCAACATGGATTACAGGAGCTTTTATCTGCACTATGAATGCGGTGTGTTCACTTGTGAGTCATCGGCTGTCGCGGATATCCGGGATGATATTCATGAGACATTGAAACAATGTCAGGAAATCTATCTCGATGAGTGGCAGAGCCGTCCATGGTACGAAAAGATTATTCAGTGGATACTGCGCTTGTTTGCCCCTGTATTGTAATATCAGAAACGTGTACGGTAGCCGCAGCGACGGCACAGATTTTCATGAATATGATGAGAACGGAAGTCTTCGATGATTCGGAGACTTTTTTCTTTGCACAGAATCGTGTCCAGGGATTCTATGAAAATATTGCCCAAAGCCAGATGGCCGTTGTGGTCCAGACAACATGGAACGACCTGGCCATCTGCCAGAATCGCCAATTGATGCCGCAGGCCATGGCAGGTGCCGTTGAAACCGTAATCCGGTGCGTGTTCATCCGGCCATTCAAAAAGCTGGTCAAAATTCACATAGGTATGGGGTGCAATGGCGTTGCCATGAACCTTGCCCACATAGGCGTCAATGGGCTGGGCCAGATGATAGGCCTTCTCAAGGGTTTCGAGAATAAACTGGTTGCGAAGGCGCTGGTCAGCTTTGGCAGTACCATCCAGATTCCAGAGTCGGAAGCTGATATAGCCCGGTGTTGTCATTGTAAAAGTCCGGGCAAAATCAATGGCATTCTCAAGATAGGAGCGGAAATCCCGGGTATGCATGGTATTGGCATCAAAGCTGTGCAGGGACAGAGAAATCTGACGGGGTGCTGTTTCGCCCAGAAGCAGCTGATGTTTTTCGGGAAGAAGCAATGCGTTGGTGGTTAGATTAACTTTTAATCCGTTTTGATGGGCGATGGCCAAAATATCGCCAAGCCATGGGTGCATCAGCGGTTCACCTTTTACATGAAGGCAAATGTAGTCTGTAAAAGGGGTTACCTGTGCAGCAATATTCGCAAATTCATCCACAGACATCATTCTTGCCGGACGGTCACTGGTGGGACAGAAACTGCAGCTGAGATTGCAGCGGTTGATGATTTCTATATAAATTTTCTGAAAACGTTTCTTTTTCATGATAAAACCTCTTTTTATAAAGTCATAATTCAATAATATAGATTCTGTTGAAAAGTGTCAAGTTGTTGAAAATCATTAAAAGAATGGCTGAATGGGCTGCCAAGCTGGTCTTCAATTAAAAAGTAACTGAAATGCTTTTTTATAATGGTTTTAAAGAAATCTGTCAATATAGATAAAGATATGGTATACTGTGAGTAAGCAAATTCAGATTGCGATTTCATTGACGAAAGGATGTTTTTATGAAGAAAGTATTGACAATTGCCGGTTCCGACTGTAGCGGTGGTGCCGGTATTCAGGCAGATATAAAGACGATGACAGCACACAAGGTTTATGCAATGAGTGTAATTACGGCATTGACAGCACAGAACACAACAGGGGTTTATGGGGTGCTGGATGCAGGTGCTGATTTTGTGGGTCAGCAGATGGACTGTGTGTTCAAGGACATTTTTCCGGATGCTGTCAAGATTGGCATGGTTTCCAATATCGAGACGATCCAGATGATCGCAGCAAAGTTAAAGGAATACAATGCGAAGAATATCGTGGTAGATCCGGTGATGGTTTCCACAAGCGGATGCGCGCTGATGCAGCCGGATGCCATGGATACGCTGATTTCTGTCCTGCTCCCGATGGGGGATATCATTACACCGAATATCCCGGAAGCAGAGAAGCTGTGCGGTTTTGAGATTAAGAATGTAGATGACATGAAGAAAGCGGCAGAAGTCATTGGAAGAAATCTTTCAGGCAGCGTTCTGATTAAGGGCGGACATTTGACAGAGACTGCAGATGACCTTTTATACCATGACGGTGAATTTATGTGGTATCGCGGAGAACGTGTCAATAATCCGAACACCCACGGCACAGGTTGTACTTTATCATCTGCCATCGCCAGCAATCTGGCTTTGGGTTATGATATGAAGACAAGCGTACAGAATGCGAAGAATTATATCACCGGTGCTTTAAAGGATGGACTTGACCTGGGAGAGGGAAGCGGCCCGCTGAATCATTGCTTCAATTTATAGGAAATTTGAATGACAGGAGTGGGATATAACCAAATGGAGAGACTGATTATGCTGGGAACGGGCAATGCCCTTGTGACCAGATGTTATAATACTTGTTTTGCAATTCAGGATGATGATGAATATTTCCTGGTAGATGCAGGCGGCGGCAACGGCATCATGCGCCAGCTTCAGGATGCAGATATTTCCATGGCGCAGATCCATCACATTTTTCTGACCCATGAACATACAGACCATTTGCTTGGTATGATCTGGATGATCCGTATGATTGCAACAAAGATGCGCAGGGAACAGTATGAAGGGAATCTTCGGATTTATTGCCACAGTGCATTGGTAGAAACAGTACGAACCATAGCCAATCTGACATTGCCGAAGAAATTTACAAGACTTTTGGATCATCGTATCCAGTTCGTACCCCTTCATGATGGGGATACGAAGCATATCCTGGATTACGATGTGACATTTTTCGATATCTTATCTACCAAGGCTAAGCAGTACGGCTTTACAATGCGCCTTAAAAACGGACAGAAACTCACCTGTGCCGGGGATGAACCTCTTAATGAGAAATGCTTTGGTTATGCCGAAGGCAGTGATTGGCTCATGCATGAAGCCTTTTGTCTGTATTCGCAGCGGGACCAGTACGATCCATATGAGAAGCACCACAGTACCGTCCGTGAGGCCTGTGAACTGGCGGCTTATCTCAATGTACCAAATCTTATTCTGTACCATACCGAGGACGACAACATCGAACGCCGAAAAGCCCTCTATACAGCAGAAGGGCGGTTATATTACAAGGGAAATCTGTATGTTCCGGATGATCTGGAATGTATAGAACTCGATAAAGAAGAATAATTGACGTCTAAATACCATATCGTTGGCATTTCTTGACCAGTGTTGAATGATCAATGCCGAGAGCCGTGGCTGCCTTCCGTTTTGTATGGAAGGTAGCCAGGGCTTTTTCTATAATGTGCTTTTCGAGTGCAATGGTGGAAGCTTTCAGATTGTACTCATCTTCGGGATGGGCATAGGAATCTGTGTTCCGGATACCAAGCACCAGGGCCACCATTTTCTTGTCGATAATATTATCTTGATTTATAACGACAAGACGTTCTGTGACGTTTTCTAATTCACGGATATTGCCCGGCCAGTTGTAATTCTCCAGAAGATGCAGGGCATCACTGTAGATCTCGATGGGCTTGTTGTATTTTTTGGTATATTTTTCAAAAAAGTGATAAAAAAGCACTTCTATATCTGATTTTCGTTCTCTTAAAGGAACAAGCTGAATTGGTACAACGTTTAATCGATAGTACAAGTCTTCTCGAAATGTATGTTCCTCGATGCATTGAAGTAAGTTCCTATTTGTGGCGGCAATAATGCGGACATCTACGGGGATGGCTTTGTGACCGCCGATTTTGGTGATCTCGTGGTTCTGCAGGACACGGAGCAGCTTCGTCTGCATCTGAACTGACATTTCGCCGATTTCGTCCAGCATCAGTGTTCCGCCGTTGGCCAGCTCAAAAATACCGGTTTTGCCGGACTTGCTGGCTCCGGTGAAGGCACCGGGCTCATAACCGAACAGTTCGGATTCCATCAGAGTATCCGGAATGGCGGCACAGTTGACCTTTAGAAACGGTTTACCGAAACGTTTGCTGGCCTGATAGATCTGATTGGTAATGACTTCCTTGCCTGTACCGCTTTCACCGGTGATCAGGACGGTGGCATCTGTCGGAGCAACCGCCAGGGCAGTAGAAACAGCCTGATACATTTGATCACTTTTAAAAATCACTTCGGACTGCTGAATTTGCTGGGTACGCAGATAACTGTTCTCGTTTTCTTTCTTCTCAATGGCGCTCTTTAACTGGATCAGCTGGTCCTTGACGGTTTCAAGCTGCTGGATATCACGGTCACAGGCAACTGCGTATTTCAATTCGTGCTTATCATTAAAAATCGGGAATCCGCTGATGTGGACCGTGGTATTCGTCTTTTTCATCACACCGATAATCTCGGATCTTTTTTGATATTTCAGAATGGTGGGAAGGATACCATTGGTGTAAAGTTTCTTCTCACGATTGATCTGGTGAACATTTTCACCAATAATCTCCGCTTTCGTGATACCGCTGAGCTTGGTGTAGGTATCATTGACATAAATGCTCGTACCGTCCGGGCTTGCGACATAAATGGCATCTGGCAAATTGTCGCAAATCTCTTCAAAATCAATATATTCAGTGAAAAGATGATGCTCGAAATGCTGTATCATTTTGTCCAGTTCCGAAAAAATAGTGCGCTGTTCCTCGGATAGTCCAGAGGCTTTCAGTTTGTCTATCTGTACTTTCATACGCAGGTAATCCTGTTCAAATCGACCGTGTTGGCTCATGTTATCCTCCTAAAATCGATAAAAATATAACGATGGTGATAAAAATCACCGTATGGTGAATATAATCACTTTCTTTTGCTGAAAAGTATACACTTTTTGGTCGTATTTGTCAAATAGTTCCCCTAAAAACCATTAAAAAACTGGAAAAAACGCATAAATGTACACATAAAAGTACAAAAATGAGGCAGAAAATAAAGTTGGCACAGATGTTGCTATTATATATTGGCGTAAGGAATTATTAGAAAAATTTAATAATTAGTTTAGATTTTAAAGGAGAGATTAACAATGGCAAAGAAAACTATTATCACAGCAGCAGTAACAGGCGCATGGCCAAAGAAAGAGAATAACCCTAACGTACCAATGACTCCATCAGAAATTGCTGATGACGTATATGCTTGCTGGAAAGCAGGT
>ENA-OPDD01002723-OPDD01002723.1-human-gut-metagenome-genome-assembly--contig:-NODE-2723-length-10554-cov-7.038099_pt1 | contig 10554 bp, 9 predicted proteins | sample MGYA00241574_ERZ501499 | MGnify/ENA primary metagenome ERZ501499 (study PRJEB25962, sample SAMEA2042576) | human gut metagenome | biome: human gut; feature: human-associated habitat; material: faeces...
TATTATGAATTAAAAAATGTATTAAGTATTATTATAACTCTTTATATCTGTATAAATTTAGTCATAGTGATTTATCTTTATTGTAAAGATTAGAACAGAGAAGTGAAGGAACAGGAAGAAAGACCGGACAATCGAGAAAAAGAACTGAAAGAGAAAGAATCTAAAATCAATAAAAGTGTATCTGATGAAGTTGGAGATATTCGTGATAAATTGGAAAAAAATACCAACTCAAACCCAACTCACTGTATGCATTCCTCGTTGGAACAACACTCTATAGCTTTTTGATCACGATTTTCCAAGGATTCAATTTATGATTTTCTTTTGAAATATAAGCCATTAGATTTAAATGTGGTGCAATGGGTGGTCTTCATAGGTACTGTGATAGTCCTTGTTTATGGTGATACTCTTTTGATTGCCTGATATACATTTGTATGGTAGTGAAAATGATGAAAAATGATTGAAAAAGAAGTGAAAATGTTTACAATATTAGATATATAGAAAGATTCACTGAGAGTATAAAAGAGATTCAATTATGATTAGATATATAAAAAAGAATAAAATATTATTTTGCTTCACACTGATTATCAATTTATTAACATGTTTAACGCCCCTATTTTTAGCCTATATTATTGAAAATGTTTCTGGCATTTTTTTAAATCAAGATGAGTCTAAAATAACTGTGAGCTTATGGCTGATCGTAGCTTTTATGATTTATCAAGCTTTGTTTTCATATTTGAATTCAAGATATAAAGCAAAATATAGACAGAAATTAAGGGCAGACTTATCCAAAGATATTTATCGTAGTATATTTAATCAAAATCATAATGAATTTTATGAGAACTCGATTGGATCATATTTATCTTTATTTACAAATGATGTAAAAATGGTCGATGATAATTATTTCTTTCCTTTTTTGTCAATGATTACTCAATGCGTTGTGTTTTTGTGTATTTGTTTTTATTTAATACATGTAAACTGGACTGTCTTTTTTATGATGGATTTGATAGCTATATTTACGATAGCTGTTCCACGTCTGTTTGCGAAGATATTAAAGAAATCATCTAATCAATTATCTGAACAAAGCCAAGAATATAATTCAAAATTGAGAGAGTTATTTCAATGTTTCGATATCATTCAAGATTATCGTGTTCTACCACATTATATTCGTAAAGGTGAAGAGAATATTGATGATTATGAAAATAAATGTTTCCACTTTAGTTTCTTTACTCAGTTAAATACAACATATGCCAATTCCGTAGCGGTAATTGGACAAATGTGTTTTATTTTAGTATTAGCAATATTGAGTTCAAATGGATATTTTAGTGCTACATATTTCATGTCTGTGGTGACACTTTCAAATAATTTTATTGATTGTTTGTATACTATGGCCTCGTATTATGGAAATTTTGTGGCTATTAAAGGCATTAATGATAGATTGATTAGAATGATTGATAAGAAAGAAACCGAGAAAACACTTCTTATTTCAGAAAATCAAAATAAAGTTTGTTTTGAACATGTGAGTTTCGGATTTCCAAACAAAGAAGCTATATTCAAGGATTTTTCCTTCCAATTTGATAAAGGAAAAAAATATGCGATTGTTGGAGACAGTGGATCAGGGAAGTCGACTTTATTAAAATTGATTTTGGGTTATTATTCAATTCAAAAAGGAAGAATCATTTCATTTGACAAAGAACCGGTAATCATCCGGCAAGAAGAACATTTATTTTCAGGAACTATTCGAGAAAATTTGTGCTTAGGAGAGAATTTTTCTGAAGAAGATTTGACAAGTGCGATGGAATTTGCGAATATTTCAGATTTAGATTTGAATCAATTTGTTTCTGAAGATGCAGGCAATTTATCAGGAGGACAAATCCAAAGAATATCTATCGCAAGGGCAAAACTACATTGCCATAATTTATTGTTGTGTGATGAGATTACATCAAGCCTTGACAGTATTAATACTGAAAAAATTGAACGTAATATTATAGAATTGACCGATAAAACCATTATTTATGTAACGCATAAGATTCATAAGAAAATGCTACAGGGATTTGATGATATATTGGTTTTATCACATGGCAAACTTGTAGAACATGGATCATTTGAAGATTTGCTTTGCAAGAAGAATTATTTTTACCATTTATTTATGAATCAGTAATGGATTGAATTATTAATGAATATTCCATGGTGACAGAGACATCCAATCCACGAAGGGAGCCACTTCAATTTATGAAATGACTCTCTTTTTTATTATTCGATTTTTGAATGATCCTCTTGGAAAATTTACTTTTTGAAATTGTATAAGATGATTTTTTAATATGATTAAGAATGGTGTCGGTGAGCGGTCTGAGTTTATTTTCATGTAAGATTATTTTGGATATGTTAAATCATAAAAAAGTTATTGAATAAATAAACTACAGATGATATATAATATGTAAAGGGTTACAGTAAAAAAATATATACGCTTACATATATATGTAAAATAGTTACAGTTAATCTATAAATATACATAGTTACTAGTTACTTTGTTGTGTATGATGTGCTGTTACTAAAAAAGAAAGTTGGATGAGAAAGATGAAAAATGTAGTTGAGGTGAAAAATGTAGTTAAGAGTTTCAAAGATAAAATTGTATTAAATCATGTTTCTTTTAGTATGAAACCTGGTGAAATAGTTGGCTTTGTTGGACAAAATGGTGCAGGGAAAAGTACATTAATGAAATGTATGTGTAATTTGATAAATATGGATGAAGGAACTATTTCTATTTGCAAAGAAGATGTAGTTAAACAAAGGGAAAAAGCATTATCATATGTATCATGCATGATTGAAGGTCCTGGATTATTTGAAAATATGACAGGTAAAGAAAATCTGGAATTAATGGCCACTTTAAATCATGCTTCAAAAGAAAAACTACATGAAATGATGGAGTTTACTCAGATTGGTTCTCAACTGAAAACTAAGGCAGTATCCCAATATTCCATGGGCATGAAACAAAGAACAGGTTTAGCTGTGGCTTTAATGAAAGAACCTAAAGTATTGTTACTAGATGAACCAATGAATGGATTGGATGCTACAGGGATTCAAGGCTTACGTGAAGAATTGATACGCTTGGCCAAGGAAAAGAATGTAGCTTTACTAATTTCAAGTCATCAGTTAGGTGAAATTGAAAAAATGGCAGATCGAATTATAGGTATCCATTTTGGGAAAATCAAAGAGATTTCCATGGAAGAAAAAGAAAATGTATATGTATTAGAAACGGATAGAAAAATACCAGATCAATCAGACTTGCAAATCATAGAACAAACAGGAAACACCTATAAATTAGAAGTAAATTCTGTTATGGAAGTACTTTCAAATTTAGAAAAGCAAGGGGTTCAAGTGAAGAATATTACTCAAATACACAAAACATTAGAAGATGTATACAATGAGTTTATTCAAGAGGCATCATTATGATGTACGAACTTAAAAAGTTTATCTTTAATAAACGAAATGTCGGTGTATTTGGATTTCTTGTATTCTTTCTTATTTGTTTTATAGGTTACAACGTTTATATGGATAAACACTATAATGAATCTCAAATCAAAATCTACCAAAAGGCCTATCGAATTTCTGAAAACAGAATGGATGAAGTAGGAAGTGAAGAAGAGTCTGAATTTTGGAAAAAGGTTTATCGCAATGCGAGTGGTCTGATCCACTTTTACTACAACAGTGAAAATAAAACAGATGAATTTATAGAATCAAAATTGAGCAGGAATCATTTGATGTTACAGGCAAATAATGAGGGGTATATCATCAATGATTTTGAGAAAAGAGATGTTCAAACTTTGCAGAATGAAACAAAGCAGTTGAAATATCTAAAGAAGAATCATATTGAAATGTTGAATAGTCCATATGAACCTAATACTTTTAATATATTCAATGAACTGTTTAATCAAAAACTGTATTTAGTTGTCATGTTGATCCTATGCATATTATTATGCGATATATTCGGTTTGGAAATGGAAAGTGGGTTTTATAAAAACTTATATGTTTCAAGAATTTCAAAGCAAAAAATACTGTTGAATAAGATGAAGTTTTCATTGTTTGCAGCTGTTTTTTTGATAATAGTGATGCTTTTGATTATCGTTCTTTCTGGATTGATTTTTGGAATTGGGAATTGTGATTATCCATACTTTTACTTTGATCAGATGTATACAGTGAAAGAAATTGTTGCGAAAAGTATTATTCTATTAGTTGTAGAAAGTATATTTGTGGTAGGTATATCTGCATTGTTATTTACATTCAGTTTAAATAATGGATTTATTTTAGCTGTAAATCTAATTCTATATGCACTTTTCTTTGTCTTAGGAAATGTAACAGGCTATTCTAGATTCTTTGTGTATATTCCATTTTTACATATTGATTTTGTGAACCTGATTATTCATAAGCAGGTTGTCCTGGCTGCTATTATAAGCTTGATGTATTTTCTGTCTTGTAGTTTGATTTCATTACAATGTTTCAAAAAAAGAGAGTTGGTGAGATAAATGTGGACCTATGTGCTTTTCAATATCAAATCTAATTTAAAAAGAAAAGAAAATCTGATTCTAGTCGTACTATTCATCATTTGTGAGATTGCTTTGTTGTTTATTTTGAATACAAAATCATTTACGGAAAGTCCATATCAAACATCACTAGGCATTGGTATAGCAAGTGTTTCACAAAAGAATGATCCCAAACTTTACCAAGAATTTATGGATGAAGTGAATTTGATACGTCAGACCATTGATAAGGGTGAGCAGGATGGAAAGGACAAAAATTGGAAGTCATATTGTGAATATAAAGTAAAGGTGAGTGTGTTGGAAGCACAGTGGTATATGGTGACTTCTAACATGCCTAATGATTCCTATTTTGAACATGCAGATGTTCTAGAAGAATTAAGGAAGGAATATGGATTACCTGATTTGTCGCAATACGAGAAATTAATTGTACAAAAATCAAATGATATTAATTTATATTTTTGTTCTATGCAGCAGGCTCGTTACTTTGACTACTTGCTAAAATATGATCTTACTCCAATAACATATTCATATGTGGACGCATCCAGTGTTTCACTACAAATAGCTCGATATATATTACCTGTAGTTTTACCTTTGCTGGTTGGACTTCTATTGTTTCAACAAAGAGAAAGACGAGCAAAGACAGAAAAAACAATTCTAACTATTTCTGGAGTAAAGAAAAAATATGTGAGATGGAATTTGATTTCTGACGTGCTTTTTGTTCTATTGGTTGTTTTCATGCCTATTTTAGTTTATATGATAGTTCTTGTACCTTTTAAAGGTGTATCGAATCTGATCTATCCGGTTTTATATTATAAGCCAGGATTTACTGGTTTTCATTATTGGGATACACAAGGATTGGATCATATTGAGCTTGTGGCAAGTGGACTAACGAATATGAGTGTCAATCAGTTTACAACGCCAGGAATGGAATTGATGCCATTGTGGCAATGTACACTATTTGTAGCATTTGGACTTGTGCTGTCTACAACATTTTATGTCCTACTCATAACTGTATTATCTAAACTTATGAAAAACAAATATTTATCTTTGCTTGTGTTTTTAGTTGTCTTGGGTCTTTGTTCTTTTGCATCGCCATTAGGAAACATGCAGAAGATCAATACATTCAATCCAATGTCATACAGAGATTTTGGAATGAACCTATTAGGTACTAGTTATTTTGGATATTTTGCAGGAATTGTAATTATTGGACTATATAGTGTGATTTTGTATTTAGTTTTGAAATGGTGTGCTAAGAAAGTACACGTTTAATATGTCATGATGAAACAATTGAATTGTAAAAGTTAGAATAGCTATCATAATATATTTTTTGGAAGTTCTAATAATATTAATGATAAAAAAACTCTTTTTGTAAAATGATATATTATAAATAAAATGAAACAAATGAAAATATAAATAATTAAACGAAAAAAACATGTGTTTATTATTGAAAAGAATTACATTTATGCTAGAATCTCTAATAAAGAAGGTGATACGTATGTTTAAAAGCTTAACATTTCTTTGGAAGTATGCGTGGAATGTACAAAAAAAGCTATTTGGTTTGTTTGATTTTGTATCAAATAACGAATACGATCCCACCTTTATTGATTATGTTTTTTCCAAAGGTTTTGTTGGATGAACTAATGGGGCAAAATCGAATTTCATATTTACTTACATATATCATTATCTTTTCAATTGTGATTTTCTTAATGAAGTTTTTAAGTGACTTTTTAAAGAATACGGCTTTCTATAAGCGATGTATTATTTTAGAAAAGTTTCAGGTGGAGTTAAATACAAAACTTTCTAAAGTGGATTATGCGTGTTTGGAAGATCCAGAGTTTTTAAATTTGAAACAAAATGCAGAAAAATTTTTATATGCGAATGGACAAGGATTTAGTTTTGTATTAGATCGAGCGATGGAAATCATTAGTAAAGTGATGATTTTCGGAACAGTGATTTGGATCATAGCTTCATTGAATAAAGCAGTGTTGCTTGTGTTTTTATGCCTTGCCTATCTAAATAGTAAAGCGCAGATGCGATTTAAGAAGGCCTATGCCAGATTGGAAATGGAGAAAAATCCGAAGGAAAGAGAATTGTCTTATTTTATGAATGTGTTTTCGGATGTAAAGTATGGCAAGGAAATTCGAATGAATCAAGGTCAATATGTATTGATGGATTTTTTAAAAGATTGTTTACACAGGCTTTGGAAGTTTTATAAAAATCAGATGTATATTATGGATAAATCCGATTTCTTTATGCATCTTATGGATTTTTTTCAAAGAATGGTTTCTTATGTATATATGGTTTTTATGGTATCAAAAGGATTTATATCCATCGCTAATTTTACACTGTATATCAATGCGATTGCGACATTTACAACTTCTATGGATGAAGTGATCGATAGTGTGAATGATATAAATCAGTATAGTTATTATTTTGAAGCTGTTGAGAAATTTATGAATTTGCCTATGGATATATATGATGGAAAGGTCAACCGTAATATGCCTTCTCGATTTGAATCGTTAGAATTTAGAAATGTTGGATTTAAATATGGCGGTAGCGATAAATGGGCTTTAAAAGATATCAATTGTTTTATGAAGGCTGGAGATAAAATTGCAGTGGTTGGAGAAAATGGTGCGGGTAAGACTACGTTTATTAAATTAATTTGTCGATTATATGACCCAACTGAGGGAATGATTTTATTAAATGGGGTGGATATTAAAGAGTATGATTATGTGCAATATGTAAAATTCATTTCAACTGTATTCCAGGATTTCCAATTATTTTCAATGTCACTTAAGGAAAACGTGAGTTTATCGCAAAAAAGTGATGAAAATCGAATTCATGGTATATTTGATTCTTTGGGGATTTCTGCATTTGTAAAGAAATACAAGAAAGGCTTGAATGTACGTGTACACAAGGATTTTGATTCAGATGGTTTTGAACCTTCAGGAGGAGTTGCTCAAAAAATTGCGATTAGCCGAGCTATCTATAAAGATACACCGATAATTATATTGGATGAGCCAACGGCTGCATTGGATCCAAAATCGGAGTCGGAGATTTATGAACAATTTAATAAATTATCAAAAAATAAGTTGGCTATTTTTATTTCACATAGAATGGCATCGACAAGGTTTTGTGATAACATTATTGTTTTTAAGAATGGAAGCATTGAAGAAATGGGTAGTCATTATGAATTAATGAAGGCACATTCTGTATATTGGAATTTATTCAATATGCAGTCAAAATATTATATGAATGCAGAAAGTGGGAAGCTATGATGGAAACTTGGAAATTAGTAGAATGATTGGAATAAGCAATAGATAATTCAATTGGATGATGTAAAAGAGCAAAACTCAGTGTTACAGACAAAAGCGAACGATCATAATCATAGTATGTTGACAATGAGTAAGAAGCTGAATAGGTCTGAAGTGAAAAAATATGTAGATGCATTTTTAGTGATCATAGGATTATTAATTATTGTTGGAACAGTAATCTATTATTTATTCTATAATTTAAATTCAACTACAATGTATGCCATCTGTGGTATTGTTCTAGTAGTAATGATTTTTTTACTATATATTAGAAACTATAAACACAATCATTATGGTGGCACAAATTCAAAAATGATTTTCCTGATGCACATTAGCTTTAATCCAATAATTATTGATTGTATAAATTTAAATTCTCTCAATAAAAGAGTATCACTTGTTGCGGTGATACTCTTTTGCAACTTTGGTTTTAGTGGGCGATTGGATTGCTGTTTATATATAAGACTTTGATATAGGAATATGCTTTATATAAAAATTTAAAAATATCTGTTGTGATAGAACAATGGGAAATATATTTCTTTTCATTGATTTAATGAGTCATTGTATATATCATTGATATTAGAGGTGACACTATAAAATGACTAAGTATATTGAAGATGAACGTACAGAATTAAAACGAGAGTTGGTTGATGAAGTCAAAAGCGAAATGATTGCTTTTCTTAATAGTGATGGTGGAACCATTTATGTAGGTGTGGACGATGACGGTAGCATTGTTGGGATTAAAGATGATGCTTCTAAAGATAAAGTAGATCTGAAATTAGGAAACTGGATTCAAGAAGCATTCTTTCCCAAACCTTCAGGATTAATTCAATATTATTTTAATAGTGATGATGTTTTGGTCATTAATATTTCTAAAGGAATAAACAAACCATACTATTTAAGAGAAAAAGGACCAAAACCCTCAGGCGTATATATTCGTGTTGGTAGAAGTAAGCGTAAGGCTAATGACGATGAGATATTACGTATGATAATGGAGTCACATAGCTACAGTTATGAAGATGACATTTCTGAGGAACAGGATCTTACATTCAAGAGTTTTGAACGAACACTTGAAGAGAATGATATAAACTTAACGCCTCGATTAATGAATACAATGGGTTTGAAAGCTAAATCAGGTAAATATACAAACCTTGCATATTTATTATCTGATCAATCTGAGATTGTTGTCAAAGTTGCAGAATACGATTCTGAAATGAATTTCAAAATCAAAAAGAGTTTTAAAGGTTCGTTAGTGAATGTTTTAAAAAATGTAGAAGAACAGGTAGAAAGATTAAATGATTTACGAGTTGTGATTGATGGAAGTTCGTTTAAGCGAATTGAAACAAAATCTTATCCCGGTGCATCTATTCGTGAAATGGTTTTAAATGCAATATGCCATGCCAATTACTTTATACGTTCGAATATTAAAATCGAATTCTTCCCTGATAAGGCAAAAATTACTAGTCCAGGTGGAATATTTAATGCATCTATGGATGATATTATGAATGGCGTGCAAACATATCGTAATCCAAGGTTAGTACATGTGTTTGATAAACTAGGTATGATTGAAAACTTTGGTACAGGAATTCCTAGAACGATGGAAAGCTATAAAAATTATGGCGTGAAACCTGAGTTTAAAGCAACGGAAAATTTCTTTTTTGTTGCATTACCGAACGTTAACTATCTAAAGAATGACTCAATAACTGACCCAATAACTGACCCAATAACTGACCCAATAAGCGATTTGGGATTAGAAATAATGAAAGCTTTAAAACTGAATCCTGGAATAAACACAATAAAACTATCTGAAATAATCCAAATAAATTTGCCATCAGTTAGCAGGGATATGATAAAAAATGAGTTAAAAAGAAACTTGACTGTTTATGTAGAGCATCGTGGCTCGAATAGAAATGGCGGATATTACTTAAAAAGTAAAGATGATAAATAAAATATAGGTAAGAAGAAATTCTTTTGTTGTGAATTCAGTTAGAAGCAATGGATTTAGAGGAAAATAAAAACAATCGAAATCGATGAAAAAAAGCGGACAACCTGCTTTTTTTTGTAAAAAAAAGAAGAACTGAGTGACGAGTTCAGTTCTTCTCACGTGGCAGATTCATCTTCAACTTTTGCCTATTTAGATTATATCATGAACTTTTTAAAAGTAAACGTCCGAGACTTAGCAAAAGCTAAGTAGGTCAAAAGCTAAGTACGAGGACACGTACTTATTGACTACCTTTAAATTGTATCATGTATTTTAGAGCATTAATAGACTATGTTTTTAAATTTATACTTGTTAAAATTTCTATATAAAGATACATAAAGAATGAAAAAGGAGCTTTGATACCAACGCAACATTTTGTCATACACTTTATTATACACTCTTGGATTTGTGTGATTCTGTTATCGACAACATTATCTAGAGTAAAAAAAAACTCCAATGTTTTAATTTTTATTTCTTCAATATATATTCTTTTATATTTATTAGGATATGGAAAGAAACTTTTTACATTAACAAATAACATTATATATATATTAATTTATTTATTTATAATTGGATATTACATATATGTAATATTTAAAATTTTAGATATAAAGAAAAAGGACTAGCTACATAGTTCTCGGTAGCACAGTACAAAATAAAAAGAGAGGATTGCAGTCCAATGTCATTAAGTTAAGAAATGGCATCTTTTAAGAGGAACACAAAAAATGTG
>ENA-OPDD01002729-OPDD01002729.1-human-gut-metagenome-genome-assembly--contig:-NODE-2729-length-10540-cov-2.193896_pt1 | contig 10540 bp, 9 predicted proteins | sample MGYA00241574_ERZ501499 | MGnify/ENA primary metagenome ERZ501499 (study PRJEB25962, sample SAMEA2042576) | human gut metagenome | biome: human gut; feature: human-associated habitat; material: faeces...
CCATCTGTCGAAAGTGTATAGATACATCATCACCAATCTGGACAGGAATCTGATACCTGTCGCGGACGAAATCAAGTTTCTTGATTCATATTTGTACTTGATGAAAGTGCGCCACGACGAAGGTGTCATTGCAAATATAAGCCGCAAAACAAAATGTTCCACTTTTGCAAAACATTTTGTTCCAAAATCACACTTGTTAACACAATTCAAAATGTGATTTAAATCCGAGTTAAATGTAGTTTTAATAAAAAAAATAACCGACAATTAACGTCGGTTATCATGATAGTATCTTATAGCCTCATTGACATATAATGATACTGATTGCTCCTTATCCAAGATAGCAGCTACATCTTCCTCTATCGTGACAAATATTTTTCTTACACCTCTAACCTTGGGACGTCTTGGCACACCATTGCTGTCCAATATCCTGTATATTGTCTGCTCAGACCGTACCCCTGTTTCTCTTATTATCTCCTTGATCGCTATCCCGTCCTTATATAGGGACAATACCCTAGACTCTTGATCTAGGGTAATAGATCGTCCTCTTGCCATAATTAATATGTTTTATAACATTTATAATTTGTTGCTCGTTATTTCAAAAAGTTGCACCTTTACATCGAACATCAACGATGTTAGTCGCACTTCGGTGCGTGGATTGAAACGACATTAAAAATGTCATTGTGATTTGCTCACAAATTAGTATTTTCTATACAGCTCACTGTATAGTGAAGAGGCGGAGAAATCCGCCTCTGTTTTTTATTCCCTTATTACTCCGTTATCAATATCTTCTTGTGTCATAATTGTTTGTCCTTCATGCTAATTAGTAGATAACAGCCTTTATCTTCATGTCAGTTATACAAACACTCTCTTGTCTCTGCACGGAATAGTAAGTAACGTGATTGTTCGATACTTCAAACATTGGATAAATCGAATCGGGATCGTCTTTAATTCCTTCAACCGTGAATTTAACTATACCTTGCTTTGCTGCCTGTTTGAATGCTCTGCGAAAATCTGCATCTAATGAATTGAAAGTTTTCATATTCTTGATACTGAATTGATCTGTTGTCACCAGCTTTATATTTATTACCAAAAAATTTCTTCAACCTCAAATTCTGCTTTCTCTTCCCAATCAAAAAAGTCTAAATTCTGTTCATCCTCTTCTGTCAAGTAGTAATATGCGCGGATTATATAGCCATCAATCTCAATAGGAGCTTCAGCCCACAGACTTAGACCTTCATGTAGCGGATCAACTACACAGCTTGTAGGCTCTGCACCAGTTGATATTGCCTTGTCTGCTATATCTTTCCCAAATCTATCTACTATTTCATTGTATGTATATCTTTTTTTCATCATATGTTTTTTGTTTGTTATTACTTGTTGTTTATATCGGATTAGAACTCAACAAATATCAATGTTTCCATAGAATCTGATTCTTTCACCCACATGTGATTGTTTTCAAAACCATAGTCAAAGAACAGCTTAAAGTAAGGATATTGTACTATTAAAGAGTTCATACAACCTCTTAATTCATCTTCTGACATGCAAGAAGCTATCTCATTGATTATTTGAACGAAAAGTTGTAAAACTTCTGGTTCACAATTTATCAGTGGATTTTCTACTATCGCTTTCATAATCTTCTATTGTCTTTTAATTATTATTTATTGCTTTATTATCACAATGCAAATATACTATATTGTGATGTAATAGCAAAACAAATCACAATATATTTTCTTGCATTGTGTAATATTTAACATTTGCACAAAAAAAGAACAGCCGCCAGCAAAAAGCACAGCAGCCGTTCAATCCACGTTCTACTCTCTATCCCATACAATAGATAAATATTCTAGTACCATTCCTCATCCGGATGCACTTCAACGGACAGACGGTTCATTATTCTGATGATTAATTCTCGTATCATAAATATATGTTTTGAGTGTTACTGATAACTTTCCGGGTTACTCTACCAGGGTTGTAATTTCAAAAGGGTTGCCTACAGCCGCTTTGACAGCGCGTATTATCAATGCAAAGTTCTCCTCATCTACAGGCGTACACAATTGTTCCCTGTAATCTCCTCCTCCTTGAGATATTCTATAGCTACAGTTTGCGATATCAAGATTGTATATTTTCGCCATAAACGACTGGAATAAAGTTGCGGCAACCAAATATCTTGTTATGCCAAAATCCGCATGAATGGTATCACGAGTAAAGTCATTCTTGTTCCTCCAGTTCGCCACGTTGTTCATAAACGGATAAGTATCAGAAACGGTAGTCAAATCGGTAATAGTTTCAGCCTCCTGAATAGTTGGGATTGCAGGTGAAGCGGAAGCATAATTTGTAGACTGTCTTAGTTGTGTGACAGTTCTTGCATTCTGAACCGCTGTTCCGGATGGAATGATGAATTTGACATCCGGGCAATTGGATATGCAGTCCTTGTAGTTTTTGGCAATATTACGCCACATACCCAATTGTCTTTCCTTTTGGTTGTTTCCATAACTCAACCAGTGATCATCATCTGCACCATTGGGGCCGTGCGACTCGGAGATTGTATGATAAATGCTGAACGCCCAAGTCATGTTCATACAGAATATAGGATTACTATAGAGACAGGCTTTTTTACACAAGCCGATCAATTCTTGTACTATGTTCCTTGTTATTTGTCCATCTTCTCCTTTTTCCCAAAAAGAGGATTGGTCCTCATAAGGGGATTGATAAGCCCCGTTTTGCATCACGATGAAGTCCCACGCTTCATCTGCCAACAACCAGTCCATCAAGACTGTGTCATTTGCCGGTGCAGGTTCCCCTTCATCCGTTATATCAGAATCAGGCTCGCTGGACCATTTCCCTGTCGTACCGTTATATTGTTCCCATGTCGTTGCCTGATATTTCCATTTATAATACGTAACTCCCTTATTTCCTTGAAACCTTTTCAAAAAAACATCTAAAGTGGCTGCACCTATATAAGCATTTCCCAAAATTACATTTTTGCCAAATGAAGCACAAATGTTACCCACTTCTCTGACTGTATCCACACCGAAGGATGATCCGATAAAAAGAACTTTCAGCGCTTCTTTATAGGACTGATCATTATGTTCCATAGATTCCAACCTTTCATTCAAATCCTTGATATTGGCTTCGGTCTCATCCCTGTTTTTCTCAACTTTCTGATCCAGTTCGGATATCTGACCTTTAAGCCCGGTCTGAATATAGGGAATACCATATATTTTTAAAGATTTCATCCATTGTTCCTGATTATCCTCTGTTATTGAAGCTATACCTATATGTAGTCCTAATACTGTAGCACCATCCGGTTTAAGATACCCCCTGTCCTTTCCTGATGTTCCACTTACCGTAGCAGTAATCCGGTTGCCATCAGAGCCAAAGAATTTCCATGTTCCCATGAAAATATTTGCATCTTCCGCATTTTTCAGATAAAGAAGTGTACCGTTCTCTATGCTGGATACATCAATCCTGCTGTAAGCGTTATTTGTGGCATTGGAGATAGGATTGTCTCCCAACGTATTACCCACATAAGCATGTTTGAGCAATATTTCAAGAGTATTGCAAGGCAAATAAGGCAATTCCACACCTTCCGAAAGAGACTTGAGTTCATTTGATGTGTTATTTGCAATCTCCTTGGCCTCTTCTGCTATTTCTTTGGATTTGTTTATTTCTGTATAGGTTTCTTGTACATAATCAATTACAGGCTTATAATACAATCCCAGAATACTATATCCGGAAACGGCATTTATCTTTTCGGTTGAAGCATGTATATACATATATTTCGCAGTACCTTGAACCTGTATTTGATACCCACTATCAGCGTATCCTGATTCAACATGATCACCTTCGGCATTTGTAAACTTAACAACCAAGCCCAAATTGGCAAGTCTGACTTGATTGTGATTGGTATCTATGACACTTATCACAAATCCAGTTGGAATATCAACGTCTAGAGCTTGTTTAAATCTTAAGTAACCTTCTTTAGAATTAGGATAAATAGATTGTCCCGTACCTACCCATTGTCCGATTTCAAAATCAGATAATTTAAAAACATATCCATTGATTTCAACTTCTAATTCGGAAAGTTCTGCTGTGAGATTTTTGCGGCTGTTCGGATTAACCACCGCATCTGTTGTGGTAGCCGGGTAAATGGTTTGGCTACCTTTGGTCAGCTTATATATTTTTGCCATAATAAATCTCCTATATTTCTAGATTAGTAACTGTTTCTTCTTCCTCTTCCGGTGGCAGAGGAGGTACAAAATCACTCAGCACATCTTCATATTCATTATCCGACAATGGGAACGCCTGAATCGAATTATATGCGGCATAATCGGGATAAGATGTTATTTCCACCGTGCTTTCATCGGTTTTCCCGGTAGTCAGTACGATTCCTGTATCTTCAACGGAAACAAGGTTGCAGATGCCATCCTGAAAGTCGGAATCGGATATGAAGTATTCACGTTTGACCTTCAGCATACCGGGAGAGAAACAGGGATTGTCGAAAGCGACAAGCAGGTTGCCGTCTTCCATGCGGCTGCAACCGACATACTCATGCCCGTCAAAGGAGGCTATGAACTTTCCCTTGAACGGATTGAAGTAAGTGAACCGGAAAGGAGTATTCACATCCCCGTTCAAGTTCTTCTCTATGATCTTAAAATCGGACTGATAATTGATTCTCATAACTATAATATTGATGTTACATCGTCTATCTCCTCGGCTGTCAGGTATCCGTTCAAGTCAACACTTCCGCCACCTCCTGTCGTGCCAGTAGAACTCCATTTTCCCTTTGTTTTGCATTCATATATAGGACCCGGTATGGTGTCACCCACAACAGCCCAGTCACCTACAACAGGAGATGGAACAGCCTCTTCCAGTGATTCAAAAGTAGAGAACAACCCCTTGTTGCGGATGCCGTTCTGCTTGACCTTTTCTAGTTCGGTAGAAGTCTTGCTAAAGTTGTTGTTAAGACGGTCTGCCGCCTCACTCCAAGTTCCCGTTTTGTTAATACTATTCAGTTCCATATCACTTCTTTACTTTTAAAGTCCCGTTTGTCACGACTCCTTCTACTGTCTCATATTCCACATATACCTGCCCGGAACTGACGTTATCTTTAGACGGCCAATTACTGCATTCAATATTGGCCACATACTTAGACACACTCACCCCGTCATATACCGGTTTCATCCCAACCAACAGAGTTTCACCTTTAGAACCATAGAAGGATACGTTATTGGGATTAAGAATGATATCCGTATTTTCCACATGATTCTGTATTCTGATACGTTCCGGATATACAGTCGTTTCTTGTATCAATTGGTCCCCTACATATTTCCGCAAAATCAAATCACCATATTCCCATCCGTCCGATGATGTGTCGAACCTTAATATCAAGGTGGCATGTCCTTCAGTCGTGTACATTTCAAGAGTATTTTTATCCGGATCAATGACAATGCGTTTCCCGTCAACAGATGTTTCTACTTTTCCGCGGAAAAATCCGCCCAAGGCTTCAACCACACCGCGGAACTTACCACCCAAGGCATAAATATAGCCACGCAGGAACGTATCGCCACCATGAGTGGCAACGAAGTTCGCCATATTCGCCCATTCTTCATCGGTGGGTTGATAATTCGGATCATTACGAAACCTCATCACGGTCAATATAGCCTGTTGTAACGTGCCACCTGCCCAAAATGCCACATCATCATCGTCATTGTATATGCCGCTAACTCCGGCTGTGACCTTCTGCATCTTGCCATCCTTGTAGTTGCCTAACTGGATCATATTGGCCAATATCAGACCACCAAGAATATCCACAGATCCATCCTTGATCGCACTGGCGATATAATTGATTGACTGGAAACCGGCTGTTGCCTTGTCGTTGTCAAGAATTGAAGGTTTCCAGTCGGTAGCGATGGTCCCACGCTCTAACTGAAGGTCACAAACGGTTGCGGTACCACTGATAAGAAATATACCACTGCCATTGAAGGTGATCTTATGGGTATATCTCTGATAAGAGGATGTGAGAGGTTGAGAAACACTGAAAGAACCGCACGAAACAGACACAGACGTACCCTTTGCTTTATAACTGATAACATAACTTTCTCCTTTAATCAATGATACGGACTGGGACAAACTACCGATTGCAGCAGAGTACCCGGAGCCGGCATCACTGTCCGCAGATACGGTAGCCACTCCCGTCCAATATTCCAGTTGCTTGCTAAAAAGTTCGGTATCCGCCGATAGCTCGGTAGCGGCAGACAGGTCCTCTGTTTCATAATCTCCCGTAAATCCAGAATTGCGCAACAGATTGACCGAGCCGACAGCCGCATTGTCTATCGCATCCTTGGCCTCTTGGGCAAGATCAGCCGCCGCCTGTATCTCATCCGGCAGACCTTCCATATTCTTCCATCCGGTGGAACCTTTTTCGATGTGGAACATACCCTTGATATCAACACCGCCTTGTTGTGTATAACGGATGTAAGTGCTCTCATCCTTGGCACCGATATAGGCATCACCATACACATTGATATAGGCGTGTCCGGTGGACTTGTCAAAGCCCAACCCGATGACTTCTTTCCCGGCAAGAGAGAAAGAGTTGATACCTTGATAAAAAATAATGGAAGGCGAAATTTCATTAACAGAAGAAAGGATTATAGCTGCCTGACGAGTGATATCCGTCAAGTGTCCCAAACCAATAATATCATCACCGGCAACCGGGATATCACTGTCCTTGTCGGCATTGGTTTTGCTCAAATCAATATAGTCAGATCCTACACCTGTCACCTCACGCCAGTAGTAGCGGTTGGATACATTGTGAGATGTTCCTTCTTTAATGTTAAATTCTTGGGCTAATGCTAATGTACCGACTGTAAATTCGTTATTGATTGTCACTCCATCGACTTCCGACAAAAAGAAACAGCGGTAGCTCTCATCAAGTTCCTCCACACGGACACACTTCATTCCGGCCGGAGATAAGATCTGCTCACCACCAACATGCGTCTTCTTTTTCACTTCAAGTTCATCAAAGACAGCCTTAATCTTCACATAAAGCCGGTCAACAACGGCTTGAGAGGTACCATCTTCCAATACAGTAATTCCACTACCGTTCTTACCTATAAGTAAACCCTTCAAAAAAGTGATCAGCTCATTGGCGGCGTCAGGGTTTCTCTTGCTGATAAATTCATTACGTGATCTCAGGGAGGAGAAAGCCGTATAGTCACTGGGGGCTTCCGTATCTCCCATTTTCAGAAGTCGGATAAACGTCTGCGCCAGCTCCTGCGCCAGCGTGTATTCCAGATTGTTCAGCGTCGAGTCCACGGATGACTTCCATGAGGTGCTGACCGCCGACGAGCAGTCAATGGAAGCCTCGGAAAGATTGCCCAGTTTCCTCTCTATTCTTGTGATGCGGGTGTCAATATATCCGTCCTCAAAATACTGCGCGTCCTCCAGTCTCACCCTTTGCCCGAGCGATAACGGCACACTGTTTTTATCCACATGGATGTAATCCGTGTCGCCGGAATAGATGGATATGTCCTTGCTGTATTCTGTCAGGAAGCTGTCAACCGCCTGCTTGTACTGTTCTTCCGCTATCGGGTAATACTCATCCGGCATGCGGATGTTCGTCAGGATATACGTATCACCGGCCTGAGGTATGATGTTGCCTCCCGGTATCTGGGTGTTCTCGTCCGGGTAGGTGTTGATGATCTCGAACTCCTGTGTGCCGTTATGCCAGTTGCACTCGAACTCCCTTCCAGAGAGGTCGCCGCTTTCGAAGGTGATGTGTATCACCTCCTCACTGATCATGTATTCATCCGGATTGAAGGGGAGATCCTTGTCCTTGATATAATAGACGGTGTATTCCTCCCCGTCCGTATTGGTCTGCTCCTCGGACCTTACCGAGGATACCGTACCCAGACGGTGCGGGAATATATCCTGAAAGGCCGCTTCCTCGCGGTGCTCCTTCAGGCCCAATTGAGTGTTCAGGTCGATATACTTGTCCCGTGACGGCAGTTGCAGATGGGTGTAGCCGTATTTTGACGGGTCAATATTTTTGGTTGAGCCTACGGGGATCAGCCGTGTGAACCATTTGATCGAATTGGAATTCTCATTCTGGGTCAGTCCCGTCTTCAATCCCTTCATATAGCCGAGCGTGACCCGTTCGCCGTGTTCGCATTTCCCTATGTTCAGGTATTCCCCGTCCAGCCACCACTCGGTTTCCCAGGCACCGGCTATCTCGCCTGCCGCATCCCAGCAGAACAGGCCGTTGAAGTTGATGGTCTTCCGGTCGCCGGTGACGGCCTGGCCTGCACGCCACGTCACACCGTCGGTGTTGCGGTTCATGTTCGCCACCAGCTTTTCCAGCATTTCCATCGGCGTGCCGTCATAGGCAAAGACGGACTCAAGGTCGTCCTCCCCCTGGTTCAGACGGCAGAACAACAGGTCCTGCATGTCGTGCTCGCGGCCGTAGAAGCTGATATTGTAGGTGTATTTCTGTGTGTCGGTCTTTTTCGGCCGGTACTCCTTCTTTATGGAGAACCGCTTTCCCGATATCTCCACATAGTCGCCGACCGACAGGACGAAGAACTCCCAGGTGGTGAAGTTCACCGTCACCACGAATTCTGTTCCCACTTCTTCGGTCCACCGGGACGATGAGTCGGGACTGACCTTCCTTTTCAGGGTTCCCTGCCTGTTGTAGATCGCAAGTTCCATTTATGATGCTTTTAAATCGTTTTTAATCACTGTTTGAAAAAGGTTTCGGCTCGCGCAGCGTGACCGTGAATCCGGCTATCTGCTGGCCGGTACTTCTGATTGTCGTGAACTGGCTGTACCGGGTATATTCCTTCAGATAGACCTTCATCACCCGGCCTATCTCCGGGACATCCAGCGTCAGCCATCCGGACTTCAGCAAGGCAAGCACGGCGTTGTAGTTATTGAACCACCCGGCCTGTGTATCCGCGACCACCGCCATCTTCAGCATGATGTCCCTCGCCTCGTAGCGGGGAAGCAGGGTTTCGGGCAGCTCCTCGCCGTCAAGCTCCCGGTAGCTGACGGATGTGTACTCCTTCATCTTCGGCGGCTTCATCAGCGAGTCGTAATTGGTATGGTCCCCCGCGTTTTCCTCGTACAGGAAACATCCCAGGGACGCCATGTCCGTCCCGTTTATTTTCAGCAGTCCTTCCTCCACTTCCATAGTCCTATGTTTTCAGTTTCACACCGCGCCGGAGCTCCGCGATGTTCTCGTTTATCGTCTCGAGGTGTCTGAGGTACTCCGAATTCCCCGCAATTTTGCCCAGGGATGTCGCCATCCCCTCGAGATGCCTCGTAAGGTTGTTGTCAATGCTGATGATACGGTCAAGGGCCGCGTTGCCGATCCCCTCCAGCCTTCCGGCCGTCTCCTCGGTCATGGAGGTGACGGTTCCGGCCCGGCCGGACTGGGAGGAGCCCTCCGGCTGCCTGATGTCGATCCCGGCATCCTTCAGGTAGCCGCCGACCAGGTCCATGATGTTCTGCAGCTCGGGTATGGCGCTCTGGTAGTCGCCTACCAGGCCTTCGGTGCGTTCGGCCACCTTCTTCATCAGCTCCGTCTCGTCGATCTTTCCTTTGGCGTACTCCTCGTACAGGGCGGCAATGTCATCACCGAACGAGCCGACCACCTTGTCAAGCACGATGGTGCGCATCATGTCGGAAACAATGTCACGGAAGGTGTCCGAGGCATAGTCCTTGAAGCTGTCCAGCGCGTCCTTCCCGTTGTCGAACCAGTCCCACAGGCTGTCCACGAAGTTCTCCGTCAGCGGCTCGTACAGGGAGCTCACATACTCGTGCAGCTGTTCTATGTATTCGTCGTATTTTTCCCGGAGCTCTATAAGGGCCTCGAGCGTCTCCTTCGTCTGGCCCACAAGTTTGTCGCCGTAGTTGTCGATAAGCGATTGTGCAAGCTCCTTGTTGATCAGTCCTTCATCATCAAACAGCTCGCCTAAGCCCTGGTTCCGCGCCCAGGTGACAAGGTCCTCGGTCTTCTGTGACTTCCCGCCGATACCGGTGCCAAGGAAACCGCTGCTTTTTTTCCGCGTCTCGATACGCAGGTTGTTGATAGCCGCCGTCTGGCCTTCCTTGTAATCCCCCTGGCCCCAGATGTCCCTCCATTCGTCCCACCATGAGAGGGCGGACAAATTGCCCATCACCCAGTTGAGCGCGCCCGTCAGCCATCCGCCCCCGCTCTCGTTGCGGTATATCGCTTGTGACTCCATGGCCTTGTCCGCGTAAGCCTTGGCCACTTCGTCATGCAATGCCCTGTAATCACGGAGATTCTTGAGGTTGTCGGCGGAAAACCAGTTACTCTCGGCCTGCTGCGCCTCCAGGGCGGCGATGCGGTATTCGTTCACCGCATCGGTCAGGGCGTTTATCTCCTTGATCTTCTCGGCGTAGGCCTCGTATTGCCTGAAGGCCCGGTTGTTCCCCAGTTCGCTTATCTTCTGGAACAGCTGTATCGCCGCGGATATGATGGTCAGGATGACCGACGCCTTCTCCACCGCCGCGATGG
>ENA-OPDD01002739-OPDD01002739.1-human-gut-metagenome-genome-assembly--contig:-NODE-2739-length-10517-cov-8.176926_pt1 | contig 10517 bp, 10 predicted proteins | sample MGYA00241574_ERZ501499 | MGnify/ENA primary metagenome ERZ501499 (study PRJEB25962, sample SAMEA2042576) | human gut metagenome | biome: human gut; feature: human-associated habitat; material: faeces...
CTTTGTAAAAAATATAAAATTTTGTGCATGTTTTGTATTATATCTTTTATGTAAATTCAGTATGAACAGAGTTATTATAATGACGTAAAATCCAAAAAAATCAGAGAAAATTGTTGAGGTACATAGCATGAAATCTAAGTACATGGCAGTAATACCGTTTTTGTTTGCTTTTGGGGTATTACTGATATCAGGATGTTCAGTTACAACACAGAAAAGTACATCTTCACAGGAAAACATGCCAGAGATAATCATTGGAAGTGACGATTTTCCACCTTTTAACAAATGTAGCAAGAATTCTCCCACCTCTTCAGGGACGCCACTGAAAAAGTGGTAAGTTTAGTATCACAGAGTGTAAAATATGTGCAAAAATGTTCCTTGATAATAAAATATTGCTAAAATAGTGTTTTGAGGGATGCAAAATCTACCCTTTTGAGAGATGAATTTTCCTATTTTTCCTCATTTGGGCAGACTTCTCCCTTTAGTTTTAAAATTCGTTTTAAATTGACTGCAAATATTGATACTGCTCCTTGAAGTTGCATGTTTGATAGTCCAGCAGCATCACAACGACTATATCCGTGTATATTTTTTAATTCACTATTTTTTGCCTCTATCATATAGCGGGTTTTGAAACGTTCCTTGAAATATTGTGTTTTTTGAAACGCTTCTTGATTTTTATGATAATCCGATTTAATAGTGATACTATACGTTTTGGTTTTTGCATTTTCTTTATAGCAGCCATTACGATAAGGACAGACATGGCATTTATTAATATCGAAAAAATATTTGATACGTGTATTCTTTTTCTGATTACTACGTTTGTCAATTCGATATTTTATAGCCAAATGCCCCGCTGGGCACTGCATGGTATCCGCATCTTTATTAAAGATAAAGCCGTCCTCTGAACGAGTCCCTTTTATGATGCTCGGGTTAAGCTTTGAAATTAATTTATAGTCATTGCTTTGTGCATCTTTTAAATTTTCCAGTGTGGAATATGCGGTATCTGCTATTACTTCATTAACGGTTGCACCTGCTGCTTTACTTTTTTGAACCAGTACTGGAAGTTCCTGACCATCAAATGCTTCGCCGGATGTGATTGTTGCTGCTGTGATAATCCGTTCATCTGTCATGGCCAAATGAGTTTTGTATCCGTAAAAAGAAGAATTGACCGTTTTATGGCCAATCCGGGCATCCGGGTCAATGGATTGATCATAACAATCAATCTGATTATCCAAAATTTCGGATAACATAGAAGATTCTTCTTTAATCGTTGGCAGTTCTGAATACGGACTTTCCTGAACTGTGTTTAATAATTCATGACAGTATTCATTATACTCATCTAAAGAAGCTCGTTTTTCAGGTTCATCTGGCAGATAAATGTCTTTATCAGAATCTTTTAAAGCTGCTTTTAAAGAAGTAGAGGCTTTTTTCAACATTTCTCTCTGAGTAGTTTTATGATAACGGGCTTCTGTATGAGTTGAGTCAACAATTATAGTATTGCTTTTTAAAACACCTTGATTTATGGCAAGTTCTACACTTTTATTTATGAGCAGATCAAGTATATTTTCATCTTTTAAACGCTGCTTTCTGAATTTGGTTAAAAGACTAGGATGGATAACCTCTTCTTCTGGCGTTAATTCCAGAAAATATTTAAAAGACATATCATATCGTGATCTTTCAACAACACCATTATCAGAAAGGTTATAAAGATATTTTAAAAGCAGATATTTAAATAGCAATATAGGGTTTTTTGCATTACGTCCATTATCAAGGCAATATTTATTTTTTAATTCATCATATATAAAAGAAAAATCGACCAATTCCCTGATTTTTCTTAGAATATGATCTTTTGGAACAATCATGTCATATAAATCTGAATAATAACTAAGGCTAAGTTTAAGTTGGGATGATAACATTTCAACCTCCGACAATTATGATACCTTAATTATATCAGATATATGATTTTACGACCACTTTTTCAGTGGCGTCCTACAGGTGGGGGAGGATGTCACGAATAGTAAGTCTGATACACAGGCGATGGAAACAAAAAATTTTGGATAAACAGTAGGAGGTATATTCTATGCCATTGAAAATTGTTAGAAATGATATTACAAAAATGAATGTTGATGCAATTGTCAATGCAGCTAATACATCTCTATTAGGAGGAGGCGGGGTAGATGGATGCATTCATCGTGCTGCCGGCCCAGACCTTCTTAAGGAATGTAGAATGCTCCATGGATGTGAGACAGGGAATGCTAAAATTACAAATGGATATCGTCTTCCCTGTAAATATGTCATTCACACAGTTGGACCAATCTGGCTGGATGGAAAACATCAAGAACAAAAACTTTTAGAATCCTGCTATGATACATCACTGAATCTGGCGAAGGAATATGGCTGTGAATCGGTTGCTTTTCCTCTGATTTCTTCTGGAATTTATGGCTATCCAAAAGATCAGGCATTAAAAGTTGCTGTAGATATCATTGGAAATTTTCTACTGGAAAATGAGATGACAGTCTTCATTGTAATTTTTGACCGGAAGGCATATCAGATTAGCGGAAAGTTGTTTGCGGATATTACAGCTTATATAGATGACCGATATGTGAAAGAACACTCGGACAGTCGGGAAGAACAGAGATGGCGATCGGAGCCGCTTATTGGAGAAAGTTGTTTCGGGTCAGCAGTGGAGAGGATGGAAGCGAAGCCAAGCTATAATGCGATAAGCAGCAGGACTCTGGAGGATGCGTTGAATCAGATAGATGAAAGTTTTTCGGAAATGCTGCTTCGTAAAATTGACGAATCCGACATGACAGATACACAGTGTTACAAGAAAGCAAATATTGACCGGAAACTTTTTTCTAAAATCCGCTCGAATAAATTTTATAAACCGTCTAAAACGACAGTGCTGGCATTTGCTCTGGCATTGGAACTGCCAATTACAGAAATGCAGGATATGCTTGGTAAGGCGGGATTTACTTTATCTCGTTCAAGCAAGTTTGATATTATTGTAGAATATTTTGTTGAACAGGGTAATTATAATGTATATGAAATCAATGAAGCACTGTTTGCTTTTGATCAGAGTCTGATTGGATCATAAAACAATGAATGTTGTTTAATGTCGCTTTCTATGCGACCACTTTCTAAAAGAAAATCGTTATACTATGGCTGCAAGGTACGAAACCGAGCAGCCATTTTTTTGACCAGGTAAATACCGGGATAGTAAACTTAATAGCGAGATTTTCAGGAGGTAAGGTATAATGAGAAAGAATTTAACAGAAATCGTTTTTATCCTTGATCGTAGTGGATCTATGAGTGGACTGGAGCAAGATACAATCGGAGGATTTAATTCTATGATTAATCAGCAGAAAAATGCAGAGGGAGAAGCATTGGTTTCTACGATATTGTTTGACAATGTAAGTGAAGTTCTGCATGACCGCATAAATGTAAAGGACATCCAGCCCCTGACCGATCACGATTATATGGTTCGGGGATGTACGGCATTATTAGATGCTATTGGCGGAGCGATACATCATATTGGAAATATTCATAAGTATGCAAGACGGGAAGACATTCCGGAACATACAATGTTTGTTATCACAACGGATGGAATGGAGAATGCCAGCCGCTATTATAGCAGCAATAGAGTGAAACAGATGATTGAGCGGCAGAAAATAAAATATGGCTGGGAGTTTCTATTCCTTGGAGCCAATATTGATGCTGTGGAGACAGCCAGTTTATTTGGCATTGATGAGGACAGAGCAGTTAACTATCAATGTGACAGCGAGGGAACTGCTCTAAATTATGAAGTGATCAGTGAGGCAATCAGTGCTGTCCGATGTAGTGTACCATTGGGTTCAAATTGGAAAAAGCGCATTGACGAGGATTTTAAAAAACGTGGCAATCGCGAGTAAGTAATTTCCTATGGGTCTTGTACCTGTAGATAAAGTTCCGCGTTCTTGTTGTCCCTCTGTATGTGTGCTATAATTATTAAATTTAACTAATTCAAAATATTCAGAAATATCTTCTTAATCTTAAAAGAAATACAAGTTGCAAAGGTAAACGAAGAGGAAGAAGAAAGAATAAGAATAGATTTATTGCCGGAAGTCATAGATAAAAGGAGGCTTCCGGCTTTTATGATGCTTCTCATAGATGCTTTTGTGATAAATTCATAATCCGTTCAGAAATCAAATGTTTTTCTTGTATACAGTAGAGTATTAGAGTATAATAAAATTAGTTTTTTCATACGTTTAAAAGCTATAATAAGAAAACCGGCAAAACAGATGAAAGTCTGCGACGCAAAGCTATAGGGCCTGTAAAATGGTAGCCAGTTGCCACGTTAAAGATGCATTGTCTGCAATGACAATGCTTTTTTATTTTTGGAGATTAGAGAGTGTTTTATAAAATTTTCAAGAGTAAATAAAAGGGAGAAGGGAGAACGAAGGTATTGAAAAAGGCAAAAAAGAGGTTGATTATAACAAGTCTGCTCATAACTATTCTTATTGTTTCTTTTTTGTTTAGTGGCTGTTCAAATGTGTCTAAATATGCAAAGTCAAAATCAGAAAAAGCATCGGGAGAATCGGCGGTAGTAGAGTACACCTGTGTTTCAAAGCTGAAAAGTGAGAAGAAGATTTATGTTATTTTGAAAAATTATCACGGCGATTACTGGAAAACAGTGATTGAGGGGATAGAGAGAGCGGCGAAGGAGATTGATGCAGGGGTTTATCTTGGCGGGATTGATAATGAAACGGATATCGACGGACAGATCAGCTTAATGGAGAAAGCTGTGAAAGAAGGTGCAGATGGTATCCTGCTGGCCCCGGCAAATTCGAATTCACTGGCAGATAGCTGTGAGAAAGTTAGAAAGAAAAAGATTCCAGTTGTTTTAATTGATTCTTCGATTAACAGTACAGAATTTGATGTCTGCTACATGACTGACAACATAGATGCGGGGGAGATGGCAGCGAAAGAAATGCTTACGATGCTGCATGATACAGACAATTCTCCGCAGAAATTATTAGAGGTTGGAATCTTGTTGTCGTCAGATGCTTCACAGGCGATGGTAAATCGGGTTTCGGGATTCTTAGATTACTGGGCAAAATACGCACCAACAAAATGGGAGATTACAAAAGATATTGCTTTAAATGGCGGGGATGTGAAAAAAGCAGAGTCGGATGCAGCGAAATTATTGAAGAAAAATGAGAATATAAAGGGAATTTATGGATGTAATAATACATCTACAGTGGGGATAGCAAAGACACTTACAAAACAAAAACGAACGGATATTGTTATGGTCGGATTTGATATGGCAGAGGAGACAAAACAGTTTATTAAAGACCCGGATTATCGAGGGGTTTCCTTAATGCAAAAACAAGACCAGATGGGATATCTGGGAATAGGGACTTTGAATTCCCTTATCAATGGAAAAAAATCCGAGCAAAAATATTTTGATACCGGGGTTATTATGATTGATTCTGATTATCTTATGGAGAAAGGTGTTTCATGAAAAATCGAAGAAAAAATATGAAAAAAAGAGGGGGGCCGCTTGCTTTATATCTGACAGTTTGTCTGGCGATTATTGTGTCCGCATATTTTCACTTGAGCAGGATCGCACAGAATTTTAATACGCAGCATCTGGAATTAATTACCGGACTGTATGCAGAAAAAATGAACGAATCAATGGAATATCTTCAAAACTATGTAAAAGAAGATGTGAAAATGATTCAGGCAATGGAGAATAAGGAGCCGGAAAAGATTCAGAAACGTTTAGAAAAGAACCTGAATCAGAAAATGTTTTGCAATGTCGGATTCATTTTAAAGAATGGAGATGTGTATGGCAGTAAATGTGCCGTCGCGGATATCAAAAAGAAGAACTTTGATAAGCAGGCATTAAGTTCAGCAATTTCCTTTAACCCTGACCCTTATCAGTCAAGTGAAACCGGAAATATGATTATGACTGTATTTGTTCCGGTAGCAGATGACTCGCAGATACGTACTCTTTATGTATCCATTATGATAGAGCAGCTCAGGAAGTTGGGGGTCTATGAATTATTGCAGGGAAAAATCAATGTTCATCTGTTAAAAGTAGATTCAGAAAACTTTATTACCTGCATCAGCAGTAATGAGGATACGACAGCCAATGGCTGGAATAATCTTTTACTGCAGCAGAAATACTTTAAATATGATGAAAATTATTCTTGAAAATGATTGCAGATCTGACTCTTGCAACAGGTGAGAAGGTACATTTGTCAGCCAGTGCCGGAGGCGCGGCATTCCCTGAACAGGGAGAAGACTTTATCTCGTTGTGCAGAAGTGCTGACGTAGCATTATATAATGTGAAACAGAATGGTAAAGCGGCTTTTAAGATAAAATAGGAGGTCGCAGCAGGTAAGGGAGACTGGATTCGCTCAAGTATTATGCCCGCAGAGCGAGATAATCCGCAGACTGCCAGATAAGAAAAAACATTGGAGAAGTTTATGAATACAAGAGAAGAAGCAATAAAATATGGTTTATCCTTTGCGAATACCTATGTAGAAGCACCATTTCGTGATCAGAACTGGCAGCTTGTACGGGTGAAGGGAAGTAAGAAAGCATTTCTGTGGGTTTATGAAAAGGATGGATTCATTCATTTGAATGTGAAAGTAGAGCCAGAGTGGAGAGACTTCTGGAGAGAGGTGTATTCATCAGTTGTTCCGGGGTATCACCAGAATAAAAAGTATTGGAATACGCTTATCCTTGACGGAACGATACCGGAAAAAGAAGTGAAACGAATGATTACAGAAAGTTACGATATTGTAACAGACAGCCCGACAAAGAGAATCTATGAGGCAGTAAAAAAGATTCCAAAAGGACACGTTGCAACTTATGGACAGGTAGCGGCAATGGCTGGAAATCCGAAAATGTCACGAGCAGTCGGTAATGCCCTCCACAAAAACCCTGATCCAGAAAATATCCCATGTTTTCGTGTTGTAAACTCTAAAGGAGAACTCGCAGGAGCATTTGCATTTGGCGGAGAAGGAGAGCAGGCGAAACGCTTGGAGGAAGACGGCGTAGAGGTAAAGAACGGGAAAGTAGACCTAAAAAAATTTGGGATAAATAGTAATTAGCACAGGCAAGGAAGCTGTCTTTGGCGGCATTTGCTCCAGTACCAACGAATAGAAACCAGAAAATCAAATCACAGCCTGTTGGAAAAAATTCTCAACAGTATTTTTATGCCGGTTGGCAGAATGTTCTTGAAATTGAGGTTCTGTAAAAAGAACCGGAGAAGAAAAATCATAAAGACTAAAGAAATATAAGCGTATTAAATTGAGGTGCAGATGGAATCCTCAAAATGGAAGTATTGAAAATCTGAGTTACTGCAGGCCAAACAGACGCCACGAGAAAGAGAAACCTATATTTGTGATTTTCGTCGCTGCGGGTTGGTCTGTTTGTTCCTCCTCCCTACAAATCACTATTTATCTCTTGTTAACTTGTGAATCCATTTATAGCTTCGGAATCTCAAGAAAATCGGAAGTCCCTTAAATATCTGGTCAGACTGCAGGCAGATCACTACCGCAGGAATCGGCCATTTCCACCAAAAAGCAGCGGAGAGAGACAGTGGAAGTACAATGCCCCAGGTACTGATCATATTGACATAGAGTGAAAACTTTGTATCCCCTGCACCACGGATGATTCCAGAACCAACAGGCATCTGGTATGCCATACCAACCATAACTATTGCCATAATGATAATGAGCTGTTCTGCAAGTTGAGTTGCTGTCGGACTTAATGTATACTGTGCCAAAAGGAAATCTTTTGTGAAATAAAGAACGGCACCAAGAATCATTCCAATGCATACATCAAGTACAGAAAGTGTTCTTGCCGCAGCTTTTACCTCGTCCAAATCTCCCTTGCCGACTGCCTTACCCATCATAACGGAAGAAGCAGAGGACATAGCAAGTACAACAACTTTCATATACTGATAAAATGTACTTGCAACAGAATTTGCCGCGATTGCATCGGAACTCAAATGCCCGAGAATCGCTGTCTGCATCGGTACGGAAATCGCCCATAACATGCCGGATATGAAGACAGGAACAGCCACTTTCACATAATCCGAACGCAATAATTTATCAATGTGAAATACTGCCTTGTCTGAAAATAACTTTAACTTTTTATCTATTTTTATCACATAAATAAATACAATAAGGAATTCTAAACATCTCGATATCATTGTACCAATCGCTGCACCTCTGATTCCTAATTCAGGGAACCCAAATCGCCCGTAAATCAAAGTATAGTTAATACTTACATTTACGACTAAAGAAATACACGATATCACAAATGCAATTCGTACCGTCTCCACACTACGAAGCGCAGACAGAAGCACCTGTGTCACAAGATACAAAAGAAATGTATACTTTATAATCTGCAAATAACTTCCTGCCTCAGACAAAATCGCCGTATCAGACGTAAAAAATCCTAAAATTGCGCCTGGAAACAGTGAACATAAAAGAATCAAAAAGATTCCCAGACAAAATGCAATCTTTAAAACCATTCCCGTAATCTGCCGGATTGGTTCCATCCGTTTCTGTCCCCAATATTGCGAGGCAATAACAACCAGCCCATCACCAATAACAACTGCCGCCTGCTGAATAAGGAAAAATACCTGATTTACCAACGCTGCACCAGAAAGAGCATTCTGACTGTACGCTCCAAGCATGATGTTATCGGCCATATTCACGCTATAAGAAATAAGGTTCTGCAATGAAATAATAATAAGCAGCGGAAATAATGCTACGTAAAAATTTTTATCGTGGGAGAAAAATGTTTTTTTCATAAAAAATAGCCTTTCTGTAGATATAAATCAGTATCAGTGGGGCATTCTTGAATATATAAGCTACATAATAGATATATGAGATTCGAGTTTTATGGTATACTAACGAAGGTAAGATTATGAGTTGTTGCTAGAGAAAAGGAAAATATTTTATTATGAAACTAGATGAGACAAAGAGACAAAAGATTGTACATCCGATACCGCCTCTGTATGATAAAGATTCAAAGATTTTGATATTGGGAAGTTTTCCATCGGTAAAATCCAGAGAAGAGGCATTTTTTTACGGGCATCCGCGGAATCGCTTCTGGAAAGTACTGGCGGCGGTATTGAAGGAGGATGAGCCAGAAACGGTGGAAGAGAAAAAGGAGATGCTTCTCAGACGTGGTGTTGCTGTGTATGATGTGATTGAACAGTGCAGTATCATAGGATCCAGTGACAGTAGTATCAAAGATGTGGTTCCGGCTAATCTTGGGATAATCGTGGAAGCGTCGCAGATCCGGAAAGTTTACACCAATGGAAAAACAGCAGGAAAACTTTACAGAAAGTATCAGGATAAGGAACTGAACCTTCCGATGGAAGAACTGCCGTCCACAAGCCCTGCCAATGCAGCGTATTCTCTGGAAAAACTGACGGAAATCTGGAGCAGAGCAATCGTGGAAGTCTGAAAAATACATCAAAACGTGTTACGTCAATCATGCATGAGGCTTTCAGAAAAACAAAAATATTCGCATAAAAGTCTTTTTCAAACGTCATACTATATCTGCATGTAACAAAAAAAGGAGGCAGTAAGAAATGATGGGACAGGAAGAGACAATCCGGCTGTTACAGGAGTGTGACGCCGGTGTACAGATGGGAATTGCTTCGATTCAGGAGGTACTTCCGTATGTAAAAGAAGAAAAATTCCGGCAGCTGTTACTTGGATGCAGGGATAAACATGAAAAACTGCAGGAGGAGATCCGGCAGAAACTGGAAGTTAACCGGGATGAGAGGAAAGAACCGAACCTGATGGCAAAAGGCATGTTCTGGATGAAGACGAAAGGAAAACTGGTGCTGGATGAGTCTGACGCAACGATCGCCGATCTGATGACGGATGGATGCAATATGGGAATCAAGTCGCTGCACCGCTGTCTGAACCAGTATGCAGAGGCTGACGAAAAGGCAAAGGATATTGCCAAACGGCTGATTAATATAGAAGAAAAACTTACGGTGGATATTCGTTCGTATCTGTAAAAGTAAGACGATGTTTCATAACTTCTGAACAGGGGATGAGACATCGTTTTTTTGTTTCCGGCCAATTTTCTTCCCGTAAATGAAAAAACATTCTACGGAGAGCCATACTGCGATGTTAAAAATTTAACAGAAAAGTCGAAATTGACATAAAGGTACACACAAGTATGTCAATAGAGAAAATAGTTGGAAAATTGCTGAAATTTACACAAAAAAAACGGCGCATTTTTGACGGGATGATAAAAATCACGTAGGAAAACAATCAAACATTGTAATCATGACGGCAACATGGCATAATAAGAAAGGAAATGTTAAGAAAAAGAAAATAAGAAGTAAAACAAAAGTAAAAAGAAACCAAATTTAGAATGTGTCCATTCCGGAAACAGATCCGGGATGTCAGACAACAGAGGAGAAAAATATGGCAATTTTTTCAATGATTTTGTCTTTGCTATGCGGTGTAGCATTATTTTTGTTTGGAATG
>ENA-OPDD01002743-OPDD01002743.1-human-gut-metagenome-genome-assembly--contig:-NODE-2743-length-10509-cov-2.555672_pt1 | contig 10509 bp, 6 predicted proteins | sample MGYA00241574_ERZ501499 | MGnify/ENA primary metagenome ERZ501499 (study PRJEB25962, sample SAMEA2042576) | human gut metagenome | biome: human gut; feature: human-associated habitat; material: faeces...
ATGCCAGAATCGAGAAAAACGGCAACGGTTATTGCATCATTGATTTGGGATCCGCAAATCATACATTGATAAATAACCAGGTTCTTATACCGAACCAGCCTTACCCTCTGCCGGATGGCGGTGAAGTTACCTTCACAACGAGCAAACCGGTAAAATATCGTATCCATCTGTAAGGAGAGGAAATATGAGGTGTGTTGCCGGATGTAAAAGCAATATCGGCAGAGTACGCGAGAACAATCAGGATGCAGTAGTACTTCGAACCTTTGAAAAAAGGGGCGATAATTTTATTGTTCTGGCAGTATGTGATGGAGTTGGCGGGTTAGAACATGGCGAAATGGCATCATCTCTGGCGGTTGCAAGAATTGAAGCATGGTTTAATGAGATTACGGAATGGATCGATATTGCCGGAGTAGATGGTGAACTCTTGTTTTCTCATATGAAGGATCTCGCGGAAGAATGTAATTTACTGGTTCGGGAATGTAGAACCGCAAGAGGAATGGAGATGGGGACAACCCTCTCGATGCTTATGATCGTCAGGAATACATACTATATTATTCAGGTAGGAGACAGCAGAGTTTATCGTTACAATGACGGAGTATTGGAACAACTGACAGTCGATGCCAGTGTGACCCGGATCAAAAACGGACGAATGAAATCTTATTTGGATAACTATCTTGGAAAACAGGAGGAACTCTGGTTCACAAGTGCAGTCGGAAATGTGGTGGAAAGAGATCTGTTTGTAGTGTGTTCCGACGGATTTTATCACCGACTGTTGCCGGAAGATTTCCGCGAATATGAGAAAAAGCTTCGTAAGGTCAAAAAAGTGGATGAGGCATGCGAGAAATTGATAGAACGCATGATAAGTCGTGGGGAGAGAGACAACATCACTGTAGGTGTGGTTGCGGTGAATGGATAAAATCCCGGAAAGGATGGCTGGAAAATGCTTGGATTTTCACAGGTAGACATTTGGTTCTATGGAGGAATTGCTATTATGATATTGGCAGTTCTTGCGGGAATAGGGGATATTGTGGTCTTTGGTATCACCGGTAAGAAATTAAGAAATAAGCTGGAGAAAGAATATGGAAAACCACAAAGTAATAGCAGGTCTTTATGAAATTGATGAAAAAATAGGTGCCGGAGGAGGCGGTGTTGTCTATCTCGGCAGACATACACGTCTTCATAAGCTTGTGGTTTTAAAGGCGGATAAGAGATCGCTCTCTACGAAAGAAGAATCTCTGCGAAGAGAAGTCGATATGTTGAAAAATCTTCGCCAGACCTATATTCCGCAGGTATATGATTTCGTACAGCAGGATGGTGTAGTCTATACCGTAATGGATTACATTGAGGGCGAAAGTCTGGATAAAATTCTGGCGCGGGGAGAGAAGATATCCCAACCGGATATCGTGAAATGGTCCTGTCAATTGTTAGAAGCATTGGACTATTTGCATCATCAGGGTCCCCATGGAATTCTGCACGGTGATATTAAACCGGCAAATATTATGTTGCTGCCCAATGGAGATATCTGCCTGATTGACTTCAACATCGCACTGGCTTTGGGTGAGGATGGTGCGGTCAAGGTAGGATTCAGCAGAGGATATGCTTCCCCGGAGCATTACGGTGCGGAATATGTACAGGGAGGCCGTATGGCGGGAATGCCTGCCGCAGCGACATCAAAAAAGACTTCGGGGATTGTGACAGATGCTGAAAAAACGCTTGTGGATGATGAACGGACGGAAGTCGATGACGAATGTACTGTCGTGGATGACGATGACAGAACCCAGGTGGATCCGGAAGCTACAGAGGTAGACGGTGAGAACGAGACAGCATTGAAGACAGACTCCCGGGTATCATTTTCAGCAGGCAGTGTATCCAGGAGTCAGTCAGGTGTTCTTCTGGATGCAAGATCGGATATCTATAGTCTCGGTGCAACACTGTATCATCTGCTAAGTGGCAGGAAGCCGGCACAGAGGGCCGCAGAGGTGATTCCGCTGGGGGCTTCGGATTGTAGTATTGCAGTAGCGGAAATCATTAATAAGGCTATGGCAGTGAATCCGGCGGACCGTTACCAGACGGCGGCAGAGATGCTGAAGGATTTCTTGGAGCTTCCGAAGAAAGACCCCAGAATGGTACGCCATAAGAGAAGGATGTATGTTTCCGCAGCAGTGCTGGGGCTGTTGTTTTTGGCGGGAGGAGCCTGTACTTTTGAGGGAATGCACCAGAAGGAACAACGGCAAAAAGCCCTGACTATGGCAGAGTATTCGGAAGATCTTTTGGCACAGGGGAATGTGAACGAAGCAGTCAAAGAAGCTTTGGAAGCAATTCCGGTCAAAGAATCTGCATTTACAGCACCGCGAACAGCGCAGGCACAAAAGGCTCTGACTGATGCTCTTGGAGTATACAGTCTGGCAGATGGTTATAAGTCATATGGAACAATAGAACTTCCGGCAGCTCCGTTTGATATGGATCTGTCCCCGGGGGGAAGCAGAATATGTGTGGTATATGGGTACGAGGCAGCAGTATATGATTTGGCGAGTGGTGAAAGGCTGACCGCTATACCGATTCCCCGGTCGGCTCTGGCAGACTGTCTCTTTATCGATGAGGATCATATCCTGGTGGCCGCTGCTGATGGAGTGGAAAATTATGAAATAACTACAGATAAAGTACTGTGGACAGGAGAGAAAGCTACTTTTCTTACGATTTCCGGAGATCATAAAACAGCAGCCTGTGTAAATGGAGCAGATCATAAAGCTGTTCTGTACGATACAGAAACAGGGGAAAAGAAGATGGAATGTGACTTTGAAGGCCGACAGTTACAGGTGGTTGAAAATGATATCCTGGCAGATCCCCAAGACAATATTTTTGCACTGAATCAGGATGGAAGCTTTCTGGCGGTCAGCTTTTCCGACGGAGGTGTGGAACTGTTTGACCTTCGCAATCCGGAGAATTCGCTGATTCTGTATGATACCTCAGACTACACACATTTTGAAGGAGGATTTTCCGGAGATTATTTTGCATATGCGGTGAGAAACGGTACGGATAATGTCTTTGGACTGGTAGATATCGTACAGGGAATCAGCATGGGAGAAAATGCTGCGCAGGATCCTTTTTATCTGAAGGCAGATGAGAAGGGAATTTATCTGGCAAATAAAAATCTTCTGGTACAGATTACACCCCAGGGAGAGCAGTTGGAGCTTGCTTATGTCAATAATGTGAATATTAATGCATTTGCTATTGGAGAGACCTATGTGATGACTGCCTGCGATGATAACAGTTTTGCTTTTTATGACAGTGGTGCACATCTTTCCTCCGTAGAAAACGGAGAAAATCTGTTTGACTTTGTTACATTGGGCAATACATATGCTGTGGCAGGAAGCCGTAATGACCCGACCCTTCGAATCATGAAGCTGGAGAATTATGAAGATACTGTTCTTTTAACTTATGATGCCCGTTATCCACATGATGAGGCACGAATAAGTCAGGATGGCAGTACCGTAATGTTGTTTAGCAATGATGGCTTCCGTATCTATGACAGATCAGGAGATCTGATTACAGAAAACTCTATTCCGGAAGCAGACTCCATTTACGATCAGCAGTTCCGAAAGGATGCAGAGGAGTCTTATCTGGAGGTCATCTGGTATGACGGTACCGTGCGGACTTACAGTGCGACAGATGGTACGATGCTTTCCGAAGAACAGAAAGAAGCACCCGGAAAGGATCTATATGAGGAGTTTTACACAGAGGATTACCGTGTGGCTTCGTCCCTGCATGAAGCGCCGGTTGTTTATGATGCTGTCTCCGGTAGGGAGCTTGCAACTTTAGAGGAAGAGGGTTATCTGACATATGTGACCCAGATAGGAAACATGTTGGTCACTGAATATATCAATACGGAAGGAGAGCGCTATGGCCTTCTGTTGAATTCCGATTTTGAGGTACTGGCAAAGCTGCCGGGTCTTTGCGATGTATGGAACGGTAGTTTCATCTTCGATTATGAATCAGGGAATTTGCGGCAATGCCGCTTATATTCCATTCAGGAACTGATCGTTCTTGGACAGAACTATATACAATAAGCCGAAAGGAGAGCTCATCAAATGAAACATTTGAAACAGGGCATAGCAGCGTTTCTGGCAGCGCTTCTGATCATGCCCACATTGCCAGCAGCCGCAGAAGGAACAACAGCACCGGCTACATCAGAAGCAGATCAGGTATGGTTCAATACCGGCAATCTGGCAGTCAGTGTTATCGATCCGTCAGTGTCTGAAAATGAAGCATATCAGAGCCAGTGGATGGATCTGTTCGCTGAGGATGGTAGTTATACCATCAATATTCCGGAAGAAAATCCGTTCTTCCCTTATGAGGTACAGTTTACCTGTAACGGAGAGACCACAAATGAGTGGTTTATGAATCCGGAGGATACTGTTGAAGTAGGAGGACATACCTTCCATGTATCAGCCTATTTTGATAATACAGCTGTAACACAGATGAGTCTGAAAGTGGGAGGACAGCAGGTTACTGTATATCCGGAGGAAAAAGCATTTACGAATGATGGAAACGGTGTAGCGGAGCAGTCTTTACTTCCACTGACACAACGCTATTTGACCGTGGACTTAACAAAATTTACTCCGGTAGAGTTGACACAGGTATCAACAGCATCTGTTTTCACCGGTGCCAATGCATTAACATCCACTGACAAAATTGCTTGGACGTACAGCAGTGACAATTATACGGTTACTCAGTCTGCGGACAATCTGAATCTGAGTAAAGGTACTTATTTTGGTACAAGTACAACATGGACGATGATTGTTGGATCTGCGGATCAGTTGGATCTGGATGATATAAAGTATTATGTAAATGTGAAGCATACAAGCACGGAAAAATGGTTACAAGCTTCAGTTTATACGCAGGATAGTACAGGAAAAAGGAACGTGGCCAGAACACCAAAAGCAAGATATTATGACTACGATACTGCTAGGCTATCGATAAATTATGAGACATATACGAATGATAAATATCTGGGACTTCAGATAAACCCTGAGGTGTTTGGAAATCCTCAGTACGCTTCACTGAAAGTATATGAAGGCAATTTTGAGACAGCGTCGGAAGCGATGCAGGCAAAGGATATTACATCTCAGATCATGCCGAATGATATGGGAGTACTTAATGCCGGTTACCCATGGAATGGAGATCCTTGGATCCCCTGGATTACTTTTGTATCTTTTGATGCGACAGGAACAGCAACCGGATGTCTGCCGGTAAGAATGCAGATAACCGCTTGGGCAGGAGATATCAGAGGGGAAAGTTTATGTAATCCGAAGGAAACAACTTATCCAAGTGTATATGATTCGAGTTCCAGCTTAACGAAATATCTGGGAGAGATTGGCGATATTTCGGCATATGAACAGAATTGTGTTTACACGATGACAAAATCGTATCCGGCAAATGGTACCTATGCGTTGACGCTTAGATATGATATATTGAATGACAATGCAGTTGAATATGTGCAGGCAGCTTATTCCGGAGTCTATAACAGCATACAGGAAGCACAGGCGGCGGGAGCTACTGACATTAAAGACAGTCTTTTTGCTACTGATAGAAAGAATGGATATCAGGCGGACTATAGTAAGGGAGTAACGTTTACTGTCTTTGTCCAGCCTACGGGGACAAGTAATAAGGAAATCTGGAGATACACCGCAACCACACAGGAAGCAAAATCTGACGCCGGTACTAATTTAGGTCAACAGCTGAGCAGTTCTACGGCAGTGCAGTTTAACGGACTGAATGATAAAGATGGGAACCCTATTGCGTGCTATACTGTTAAAAGAAGCGACGATTCTTACGGGGAATATAACTATCATATGATAGTTGTTCCTGCAGGAACAGACCTTACCAGAGTGGCACCTGTCTTTACAACGGAGAAGAGCGTAAAACTGTATGCAGAAGGAAGTAATTCTCCTGAAGTAAGTGGAGAAAGCTATCATGATGTCAGCAGTGGTATCTTACAATATACTGCATCAGCAGAAGACGGCGTGGAATCAAAGAACTACTGGCTGCAAATTATAACTGCTACGGGAGATAAACAGGATTTGTTTATTAATAGTTTTTCTGATCCGGCATCACATACCGAAGTTAAGGACGGTGTTATTTATTCTACCAGAGAAGTGATGATCGATTCCTACCATAATAATCGTCATGACATTTTTCTTGCAAACAGAAGTACGCAGGCAATTCAGAATATCAAGACAGAGTTAGTGTCTGATACTTTGCAGATGGATGAGTATTGGAGCCTGACGGGAAATGAAGAGTTGAAAGGTGCATCCACTGCACAAAATCCTGAAAATATTGCAAAGATTCGTTTGAAAGCGAAAGATGGAGTAGAAGCCGGTACAGAAGTATCCGGAACACTGACCATAAAATCCGGTGATAAGACTCTGATCGTTTTGACACTAACGGGTATTGTAGGTGATCCTGTTATAACCACAACAGATATTCCTGAGGCAGTCAAATATGTCCCTTACGGAACTATGATTCAAAATAATAATAAGTACAGTTGGAATAAGGTGGAATATCAATTAGTATATGGAGAACTTCCGGAAGGTATGGAGTTAAAGGCTAACGGTGAAATTTATGGTGTACCTCAGGAAACCGGTGAATATACCTTTATGGTTCGAATGAAGAATGGAAGTCAGTTGAATAGATCCAGCTGTTCAAAAATGTATACATTGACGGTTCTGGAGAATACAGATCAGAACGTTGAAAATGCGACAGATAAAGGATACGAATTAAAAGAAAGAATTATGCCGGTTATTGATTTTAGTTCTCTTCGCAGTAGGGAGGAACAGGTAGAATATACGAAAACGCATAAGACTGCTATGGTGTCCAAAGGTGTTTTTGCAGAATATCAGGCGGTTTACTTAGATGGTGTGAAGTTGACAGAGGGTAAGGACTACACGGCAGAATCCGGAAGTACTCGTATCACGTTGACTTACCAAACATTGATGAAGTCTGCAGGAACACACACAATCGCAATTGAATTCCGTGAAGAAGGTACAAATAATCTGAAGCGTGCTGCACAAAACTATAGATCAAATCAAGCATTGGGAGAAGACAGCGGCAATAGTAATGGTACCAATAGTAATCCCCAAAATGACGATGATTCTGAAACCCCTGAATCAACCGGTGGTGTAGTGGTAACCGCAGGAACGATCCGGACCATCACCTATACGGTTCAGCCTGGTGATACCTTGAGCAAGATCGCTAAGAAATATCTGGGAAAGGCTTCTCTATGGAGAAAGATTTACGAGGACAATAAGGCTACCATCAAGAATCCCAATGTGATCCGCGTTGGTCAGAATCTTGTGATCAACCTTCCCGGTACCGTTACGGCCGTATCGACGACAGCAGCCGTTTCCACCAATGCGAATACTTATGTGGTACAGCCCAGAGATAATCTGTGGAAGATTGCAAAGAAAGTATATGGACAGGGATTTGCATGGAGAAAGATTTTTGATGCAAACAGTAATACAGTTTCCAATCCCGGAAACATTCATGTAGGTCAGGTACTTCTCATTCCCTGATAATAAATAAGAAGTGATTACATTGAAAAAGGAGCCTCAATGCAGGCTCCTTTTTCTAAGTGGGTGCGCCTAGCGGTGCACGTTTCTAACCAGTGTAAGTCCTGTGTTATGCATTCTGTTGTAACTCGGCAAGTTTTCTTTTCAGAGCTTCGATCTCTGCGTCTTTCGCGGCATTCTCGGCAGTCAGAGTATCAATCTTCTTCAGCAGATACTGTTCCTGGAGTCAGCATCCATTCGTGCCTGACAACGTTGTCTGACCATATCGTCCGCATTCAGATTATATAAAGTCTTTGTCGCTTCCATAAGGTATTCATCGTTTTTTGCAGTCATAAGAATTTCCTCCCAATTCCTTAGTGTAATTAATAGTTGCTTGAAAAAATGGCGAAACGTCGGATGTAAGAAATTTAAAATAGAAATTGAATTGACTATAGCATAAAAAGAGAAGATGAACAAGAATTTTTATGGTACAATGTAATGAGTCTCAGGGAAAAACAATCGGCTGTGAAGCAGAATGTAGAGTGCGAAAGCACGAATACGTGAGCAAAATTATGAAAGTGGGAAAAGTATGGAAAAATGGTATGTAGCCGCAAAAAAGGCAGATTTTGATAAATGGGCGAAGGAATTTCATATCAGTCCGGTGACAGCGAGAATCCTAAGAAACCGGGATCTGACGGAAGAGAGTGAGATACAGAAGTTCCTCTACGGGAAACTGGAAGATTGTTATTCTCCCTGGTTGTTAAAGGATATGGATAAGGCAGTGGAGGAAATTCTAAAAGCGGTAAGGGAAGGGCTGCATATCCGGGTCATCGGGGATTATGATGTGGATGGAATCTGTTCTTCCTATATTCTGACCAAAGGTTTTCAGATGCTGGGGGCTCAGGTGGACACGGCGATTCCCCACAGAATCCATGACGGCTATGGATTAAATGAGCATCTGATCGAAGAGGCCAAAAGAGAAGGTGTCGGTATGATCGTGACCTGCGATAACGGAATTGCAGCGGCACCCCAGATCGCAATGGCAAATTCTCTCGGCATGCGGGTGATCGTTACGGATCATCATGAAGTTCCATATATAGAAGAAAACGGTGAGCGGAAGGAACAGCTGCCTCCGGCGCTGGCAGTGGTGGATCCCAAGAGAGCAGACGATACGTATCCTTTTTCCGGCATTTGTGGTGGCGTGGTAGCACTGAAACTGATCCAGGCGATCACGGAAAAGACAGGAAATCCGGGACTTGTAAATATTCAGGAGGAGTTACTGGAATTTGCGGCACTGTCTACCGTATGCGATGTTATGGAGTTAAAAGATGAGAATCGCATTCTGGTGAAGGAAGGGTTGAAGCGTATCCAGAAGGGATATAACGAAGGCTTGAAGGCGCTGATGGAAGTGAATGATATTGCGCCAGATCGGCTGAGCGCCTATCATCTGGGATTTGTGCTGGGACCCTGCCTGAATGCCACGGGAAGACTGGATACTGCCAAACGGGCATTGGAACTGCTGCAGAGCTTTACCAGGGCGGATGCCATGACTGCGGCGAGAGAGCTGAAAGACCTGAATGAGAGCCGCAAGCACCTGACAGTACAGGGAATTCAGAGAGCGGATGAGTATATTCAGGAACATCATATTGCAGAAGATAAAGTTATGGTGATCTATCTGCCGGAGGTACATGAGAGCATTGCTGGTATTATTGCCGGAAAAGTCAGAGAAAAATACCATCATCCGGTCTTCATTCTGACCAAGGGAGAAGATGGAGTTAAGGGTTCCGGACGATCCATAGAAGCCTATCACATGTATGATGCCATGACGCAGGTAAAAGAGTATTTTACCAAGTACGGCGGTCATAAGCTGGCAGCAGGCCTTTCCATGCGAGAAGAGGATATTGAACCGCTGAGAGCTGCTTTGAATAAAAAATGCACTTTGACGGAGGATGATTTTATTCCGAAAGTACATATCGATGTGGCAATGCCCATGGGGTATGCGGATGATGCGCTGGCGGGAGAGTTTGCCCTGTTGGAGCCTTTCGGCACCGGGAATCCACGTCCTTTGTTTGCCCAGAAGGGGCTGGTCTTCCAGGCGGGCTTTAAAATGGGTGCCAACAAGACCTGTGCCAGATTCCGGGTGAAGACACCGGAGGGCACGACACAGACGGTGGTATTTTTTGGAGATCTGGAGAAACTGGGAGCTTTCCTGGATGAAAAATACGGTGCAGGAAGTGAAGAGGCACTTTATGCCGGGAAAGGGAATTTCCCATTGTCCGTGGTATATCAGGTCAGCCAGAATACCTATAAGGGGAAAACGGAAGTACAGTTCGTCATGCAGAACTATTGTTAAATTTTTTATTTTTTGAAGATTTACTAGTCCATCATTTTCAGTCATTTGAGCAAATCCTTTTAATGTCTTTTTTTCAAAACTATTTGTATCTTCTGAAAATATATAAATATCTGTATCATCTTTTTTATCAACAGCCATACAGAGCTTATAATCTCTTTTTCCATTATTTTCAATATAACAATCAATTAAATGAATTTTATTTCTTTCTTTTTGTAAAAATAACAAGCCTTCTTTATTATCACACCCTATTAAGTCTTCCATTCTCCATTTTCTATCTGCATATTTCATATTTGAGTTATTATAAGCTTCTATATTTTCTAATGCAAATTGAACTCTTTCACTGAAATCATCAAACATTTTCATATTATTTTTTATCAATTCTAAATATTCATCTGTATAATACAATTCGTTTGTTATATATTTCAATTTTTTATCAATTTGTTCTAATTCAAATCTATTTATTATTGGTTCTTCATCATCTTTTTGCATTGAAATTCCAAATCTTTGAGTTCTTAAATGAGCTTTTATATATCTCATATCTTCTTGCAAGTCAAATAAATATTTTTTGTTTTCTTTTGTTGTTACTACATTGTAAGTATGTGGGTATTT
>ENA-OPDD01002751-OPDD01002751.1-human-gut-metagenome-genome-assembly--contig:-NODE-2751-length-10484-cov-2.972193_pt1 | contig 10484 bp, 9 predicted proteins | sample MGYA00241574_ERZ501499 | MGnify/ENA primary metagenome ERZ501499 (study PRJEB25962, sample SAMEA2042576) | human gut metagenome | biome: human gut; feature: human-associated habitat; material: faeces...
TTGTTCCTGTTATATCAGTAACGATATGGGAACTGAAGTCTTTCGCAGCTTTTATCGGACCTCCTTTTTCAGCTTATGCAGTATTATGAGTTAAACACCTAACCACTTAATAGACTGCATTTTTGCTGTATTATCATCAACCTTGCTTTTTCTTGCTGCGTTTACTTTAAATAAGGGAACAATCATTCACATGCGATTTCCTGTTTGAAAGCTATTAATAGTCAGATAATACAAAAATCAGGATACATCTTCACGATGTATCCTGACTAAATTAACACAATTTATTTGTGCCCCATCTCTAAATAAAAAAACAAAGTTTGAATTATAGTATCACATTTTCTAATCGATCATTGTACTCTTTATCTTATTTTCTCACATAAATCTTTCTCTTTTTACAAAAGTACATTATCAATATAAAAAAAATACCCCCATAAATAATGATTCTATTATCACTATTTATAGGGGATAATGCAAAAACAGCTCTCTCGTTAATCGAATCAAAAAAATGACTCACAAATCCTTGACAGCTGTTTTTAGTTGTTCATTTTGTATTTCTTATTTCACCAGATAACGTTCTCCGGTAGCTTTTACAACCTCATTCAAGAATTCCTGCGGATAACCCGGACGATCGAGAGGAGCAGTATTTCCTGTTTCAGGACGTACAATCTTACCATTCTTTACACGTTTTACTACTCCATCATTATAACGGACAATCAGGAACTCACCCAGTTTTTTCCAGCTATCAACAGCAGTCTGAGCAGCCATTCCTGTGTAATTGGTAAGAAAATCTTTTGCTTTCTGAGGATCTTGAGTATACAGTTTCATAGCGGTACTCTCGATACCTTCCTGAGCGTCAGCATACATATCTTCCAATGAATTCTGAACTGTACGCATATCGTCTATCATCAGACTATAGCGGGGACGAATCATATCTGCTACCCAGTTGTAAATCCAGAAAGCAGAATTCCATGAGAATGTCACACAGTCGCCCTCTCCTTCTGCATAAGAAGCAGGAACTTTATCGGTATTACAATAAACCGGAGTAAATACAGTCATATTGGCATCATCAACTCCAAACCAAAGTACTCCACCGATTGCATCAGGCATGGTAGAACGCATTTGAGAAACAAAAACAAAACCACTCTGCTGAGTTGAAATAGGACGTTCGTTGAAGTAAGTCTTGCCATCCACTTCAAATGTCAATGGAGATAAACGATAAGGCATTTTAAATGCTCCAGCTCCCATATCGTTGGTGATATCAAGCGGAGTACCTTCATAATGATCGCGCATAGCATGCTGAATATCACGAACAGAAACCTTACGGTCCGGCTTAATATAAAGCGGCATCGGTTCTTTACTTTCACCTTGTATGTAAGAAAGATAAGCCTGTCCGGTTACTTTGCTGAACATGTTATAGAAACTCCACACACGAGCCTCGCAAGCACGCAATCCACTAAAATCGAGCGGACAATAAGCATCAGCAAAACTGAAATCCTTGTTTACTCCATCGAAATAACCTTTTTCACGTGCAAACGAAATCACATCCGGAGAATAAAGACAATTATCTTTATCGTTCATATCAAACTGATGAATACGGCTTTGGTTTGCATGAGCTGCTATACAGTCGTCCGGAATACGGACTGCTACCCATACAGCTCCCTTCACTCCTGGTCCTTTTCCAATCATTTCCATAATCCAAGCCTCATTCGGATCGGCAATAGTAAATGATTCACCACTGCTGTAATAACCATATTCCTTCACCAGATCAGTCATAACCTTGATTGCCTCTTTGGCTGTACGCGAACGCTGCAAAGCAACATAAATCAAGCTTCCGTAGTCCATCACACCGGTAGTGTCAACCAATTCCGGACGACCACCGAATGTAGTTTCTCCGATAGTAACCTGAAACTCGTTCATGTTTCCTATCACATTGTAGGTCTGTTTAGCTTCCTTTATCTGTCCCAGATACTTACCTGTATCCCACTCGTAGATATTACGCATTGTACCCGCTGCATGTACGGCAGCCGGATAATGGCAAAGGAACCCAAACATGCCATACGAATCGGCAGAATAGGATACGATTACAGAACCATCGGCAGAAGCCTTCTTGCCGACAATAAAGTTGGTACATGCCCAACCGTTTACACACGCTGCTACCACAAGGCAGGCAGTCAACATTAGTTTTTTTATCATACGTATTTAGAATTTATATTGTTTTCGTGTTTCGTTACCACAATTATCAGTCACTATCACTTCCAGTTTATGAGATACACCTTTTTTTATCCGTTCCGGGTCCTGAATGATAAGAATACCTTTCTTCAATCCGAAAAGTACGAAGTTGCCGTCTACATATACTTTATAATCCCGAATACCAGTCTGTGCGTCACTGATCTTAAAGCGAATATTTCTGTTTACACGCCAACTACCCTGTCCCAAAGGAGTAACCTGAGGAGGTATCGTATCCACCCCTACGGCAAATGTTCCCAATGTGCGGACTTTGGTCTTTAGCCAGCCATTCTGATACGTTCCTCCCATAGAAGAGCGCCATTTTCCAGCTTTCTGCACAATATAATATTTTGTCGTATCGGCAACAGGCAAATGGCGTACCCCAATAGACAGATCACAGAAGCTATGTAAAGGAGTACGTCCGATATCGAGCACATAATCGAAAGAAATACTGTTGGAATCACCGATTACTCTCGTCCGCAATTCAGCATCATCGTAAAGCATGCCCTTAGGTACAACCAGTTCCATACCAGGCTCCTGAATAACATTTGTCTTATTCCAGTACAACATCTTATTGGCTTCGGGTACATAAGGAGGAATCTCCTGTTTTTTGCCTCGCACCGTAAAACGGTATTTACGCTTATTACCGAAATTATCCTCCAGTACGTAGCAGAAATGATAATCACGTTCCTCATCAATAGTCACTAGTCCGCGGTCTGAACCGGTTTCTATCAGGCGAAGCCTATTGCCCGGCAACTTATACGAACGCATGATAAGCCTGCGCGTACGCATCAGTTCATCATAATCGGTAAAACCGTTTATCATACGATTCTCATCGGCAGAAACCTCATCAGTTGTACTATTGAAAACCTTTACAGAATCTACATACAAAGTAACCGAATGCACTCCATAAAAATTTGACGTTCCGTCCATATAGTCCTTGGCACTGATACCCGTATAAATCTGCCCCCAAGCTGTAAACTGCTGCTTCAAAGCTCCTACATTTACCAGTTTCTTTCTGGAAGAACCATTTATTACACCTTTGCCAGCCACCGGATAAAGCCCGACAATACTAGCTACCGGCGACCTGGTATCCTTCAGATAATGACTGAAAAATGGCATAGGATCTACATAATCTCCATTGTCGTTTCTCCGTAATTCCAGATGAAGATGCGGCCCTGCCGATGCTCCTTCATTCCCGCTTAAAGCGATGATATCTCCAGCCTTTACAGGAAACTTATCAGGTTCGGGATACAGATTACATACAAATGTTTCATGCTCATACTGGTATGCACGTACATATTTCTGTATTTCCGGAGCAAAAGATACAACATGTCCGTAGACTGAAGTATATCCATTGGGATGAGTAACAAAAATCGCCTGACCATATCCACCATGCAATACCATGATTCGTGATACGTATCCATCGGCAACAGCATGAATCGGTTTACCTGTAACCCCTTGTGTCTTTATATCTAGTCCGTTATGAAAGTGATTTGGCCTCAACTCACCGAAATTTGCACTTAGCAGCAACGGAAAGTCGAAGGGAGAACAAAATTCAGCTTTCATACTTTCCTGAGCCTGTCCGCAGAGTGCCGTTCCTAAGGCAAGTGCCAACAATGTATTTCGTATCATGTTAATGTCTGTTTTTTCTCCACAAATATACATCATTTATTTTTGATATATCCTGATTTTACTTACCTTTGTATAAATGGGTATGGCTATCGGGCATCTTTTCGTACATGTTTTTCTTTTATAAGGGCTGAAAAAACCGTTACATTTACCACTTTGCTTTTACTCTTTATATTTAGGATTTTCAATAAGATCGGAATCGACTATTAGCAACCTGGCATTATGGATGGCAGGCTGCACACTTTGCGATAATGTAATGACTAACATCGACAGCATCGTAACTTGAATGGTTCTGGATTTTCTCTCTTTATGACTGAATTACCAGCAACGAAAAAGCATCCGGGAGCATCAGTTCTTCTTCATAACGGTATTCTCCGTTTATGTATGTCGTGTTACGAAGATACGCTGCAAGCAGGAGTCGGTCGAATAATAAAATACTCTATTTCAACCTGCTTGTGGCGAATCTCGACTGTTTGTATTGCTTTTATGCATAAAGATTTGGAAAATATGCAAAAACATCATACCTTTGCGCCATCAAAAACCAAACTGACCAATGAATATAAAAGCGATACATACCGACATAAAGTTGCTGTTGCATGAACCTATATGCAACGGTTATCGCATCGTACACATACATTGGTTCAGTGGATTTCTATGAGGTACAGCCGCTTCTGACGGCACAACAAAGACTATATAACAAAAGTTTCTAACCTCATAATCACGTATATATGTTTACTGTTATCGGATTTATGTTGACAGGGATCACTGTGGGATACCTGTTCAGAAATATTGCCTTTTTGCAAAAGACTGAAAAGACCATTTCGATTACTATTTTTCTTCTGTTGTTCCTGCTTGGAATCTCAGTCGGTTCAAATGAACTAATTATCAATAATCTGGCTGCATTTGGATGGCAGGCTGCCATACTGGCTTTTTCTGCTACCTGCGGCAGTATTCTGGCATCGTGGATGGTGCTGAAATTTTTCTTCAAGAAAGGAGGTGAACAATGAAAGGAAGTATTATCGTTTTATTGTTTTTTGTAGCTGGCTGCATATTGGGAGTTATGGGATGGCTTCCTTTTGATCTTAAGCAAAGTAACCTGACGATGTATATCTTATATGCACTGATGCTACAAGTAGGATTAAGTATCGGATCGAGCAAGGATTTGAAGTATATCATATCCGATCTTCGTCTGAAATATTTGCTCATACCCCTTGCCACTATATGTGGTACGCTGCTCTTTTCGGCACTTGCCAGCCTGCTGATTTCCCGCTGGAGCATATTCGACTGTATGGCTGTAGGAAGCGGATTTGCCTATTATTCGCTCTCGTCCATCCTGATTACTCAGTTCAAAGAAGCTTCTATCGGACTTCAACTTGCTACTGAATTAGGAACAATCGCATTACTGTCTAACATATTCCGTGAAATGATGGCATTGCTTGGAACACCATTGTTATGCAAATACTTCGGAAAGCTTGCTCCGATCTCAGCTGCCGGAGTAAACTCCATGGACGTGGTCTTACCCATGATCACACGATATTCGGGTAAAGATATGATGCCTGTTGCTATTTTTCACGGCATATTGATAGATATGAGTGTTCCATTTTTTGTCTCTCTATTTTGCAAATTATAAGCAGAAGATTATCAACTATTTAAGCAACAGTTGTCATGCAGTCAAAAAAACATCATCATCTTTTTTAGAAAATTGATGTAAAGTTTCCCAAAAGATCATGATAAAATCAATAAAACTTGCTGAAGTTTTATTTCGACAACTATGGCAGCACTTCTGCATTTAGAGTCCTCTCTTCTTTTTCATACTTCTGGTAAGCCAAACAGCATACCGACAGAAAAGAAGAAAGGACTAATTGTTTACTTCAAGGTTATTACCTTTGGTTATAACGGATAAATATTTTTCAATAGGTTTCCACTGAATAATGACCTACCTTTGCAGTCGAAAAAAAGAATTAACCATTAAAAAAATTATACGATGTTCGAAAAAGGAAACAGAGGTAATACCATTCATGGTATTTTGCTTATTGCATTATTTTCATTTGCAGCATTCTACATTGCTGAAATTCCATTTGTAAAAAGTCTTTCATTCAGTCCGCTGATTGTAGGTATCATATTGGGTATGCTTTATGCTAACAGTTTGAGAAACCATTTACCCGAAACTTGGGTACCGGGAATCAAATTCTGTACTAAACAAATCCTGCGCGCAGGTATCGTGTTATATGGTTTCCGACTGACACTTACTGAAGTTGCTGCAGTAGGATTACCTGCGGTTATAATCGATACAATCATAGTTGCAGGAACTATCTTCCTGGGCATCTGGTTGGGACGTGCCATGAAAATGGACAAAGATACTTCACTGATGACTGCAACGGGTAGTGCTATCTGTGGTGCGGCTGCGGTACTGGGTGCAGAACCAGTAGTGAAATGTGAAGGTCACAAGACAGCTATTGCCGTATCTACAGTGGTAATCTTCGGAACAATTTCAATGTTTCTTTACCCCATCATGTACCGTGCCGGTATGCTAAACGGATTGGGAGATATGGGAGTTGCCATTTACACCGGAAGTACCCTTCACGAAGTAGCGCATGTAGCCGGAGCCGGTAATGCCATGGACCCTACCGACGCACTGGGTATTGCAGGAACAGCTACTATCACAAAAATGATTCGTGTGATGATGCTTGCTCCGGTATTGGTCATCATGAGCTTTGCTTTGGCAAAACGCAAAAGCAGCACTAACGGAGGAAAAGCAGAAAAGAGTAAAATCACTATTCCATGGTTTGCTTTCGGATTCATCGGAATCATCTGTCACTTTTACAATATATATTAGGTGTAGACAGCGTAAAGGAAATACCTTTGAACGGTGCAATCGAATACATTGATACATTTATGCTGACAATGGCAATGACTGCCCTTGGTACAGATACCAGTATCGAGAAATTCAAACAAGCAGGTGCAAAACCATTCTTGCTGGCAGGATTGCTGTATATCTGGCTGGTAGGCGGTGGCTATCTGCTGACTAAATACCTGGTTCCTGCTTTCATGTAAAAATTAAATATTACAAGTAGTCCCGGCATATTTCGAATTATCTGACGGATAATCAGAAATACAGCCGGGACATTTTTATTGTCCAGCATCCAACGAAAAACGGATGCTATACCATCATCTTACCTATTATATCTCCCGCAGCTTTACGCAACTTCAAATAGCTTTGTACAAAACGGATAAAATTGGCAGCCGGAGCTTCCTCCTGTCCCTGAGCACGCACAAAACAGAAATGTCTTTTTATCTGTAGTCCGTTTATATCAATTATCTTAAACTCGCCTTCACGAAGTTCTTTCAACATTGCCTGAAGGGATATAATGCCCATTGTGGAGCTGTTTCTCAAAAACTGCTTAATACTTTCCGTACTACCCAAATACAACCTGACATTCATCGACGAAAGCTTTATTCCCTGTTCGGATAGTGCCATTTCAATTGCATCGAGTGTACCCGATCCTCGTTCACGAAGTACCAGAGGTATATCCTTAAGTTCATCGAGTGTCAGCGAATCTTTTTTAGCCAAGGCAGAAGAAGTACAGACTACCGGCACCAGCTCATCGTGCAGAAAAGGCTCATATTTCAGGTTAGGCAAGCGGAATACTCCTTCTACCATACCTAAATCTATATTGTGTTCCTGCAATGCCTGTTCAACATTGCGTGAATTTGTATCTATCAGCGAAACGGAAACTTTCGGATATTTCTCTGTAAAAGCTGCTAAAATAGGCGGAAGCACGTACTGGGCTATCGTCGTACTGGCACCCAGACGAAGCTGGCCGTTGTATTCATTATGCAACAAATGCATGTCGTACTCCAGCTTACGATATTCGGCCAGAATACGCTCGCAATGTTCCAGCAAAACATTTCCCGATTCGGTCAGCGAAATCGTATTCCCTAAACGATTGAACAACCGGGTTTGATACAAGCTTTCCAGCTCGCGTATATGTTTGGTTATAGCGGGCTGGCTGACGAACAATTCCTGCGAAGCCTTTGTAAAGCTCAGGTTTTTCGCCACACTGTAAAAAACTTTCAGTCGGAAGTCTGACATTTAGAGTTCCTCCGCACGTATTCCTAATGACTGAAGAATGGGGAATCCCAACATCTCAAACGAATAATCACCTTCGTATGCAGGAGGGTTCATTCCAAAAACGGTAATGCTTTCCTTACCTTTCACCTTATTTATATAGTTACCCATGCGCCCACCATATCCGTCTTCATCGGGCACAATAATAATGCGATGAACATCTTTCGATTCACCAGCCAACTGGAACGACTCGATAAACAGGTCTTCGCGGGTTGCCATATCGGAAGGCTGGAAGGCATAAAGTGAAAATTCACCCAGCTGACTCTTGAATGCTACATCATGGAGTTCTTTTCCCAGATTTGAAGGAGTGCAAAAATTCATTTTTTCTTCTCCGGCATCGTAAATAAAAATCACCTGTACCTCATTTTCTCCCAGCTGTATTCCTGCATCCAGAGCAAGGCACTCCAGCAGGTTAGCCAGATCAGCTTTGGGTAACTCACGGTTCACGATTGGGGCAAAATGAGCACTCATGTCACTGCCTACCCTGTCCAGATAAGAAGCATCTATCAGCATCACAACAGGGGCAAAAGGTATCTTCTTTTCCATATATCAAAGTTTATGGCGATAAAGATAATAAAAACTTTCCTGACATTTTGATATATATCCGGACAATATTGCAGTTTCCAAAGCTAACACACTGACATTTAGGCATATAATTATATTCTTAAAGCTGTGGCAAGAAGTTTGTCTGATAAAAGGTGTATTACAAAAACATAGATAAATAAGAAAGGAGAACAATATATGAACTTTAACAACTTTACAATCAAATCGCAAGAAGCTGTGCAACAAGCGGTGAATCTCGTACAAAGCCGCGGACAGCAAGCTATCGAGCCGGAACATTTGTTGGCAGGGGTGCTGAAGGTTGGCGAAAATGTCACAAACTTCATTTTCCAGAAACTTGGCATCAACGGTCAGCAGATAGAAACCGTACTCGACAAGCAGATAGCTTCTTTGCCAAAGGTTTCAGGAGGTGAACCTTACCTGAGCCGTGACGCTAATGAAGTATTGCAGAAAGCTGTCGAGTTTTCCAAATCACTGGGTGATGAATATGTTTCGCTGGAAGCTATCATCTTGGCTTTGCTCAATGTAAAAAGTACCGTATCTACCATCTTGAAAGATGCTGGTGTTACCGACAAAGAGCTGCGGGCTGCTATCAGTGAACTTCGTCAGGGACAAAATGTTACTTCACAGTCTAGTGAAGATACATACCAGTCACTCAGCAAATATGCTATCAACCTGATAGAAGCTGCACGTAACGGCAAGCTGGACCCGGTAATCGGTCGTGATGAAGAAATCCGTCGTGTACTGCAAATCTTGAGCCGTCGTACCAAAAACAATCCGGTCCTGATTGGTGAACCGGGTACAGGTAAGACAGCAATCGTAGAAGGACTGGCTCAGCGAATCCTGCGTGGAGATGTTCCGGAGAACTTGAAAAACAAGCAATTGTTTTCGCTCGACATGGGTGCGCTGGTTGCAGGTGCAAAATACAAAGGCGAATTCGAAGAACGACTGAAGTCGGTTATCAACGAAGTAACCAAATCGGATGGAAATATCATCTTGTTCATCGATGAAATCCATACACTGGTAGGTGCCGGAAAAGGTGAAGGTGCCATGGATGCTGCAAACATCCTGAAACCGGCCTTGGCACGTGGCGAACTGAGAAGTATCGGTGCTACTACCCTTGATGAATATCAGAAATATTTTGAAAAGGATAAAGCACTCGAAAGACGATTCCAGACCGTCATGGTAGACGAACCGGATACGGCAAGCTCTATTTCTATCTTGCGTGGATTGAAGGAACGTTATGAAAATCACCATCAGGTGAGAATCAAAGACGAAGCCATCATTGCCGCTGTAGAACTGAGTAACCGTTACATCACCGACCGTTTCTTGCCGGACAAGGCTATCGACCTGCTGGATGAAGCCTGCGCCTGTGCTTCGCTGCGCAACCGGGATCTGCTGGCGTATGATACGGCCTCCCATCGGTTGCAGGAACTGCGCCAGGAAGAAGGCGCATTGACAGCGGACAGCGAAAAAGAGCCCGATTATGAAAAGCTGGCGTCCCTGCGGTGGGAAATCGCCAAGCTGGAAAAAGAAGAAGCGGAACTGGAACCGCTGACTCATCAGGCCAAAGTGGAAGAACAGGACCTGGCGAAAGTCATTGAACTGTGGACGGGCATTCCTTCGTCCCGTGTACAGGAAAGCGAGCTGAAAAAGCTGGGCGATCTGGAAGAAAAACTCGGTCGCCACATTATCGGACAGGTTAAGGCTCTGGCCGCCGCCATTCGGCGCAGCCGGGTTCAGATTAGCCCGCGCCGCCGTCCGGCTTCGTTTATCTTTGTGGGTCCTACCGGCGTGGGCAAAACGGAACTGGTGAAAGTATTGTCCCAGGAACTGTTTGATTCCCCCGAAACCCTGATCCGCCTGGATATGTCGGAATTCATGGAAAAGCACTCGGTCTCGCGAATTATTGGTTCGCCTCCCGGATATGTGGGGT
>ENA-OPDD01002755-OPDD01002755.1-human-gut-metagenome-genome-assembly--contig:-NODE-2755-length-10473-cov-2.403148_pt1 | contig 10473 bp, 7 predicted proteins | sample MGYA00241574_ERZ501499 | MGnify/ENA primary metagenome ERZ501499 (study PRJEB25962, sample SAMEA2042576) | human gut metagenome | biome: human gut; feature: human-associated habitat; material: faeces...
GTAAGCGAAGATGTTATCAAATATATTGCAAATAATATCAAATCCAACATCCGTGAGCTGGAAGGTGCCTTCAATAAGGTAGTTGCTTATGCAAAACTGGAGAAAAAAGAGGTTACCCTTGAACTTGCCGAGCAGGCTCTGAAGGATATCGTCGCACCGAATGAAAATAAACAGATTACTGCAGACTACATTATTTCTATGGTAGCAGAGCATTTTAATGTAAGTACTGCCGATCTTTGTGGAAATAAAAGAAGTTCCAAGATCGTGATGCCAAGACAGGTGGCAATGTATCTTTGCCGTGAAATTCTGGCGATCCCGCTGAAAAATGTAGGACAGTATCTTGGAAATCGCGACCACACTACCGTTATGCACGGAGTAGAAAAGATCGAAAAGGAACTCCAGAACAACGAACAGCTCCAGAACACCATCGATACATTAAAGAAAAAAATTAATCCACAAACTTAACACATTTTTTCCACATTTCATGTGTATAAGATGTTGACATTATGTGTATTAATGTGAATAACTTTTGGCAACAAAATCGCTTATGTGGTTTTACACAGGTTATTCACACTCTAAACCAATGCTTTTACACGAAGTTATCCATACCCGAAACCCTTTTATTCACTGGGCGGAAGTGAGTTTTTCACATATTCACACCCCCTACGGCGGATACGGCGGATATCTTCTTAAATATATTTAATGAAAAACCCATTTTCTCCAGAAAGGAAGTTATACACATTATGAAAATCATTTGCTCCAAAAGTAACTTGTTGAAGAGCGTCAGCATTTCCTTAAAAGCTGTACCATCCAAAACAACAATGCCAATTCTGGAATGTATTCTGATTGATGCAACAACAAATCAGATCAAATTTACTACTAATGACATGGAACTTGGAATCGAAACCATTGTCGAAGGTACTATAGAAGAAAAAGGAATGGTTGCCCTGAATGCGAAAATCTTTTACGAGATCATCAGAAGACTTCCAGACAACGATGTTACCATTAAAACTGATGAAAAATTCGCTGCAACTATCACCTGTGAGAAAGCAAAATTTAATATTCCTGGAAAATCAGGAGAAGATTTCGCATATCTTCCTATGATTGAAAGAGATGAACCATTAACTATCTCTCAATATACATTAAAGAATATGATTTATCAGACAATATTCTCAATTGCAGTCAACGATAACAACAAATTAATGACTGGTGAGCTGTTTGAAATTAAGGATAATTGTCTGAAAATTGTCTCTCTGGATGGACACCGTATTGCGATCCGCAAAATGCCTCTGAAGAAAGACTATTCAGACCGCAAGGTTGTAGTTCCAGGCAAGACTCTGAATGAGATCAGTAAGATCTTATCCGGAGAAATGGAACCTGATTCTGGTTCTTACAAATGGGGAGTGACTACAACGCAGTCTTATTTTCCAAAAGATAATACAAAAGATTTCAGTCAGGATGAAACGATCGTTGAATGGCTGACTCAGTATTCTGAAGATAAAGATGCAACATTTGTCCGTGGATTCCTTGGACGTATGTTATTCTCTGGAGAAGACGCATTAAAGAAAGTTGGTGTTTTATCTGGAGGAGAGAAAGTTCGTTGTATGCTATCTAAATTAATGATCAGCGGAGCCAACATCTTACTTCTTGATGAGCCTACCAACCACTTAGATATGGAATCTATCACTGCTTTAAATGAAGCATTAAAAGATTTCACTGGTGCATTATTGTTTACTTCTCAGGATCATCAGTTTGTACAGACAACAGCTAATCGTATCATGGAAATCACTCCGAATGGTCTGATTGACAAAGAATGTACTTACGACGAATATCTGGAAAATGACGAAGCTGCCAGAAAACGTCAGATTGTTGAGATTGAAGAAGACGACGAATAATTTCATAGTTCTAAACAAAAACACAGAGATTTTATCACCAATCTCTGTGTTTTTATTCTTATTTAATTTTCCTGATCGTAAGTATCTAAGAACGAATGTTTTACTCCATCTTTCTTATATGCAATGATCGTCTTTAAATTGACATTTTCTACACTCTTGAAAATATTGGACTCTACATACGGATTGATCTCTTTCATCTTCGCGATCAACTGTTTTGTCTCCATTCTCTTGGATTTCGTAACACCGTCTGGATTACATGTTGTACAAGTATCTGTAAACTTACATGCACACTGGATAAAATGTAATCCATTGTAATCTCTCCAATGCTTTATATCATCCTCTCGGATCAGATACATCGGACGGATTAGTTCCATTCCTTCAAAGTTTGTACTGTGAAGTTTTGGCATCATCGTCTGTACCTGTGCTCCATAAAGCATTCCCATAAGGATCGTCTCAATGACATCATCATAGTGATGTCCCAACGCAATCTTATTGCATCCAAGCTCTTTAGCCTTGCTGTATAAATATCCACGACGCATTCTTGCACACAGATAACATGGCGATTTCTCAATCTCATAAACAGCATCAAAAATATCAGATTCAAAGACTGTGATCGGAATATCTAATAATTTGGCATTATTCTCTATGATTTGTCGATTCATTTCATTATATCCTGGATCCATGACTAAAAATACAAGATCAAAATGGAATTTGTTATGGCGTTTTAATTCCTGAAATAATTTCGCCATCAACATGGAATCTTTTCCCCCAGAGATACAGATGGCGATCTTATCATTCTCCTGCACTAGATCATATGTCTTGATCGCTTTTACAAACTTGGAGAATATCTGTTTGTGAAACTTCTTACGGATGCTCTTTTCAATCTCCTGTGTTCTTGTCAGTTCTTTTTTCTTGCCTTTTCCTTCGGCTTCTTTGTTATTTTGTTCTGTTTTCTGATCGTTTTCCTGTTCTTCTTTCATCAAGGATAACAACCATCCTGTGTATCCGCCTTCCAAACTAAGGACATTGATTCCTTCTTCCGCTAATTTTTCTGCTGCCTCCTTGCTGAAAATTCCCTTGGTACAATATAAAATAACTTTCTTACCCTGATCAATATATTCCTTTGCCTGTGTTCCAAGCTCATCTTCACCTGCTGCCACAACAGCTCCAGGGATCATTCCATAAGATGTGTTTGATTCATCTCTCATATCAAGAAGCTGATAACTCCCTTTTTCTAACTGTTTTAATTCTTTATATGAAATATTAATATTGCTCATGCTTTCAACCTTTCTTTCGTATCCTACTATATTTGTAGGGTTCCGTTTATTTATTATAGAGAGAAAGCTTTCAAAATACAAGAGCAAATCTTTATTTTGCATCAGTTGTTGTATACATTGTTGATCATAAATCCATAACCACTCCATTCGATTGGAATGTATGTCTGTTTTTTATTTTGTATCGCATAAATACCTATTCTGCCCGAAATCTGAGAATAAGATCCCTTTGCTGACTTTGCTTTTTGGTATTGTTCTGTTACATTGACATTGCCCATCAAACGCTTCTTCAAATTATACTCTGACTGTTTCAGATTCAGATAAGACAAAAATCCAGCCGGAATATCTTCCAAATGATCTGCGATATCTTTCCAATCTTTTGTGTAATCATAAGAGTACACATCAATCGCTAAAATCTGATCCGTATACGCATCCATAATAAGATTCACTATTTCATCCTCCGACGATTCTGGTGATAATGTAATATACCATACCAGAAGATTTTTGACATTCGAAATATTAGATACGGAACCTTCATCGATCATATCATCCTTTTTCTTGATATAAGTGTATAATTTTTTATATGTAATCTTCCAGTCTTCATGTACCCGATAAGCGATTTTCATTTTTTTTAATAATAGATTCGTCTGTTTTTTTGCAGTTTTTTCTACATCTCTTCCATCCACAGTTCTTGATGAAGGTCTTACTGCTACACTCAAAATATGATTATTGATGATCTTTAATTTTTCCAGAGTTGTCTGAGTAGCCTCTACCGAAATCTCTACTGGATTTAAGGATAGATCCTCACTCTGCCCAAACGTTTTTTTGTCCACCAGAGCTGCCTGAATATTTGGTAAAAAGTAAAACAAGACCACAAGTAATAAAGCTGCCACAACAAGAAGAGCATTCCTAATTTGTTTTTTCATAAGCTCCTCCTCCAATTGTTATGATCACAGTTGTTCCTTTCCCTTGCTGACTGATAAATCGCATCTCTCCTTGATGGATCCTCACGATTTCTTTACATATAGCAAGCCCTAAACCTACTCCACCTTGTTTTCTTGACCTTGACTTATCTATCCGGTAAAACGCTTCCGTGATCTTACTTATCTCATCCTTTGGCATTCCGCATCCAGTATCCGAAATATAAATCTTGGCTCCTTCTTGTATTGCTCGATCCTCAACTGTTAATATTCCACCCGAATTCATTGATTTTAATGCATTATCGATCAAATTTAATATTAATGATTTCAATAAATCCGGCTCTATCTTACAAATTGCTTTTTTTAAATTTAAATTCACAAGAATATCTTGTTCTTTTAAACGATACTGCATGGATGTAACTGCTTCTTGAATCATTGGCTCTAAATCTTGTTTTTTCATCTGAAACTGTTGATTTTTCAAAACAAGAAGTTTCATTAATTTTAATGATAAATTCTGTAATCGTTTTCCTTCTGAATAAATATACCCACATGCTTCTTTTTGCTCTTCTTTCGAAAGAGCTTCCATCCGCATCAGATCTGCATAGCCTATGATCGATGTAAGTGGTGTCTTCATTTCATGAGCAAAACTTCCCATAAATTCTTCCTGGTTTTTTAACAATTGATCCAATTTCATTAACTTTTCTATCAATTGTTCTGTCATATAATTAAAACTGACTGAAAGTTCTCCAATTTCATCTTCTGTATGCACTGGAACCCTGACAGAATAATCACCGTCTGCAATCTGCTTCGAAACCTGTGACAATTTCTGTAATGGTCTTGTAAGGATCATTGCCAGAAAATAGGATACTACAATCTCAATTCCTATTACTAATACAAAAATCTTACGAAAACTTACCAACTGCTGATGCCTTGTCGCATATACTTCTGAAATATCATATGCTCCCTGAAAAACCATAGTTTCCTTTCCATAAGAAATCTTACTAGTAATCTGATAATATACTTTATTTTTATTTTGGAATACTACCGCTTTTCCCTGTTTCGTTGAAAAACCATTGCTTCTCCTAAAATTATCATTTTTACGATTGTAATAAAGTGGCTGCTTCCATTGAACCTCTCCATGTTGTTCCTTTAATAATCGAACTGAGCTGTCTCTTAGCAAGCCCTGCCAGTTTAATCGTTTCAATACACTCGCAAATGTTTGATTCTGATACGTATCATCCATCTCATTAATTTCTTTTAACATTCTTAAGATCATTTCGTAAGAATTCCTTGCTGCTCTTTTTTCTTGTTTGATAGATGCTTGATATGAATATTGAATCAGTAACATTCCTCCAAATCCAAATGAAAATAAAACGATCAACATTGTTATGATCATTAATTTCCAACGAAATTTCATCTTGGTACCTCCAGACGGTATCCCATCTTGGGCACAGTGATCAAAAAATCTTCCCAGCCAACTTTCTTTCGAACTCTCTGCACATGAAGATCTACCGTCCTGCTTCCCGCAATGTAATCTCCACCCCAAACACGTTCATAAATTATTTCCCTGAATAATACATTTCCAGGATTCCTTGCAAACAGCAATAATGTATCATATTCCTTCTTGGTCAAGTTAATTTCTTTCCCTTCTTTTTTTACGCACATTGCATCTGTGTCGATTTCTAAACCTAATATATTGATAATACGATCTAATTTGTGATATCGTCTTAATACAACCTCAATCCTTGCCAATAATTCCATAATCTCAAATGGTTTTACAATATAGTCTTCTGCTCCATATCGCAGACCATTTACTCTGTCATTAAGATCTCCTTTTGCTGTCAGGAAAATGACTGGTATCTCTAATGGTTTTACGTATTCTAAAATTTCAAACCCATCAGCCCCGGGCAGCATGATATCTAGTAAGATCAAATCTGGATAATTCTTTTCCAGCATATCAATTGCTTCTAACCCATCATAAGCACATTCACTATGATAGCCGGCTTTCTTTAAACTTAGTGCAATCAGATTTGAAATTGGCTTTTCATCTTCTACGACCATGATGTTCACCATAATTGTTCTCCTTATTGTTTTATTGATTTTCCTTATTGTTTTTCCTTATTGTTTTTGTATGCTGCCCAAAACCTTTTTTATTTTACGAATTCTTTGCATCATACTTGCATCATATTTTTATCATTTTTTACAAACTGATTTCAATAAAAAGAGCAAAAACAAATCATCTCTGTCTGTCTTTGCCCTTTTTCTTTATTATTTTATCTTCAATTCCTTGTCCTATACATACTGAATATTCATCACACTTGTACTAACTGCATAACTTACCATATTCAGTACACTCTTCACAACGGTTGTACATGCATGTACGATATATCTGATATCTTCTTCTACTGTATGTGCAAGCTTCATATAAGAATTATGAATACTTCTAATATATGATGTCAATTCTTCCACAGAATCATATGCCGCAACATGCTCCTTGATCTGTGCTGCTTCTTCTGTCTCAAGAAATGCTCTCATTCCAAACTTCAGATCACGTTCATAATAGCAATGATCCTTTACATTGCCTGGATAATGATCATTATGTGGGAATGTAAAATAATCTGCAATGTAATGAATGATCACACCAAGACCTGCACAACGTCGCATATTCATTCCCTTATCTTTATCGTAATTGGCAATAAATTTTGAAATCTTACGTTCAATATCATCAAATGTAATATCAAACTTATGAGGTGTCGTCACAAATGATGGTCTGCAGTCTGGCCAGATACTTCCTACATAAAACGGTAATCTATAATCGAATACATTGTCAAGTTCCATAGAATCCATAATCTGCCCTGCTAATGAAATATGTGATTTCTTTCTCATATAAATGATACTCCTTATAATTGGAACCATATCCGGATCATATATTCCTTCCAGATATCGTCGTCATCTGCTTTGTTACACCCTTTGACTCAAATTATATAATTTTATCTGTCAATATGCAACCAAATGATGAATTCTTTATATTTTTTTAATATTTAGCCTGTAATTTATTTAATCTTCCATGTATTTCCGTAATAAATCTAATATTTTGCCGCTATTAAATCCTTTTCTCGCAAAATATCCGTAATATTTCTGAAAATTCTCCTTAGTGACGGAACCCTTTTGCCGGATCCTCTTCTTAACCTGTTCTTCCAAGATATCATCTTCTTCGTATTCATATTCCTCAAAGACCCTCTCTAATGTCTCCGCAGTGATTCCTTTCTTCCGAAGGTCCATCTTAATCTGAATCTTACTCTTACTTCCTGACTTGTATTCCATGTAGCGGCGTACATATTCTTCATCATTGATATATCCAAATGACTCCACATACGCAACTGCCCCTTCCGTAATAAATTCTGGAAATTCTGCTCTCATAAGACGTTCTTTTAATTCCTTTTTTGTACGATCCTGATATTTTAACAATGACATAGCTTTTAACTTCGCCCGATGCAACAGTAATTTGTTTAATTCTTCAAATTCTTCCTGTCCGATCTCGTCTTGTTCATGGAATCCCAATCGTCTTATCTCATTATAGTAAAGCAGGCAGTACTTTTCTTCATCGAAGAAAAGCCTGACCTGCTTTGTTCCTACTTTATCTAGTTTCGTAATGATCATTATTCTTCAGAAACCTGAGCCTCTGCCTTAGGATCGTTGTTGGCATTCTCAGCATCTTCCTCTAACAGTCCATATTGGACACGGATTGCATGTTCCACTGTCTCTGCGATATCCGGGTGATCTTCTAAGTACTTCTTGCTGTTCTCTCTACCCTGTCCAATCTTCTCTCCGTTGTATGCATACCATGCACCACTCTTATGAATGATATCTGCATCTGCTGCAAGATCTAAAATATCTCCATACTTGGAAATTCCTTTTCCAAACATAATATCAAATTCTGCTTGTTTAAACGGAGGAGCTACCTTATTCTTCACTACTTTAATCCTTGTTCTGTTACCGATCATCTCTCCTGCCTGTTTTAATGTCTCTGTTCTTCTGACATCTAAACGGATAGATGAATAGAACTTAAGTGCACGTCCACCAGTTGTTGTCTCTGGGTTTCCAAACATGACTCCAACTTTCTCACGCAACTGATTGATAAAGATAACTGTGCAGTTAAACTTACTTACAACACCTGTTAACTTACGAAGTGCCTGTGACATCAATCTTGCCTGAAGACCTACGTGCGAATCTCCCATATCTCCATCAATCTCTGCCTTCGGTACTAATGCAGCTACAGAATCGACGATAATGATGTCGATCGCTCCAGATCTTACCATTGTCTCTGTGATTTCAAGTCCCTGCTCTCCTGTATCTGGCTGAGAGATATAAAGGTTATCAATGTCAACCCCGATATTCTTTGCATAGACCGGATCAAGGGCATGCTCTGCATCAATAAATCCTGCAATCCCGCCTCTCTTCTGGACTTCAGCTACCATATGAAGTGCTACTGTTGTCTTACCACTAGATTCAGGTCCATAAATCTCGATGATACGTCCCTTAGGTACTCCACCTACTCCTAATGCGATATCAAGACTGATAGAACCTGTTGGTGTTACTTCAATCGTACGGTCTGCCTGGTACTCTCCAAGTTTCATGACAGATCCCTTACCATAGTCTTTCTCGATCTTAACCAATGCGGCATCCAATGCCTTTAATTTTTCTTCCTGTTTCATATATGTTTACTCCTTTTAATTTCAAATATTTATCTTATATTCTTCTATCTTTTAATTTCCTGTTTAGAGTATAGCATATCCTTACACTAAAAAACAAGTGTTCGAACGAATATTTGTTCGATTTTTATTCGTGATCCTTTTTCTTATGATGATTCTCATAGAAACTCTTCAACCAATGCATGTCTTACCATAGTTAACGCTCTGCATACAGCTGTTTCTCTGACTTTCTGTCTGTTACCGTTTAACTGGTATTTGTTTACTTTCGTCTTTCCATTAACACTGACACCGATGTAAACAAGTCCTGCCTTCTTCTCAGGTGTTTCACCGCCCGGTCCAGCAAGACCTGTGATTCCAACACCGACATTTGAACCAGCCTGTCGTGCAACACCTTCCGCCATCTGTCTGGCCGTATCTTCTGAAACTGCTCCAACGGTATTTAGAGTTTCTTCTTTTACTCCAAGATATTTCATCTTAGCTTCATTTGCATATGTAATAAAACTTTCATTTAAGACATCCGATGCTCCTGCAACATTAACTAACCTTGCTGTAAACATTCCTGCTGTACAGGATTCTGCTGCTGCGATCGTATAATGATGTTTACTTAACATATCAACCACAACATCTTCTAATGTTTCATCTTCTTTTGTCGTAAAAATCTTATGACCAAATCTTCTGTATAATTCTTCTGTTATTGGTGTAACAAGCTTCTTTGCTTCATCTTCACTTACCGCTTTTGCTGTCACTCGAAGATGAACTTCTCCTAATTTGGCATATGGGGCAACTGTAGGATTCGTCTGCTTTTCGATCAAATCTTCAATCTCTGCTGCAACACGGCTTTCTCCCATACAATCAATCTTCACAACATCGGAGTATAATACCTCTGAACTTAATTCTTTTATGATCGGTTCTACCTGATCATGGAACATTGGAAGCAGTTCATTTGGAGGTCCTGGGAGTAAAACTACTTTCTTCCCTTCTTTCGCATGAATGACCATTCCCGGTGCTGTTCCATTTTCGTTATATAAAACAGTACAGTCTTCTGGCACTAATGCCTGTTTTAAATTATTCTCTGTCATGTTACGATGACTTCTCGCAAAATATTCTTTCAAGCGTCTTAGTGCTTCTTCATCTTCTACAAGCTCCTGTCCACATGCTTTCGTTGCAATTTCCTTTGTAAGATCGTCTTTCGTTGGTCCAAGTCCACCAGATAAGATCAAAATATCAGATCTTTCAAGTCCCTGTCTGATCACATTTTCTAATCTTTCTGGATTGTCGCCTACTGTCGTCTCAAAAAAAACGCTTATCCCCAATGAGGCTAAGCGTTCTGATAAGTAGGCAGCATTGGTATTCACGATGTTTCCTAATAAAATCTCTGTTCCTACGCAAATAATTTCTGCTGTCATAATTGTTGTTCCTTTCTGGATCTAATTTCCTTCAGATAATACCTGTTTATTCTTCACCAAATAATCAACTAAAGAAATAATTGTCAGGGCTGTTGCAATGACGATCAAAATATTCTCGATCATCACAGCTGTGCTTGTTCCAAGATCAATGATCAGCATAATGATCATAAACATCTGAAAGTTTGTCTTAAATTTTCCCCAGTAGCTGGCTGCGATAACGATTCCATTATCAGAGGCGATCAGGCGGAATCCACTAATGATAAATT
>ENA-OPDD01002759-OPDD01002759.1-human-gut-metagenome-genome-assembly--contig:-NODE-2759-length-10461-cov-5.778301_pt1 | contig 10461 bp, 9 predicted proteins | sample MGYA00241574_ERZ501499 | MGnify/ENA primary metagenome ERZ501499 (study PRJEB25962, sample SAMEA2042576) | human gut metagenome | biome: human gut; feature: human-associated habitat; material: faeces...
CGATCTCGTTTTTCTCCTGCAGGGTGGTCACCTGCTGGGCCATGGAGTGCTTCATGATGTTGAAGGACTCGGCCAGCTGAGCGATCTCCGGCTGCTTGGGCAGCGGGATGTCCGGGGTGTCGAACTCACTTTTGCCAATGGCGCGGGAGGCAGCGATCATCTGCTGCACCGGCGTGAGCAGACGCATGACCATCAAACCGGTAACGCAGCCCAGCGCCACGCACAGCGCCACCACCACCGTCTGCAGCATGGTGATGCGCTCGTTCAGGGCCGAGATGGTGGTGTAGGTGGTCTGGGAATCCTGAATGGCGGTTTCCAGCAATTGCAGGGTGTACTGGCTCAGGTAATCGCCGCAGGGCACCACCTTTGCATAATACAGCTGGGAAGCTGCGGCATCGTTGCCGCTGAGCAGGTCGTTTTCCAGCTCATCCAGCAGGCCGGTGTAGGTCTGATAGACCGTATCCACTGCGCCGTAGAGCACCCGCTGCTCATCGCTGACGCTTTCCAGACTGTTCAGGCTGGTACCGATGCGCCAGAGCCATGCGTTGCAGGTGGAAGATGCCGACTGCAGCCGGTCAATGATCTCCTCCGGCTCGCTGTTCTCCCAGCGGTAGTTCTCCAGAACGGAAATAGAGCTTTCCACACCGCCCTGAAAGCGGCTGATGGCGTTGAAGCAGCCCATCTGCGCGTCCTGTACTGCCTGCACTGCTCTGGACTGGTAGCCATTGAGCGTGAGCTGCATGGCAAAGGCCGCAAAAAATGCTGCCAGACACAAGCCCATGCGCTGCTTGAGGGTGATCTGCCGCTTGCGGTGCTGCAAAGCCTGCCGCCTCCTTTCGTTTGGTAACGATTTATTGTACCACGCTTTGGGCCGGATTGGCAAGGTTTGCATGTTTTTCTCTTGCCTAAACCGCGCAATTGTGGTACGATGCCTGTAAATACAAAGGAGGCGACTTTATGTCCCAGACCATCTCCGTTTCCACCACCATGGGTGAGCAGGGCTTCCGCGATTTTGCCGTGTTCGATGCATTCCATCACCGCAAAGCATGGCTGCGTCCCGCTGTTTTTGCCGCCATCATGCTGGCTTTTGCCGCCGTCTGCCTTTCGCAGCTGGGCAAGCGCCCGGGTGCCGGGCTGCTGGCTGCTGTGCTTGCCATTGTGGGCATCGGCCTGCCGGTGAGCTACTTTTACTCGTTCTTCCGCAGCGTTTCCCGGCAGATCAAACAGATGCACCTGCCGCGGGCCTTCTACCGTGTGGAGCTGGCCGACACCGGCATTGCTGTGTGGATGTACGGCCAGCAGGACAAGCCCGAACCCACCAGCCGCCACGCATGGGACAGCTTTTACTGCGCCTACCGCACGGACAATGCGGTGTACCTCTACGTAGAGAAAGAGAAAGCTTACTTACTGAACGACCGCATGGAAGTGGTGTGGAAGTTTTTGGCCGGCATCCTGCCCAAAGAAAAGCTGCACGACTGCAGAAAAGGTTAAACCCCAAAAATATGCACACGCAAAAAAGAACTGCTGACATTTCGTTCAGCAGTTCTTTTCTTTTATAAAGACCCACGCTGCGGCAAAGCAAAAGCGCAGCGTGGGTCACGGAAATAGCGTTATAAAGTTTTAGCGGGCGAGGGTGTACTTATGCAGGGTCTTGCGCACTGCGCCGTTACCGGCGTACAGCTCCTTGACCATGCCCTCGATCTTTTCGCCCAGACCGATGGCGTACAGGTCCACGCCGAACACGTCGGCACGGCTGTACAGAGCCTTCAGGCAGCTGAAGTCCTGCTCGCCTTCCTTGACCTCCAAGGGGTTGACGATGGCCTGCAGCTCAGCCAGCAGCGGATCGGGAGAGATCTCAAAGGGCTGGCCGTTGTCGTCGATGCCCTTCAGGTAGCGGGCATAGCCTGCCAGCACCAGCGGGATCAGCACAAGGTTGGACTTGTCCAGACCGCGCTCCTCGTAAGCCTTGATGGTCTCGCCGAAGCGGATAGCCAGCTTCTGAGAGGTATCGGTAGCGATACGCTGGGGAGCATCGGGCATAAAGGGGTTGGGCAGACGGCGGTTGATGACAGCGCCGATGAACTCGTAGGGGTTCAGCACGCCGGGATCGACCACAACAGGCATAGCCTCGATATAGCCGATCTTCTGGATAAAGGAGCGCAGATCCTCGTCTGCCATCTCGGCAGAGATGAGGTTGTAACCCAGCATACAGCCATAGATGGACATGGCAGTGTGCAGGGGGTTCAGGCAGGTGCAGACCTTCATCTTCTCGATCTTGTCCACGGTCTCGCGGTCGCAGTACAGCACACCGCCCAGCTCCAGCGGAGGACGGCCGTTGGTGTAGTGATCCTCAATGCACAGGTACTGGGTCTCCTCGGCGTTGACGAAGGGAGCGGTGAAGGTGTGCTTCTCGGTCACGATGGTGTAGTTGTCCTCAAAGCCGTCCTTTGCCAGCATTTCCTGCACCTTTGCGTCCGGGCGCGGGGTGATCTTATCGATCATGCTCCAGGGGAAGGTGATCTTGGTCTCGTCCTGCACATAGGCCAGGAACTCGGCGGGCACCAGACCCTGCTCCACCCACTTTGCAGCGTAGGCGTGGACGGCAGTCTTGACCTTATCGCCGTTGTGAGAGCAGTTATCCATGCTCTGCACGGTCAGGGGCAGCTTGCCGGCCTTGAAGCGCTCGTACAGCAGAGCGGTGACCTTGCCCATGGCCAGCACGGGGGTCAGGCCGCGCTCCAGATCAGCGGGAGCAACGCCGTAGCCCTTCTCGGTGATGGTAAAGGAGATCATCTGCAGGCTGGGGTTCTGGAAGATCTCCACCAGACGTGCCCAGTCGGCACCGAAGGAGTAGTCAGCCTTCAAGCTCTCGGTAACGGAAGCGATGACCTTCTTCTCGATCTCGCCGGTGGACTTCAGGCAAACCAGCAGGCTCAGGTTATCGTAGGGCTGGTAAGCCTTATCGATGATCTCGTAGTCGAAGCTTTCAGCCACGATGACGCCGCGGTCGTACTTGCCGCTGTTCAGTGCATCGTTCAGCACGGCAGCGGGGAAAGCGCGGAAGATGTTGCCGGCACCGAAGTGCACCCAAGTGGGCTCGGCGTGGGTCTTGGCCTTGACAGCCTCGATGTCGAATTTGGGCAGCTCGTAGCCCTTTTCTGCCCACTCGGCGGACAGATTGCCGTTTTTGATATCAGACAGCTTCATAATCATCAGCCCTTCTTTTCTTCATCCAGACGGTCCAGCAGATCCCAGATACCCAGCATATACTGGATGCCCAGAGCACGGTCATACTTGCCATAGCCGGGGCGGCAGACGCCGGGGCCTTCCTCCCACAGCTGACGGCCGTGGTCAGGACGGATGTAGCCCTCAAAGCCGCAGTCATGGTAAGCGCGCATCACCTCAATGATGCCGGTCTCGCCGCAGCAGTCGCGGTGCGCAGCCTCAGAGAAGTCGCCGTTGGGGAAGTGGTGGATATTGCGGACGTGGCCGAAGGCAATGCGGTCGCAGTGCTTGCGGATGATCTCGGCACAGTTATTGTTGGGGTTTGCGTTCAGGCTGCCGGTGCACAGGGTCAGGCAGTTGTACGGATCGTCCACCATCTTCAGGAAGCGGTCGATGCTGGGCTCGTCCACCAGCAGGCGGGGCAGGCCGAAGATATCCCAAGGAGGATCGTCCATGTGGATGGCCATCTTGATGTCGCACTCGTGGCAGGTGGGCATCAGAGCTTCCAGGAAGTACTTCAGGTTCTCCCACAGCTTCTCCTTGGTGACAGGGGCGTAGGCCTTGAACAGCTCGTCCAGCTTTGCCATGCGCTCCGGCTCCCAGCCGGGGAAGGTCATATTATACTTCTCGGTGAAGGACATGATATACTCAGCCATCGCCTTGTAATCGCCCTTGATCTTGTCCTTCTCGTAGAACAGTGCGGTGGAGCCATCGCCTACCGGGTGGAACAGGTCGGTACGGGTCCAGTCGAAGATGGGCATGAAGTTGTAGCAGATGACCTTGACGCCGAACTTGGACAGGTTGCGGATACACTGCTTGTAGTTCTCGATATACTGGTCGCGGGTGGGCAGACCGATCTTGATATCGTCGTGCACGTTGACGGACTCGACAACATCCATATCAAAGCCGTAGGCGTGGATCTGGTCTGCAACCTTCTGGATCTCGTCGATTTCCCAGATCTCGCCGGGCATCTTGTTGTGCAGTGCCCAGACGATGCTGGTCACGCCGGGGATCTGCTTGATGTCGCTCAGGGTGACGGGGTCGTTGCCCTCGCCATACCAGCGCCAACCCATTTTCATAGGCATAGAGAAGTTCCTCCTGTCGTTATTTATCTTATGGCACGCGCAGTACGCCTGCACGCTCTTCTTGCTTATATTCTAATATATCAGTTTTAAAATAGCAATACGCACAATGCCATTTTTTTGTGTTTATTCTTGTATACTTTACACAAAAATGGCAAAATGCCAGTTTTTTAACAAGGTTTTTGGGCAGTGTGCTGCTCTTCTTCCAAGCTTTTCCTGTTCTTGCGGTCAGCACAGCTTTTCGACCGGTTTGCGTAAAAATATGTCCTGTTTCCGTTAAAAGTCCGTTCTGTGGTACATTTGCCCTGTTATACTGCAATTACACCGAGGGACGGCAGCATCTCCCCATCAACCGGAAAAAGAGAGGCACACTATGGACGAAAGCAACTTTGTGGTAAAGACCATCTTCCACGCCCGCGGCAGCTCCGAGGTACTTACCGAAAACTATTTTGCCACCCGGAAGGAGGCAGAGGAATTCTGCGCCCTGACCGACTATGCCATGAAGCTGAACTACGGCGCAGAGCAGCAGCTGGTGACCACCGAGATCGTGGCGCTCTGACCCGCCCGGCACAAAAAGCAGCCGGTTGACAATTCCTGTAAAAACCTTTATATTCAAGACATGCAGCGCTCCGCAAAAACCGCCGGGCGCGCCATCTGGTTTTATATATAAAGGAGGATCCTCTATGGTTTCACCTACCAAGTGCATTGCCGGGCGTTCTGTTGCCGATTGGATCGCGGCATATCCCGTGGTCTCTGACCTCTGCGCCCTGAAGGAGACTGCATGGGTAAACCCGGACAAGCTGCCCTTTGCACATGCTTCGGCTGCCTGCCCGCTGAGCTTGGCCGACATTGAGGACGCCGCCGCACGGCTGGAGCGGTTTGCGCCCTATCTTGCCGCCGTCTTTCCCGAGACCGCTGCGGCGGGCGGCATCATCGAGTCCCCTGTTCAGCCCATCCCCCGGATGCAAAAAGTGCTGGAGGAGCGCAGCGGTACCCCCGTCGCCGGGCAGGTATGGGTCAAGTTGGACAGTCATCTGCCCATTTCCGGCTCCATCAAGGCGCGGGGCGGCATTTACGAGGTTCTGAAAACCGCCGAGGACATTGCCCTGCACAGCGGGATGCTGCACCTTACCGACAACTACGCCGTTCTGGCAGAAGAGCGCTTCCGCAAGCTGTTCTCACAGTATTCCATCGCGGTGGGCTCCACCGGCAATCTGGGGCTTTCCATCGGCATCATGAGCGCGAAGCTGGGCTTTCAGGTCACTGTGCATATGTCCGCTGACGCGCGGCAATGGAAAAAAGACCTGCTCCGCAGCCGGGGCGTCAAGGTGGTGGAGTACGCCTCTGATTACAGCATCGCCGTGACCGAGGGTCGTAAGCTGGCGGCGGGTGACCCCCACTGCCACTTTGTGGATGACGAAAACTCCAAGACCCTCTTTCTGGGCTATGCTGTGGCTGCCCTGCGGCTGAAAAAGCAGCTGGACGCGCAGGGCGTCACCGTGGACGCGGAGCATCCCCTCTTCGCCTATCTGCCCTGCGGCGTGGGCGGTGGCCCCGGCGGCGTGGCCTTTGGCCTGAAGATGCTGTTCGGCGATGCCGCACACTGCTTCTTCGCCGAGCCCACCCACTCCCCCTGCATGATGCTGGGCATGGCTACCGGCGAAAACAGCAGCGTCTGTGTGCAAGACTTTGGCATCGATAACCGTACCGCCGCCGATGGTCTTGCCGTGGGGCGCGCCTCCGGCTTTGTGGGCGGGCTGATGCGTCCCTTTATGAGCGGCTGCTACACCCTGCAGGACGAGCGGATGTACACCCTTCTGGCACAGCTGGCTGATACAGAAGAGCTTTTCCTTGAGCCCAGTGCTCTGGCGGGAATGTACGGCCCGGTGCTCACCCAGCCCGGGCAGCTGCTTGGCGCTTACACCGAAACCGCCCTGCCCGCCGGTGCGCTGGCAAACGCCACCCATCTGGTCTGGGCCACCGGCGGAAATATGGTTCCCCGGGAAGAAATGCAGCGCTACTACGCAAAAGGCAAAGCGCTGGCACAGAGATAACAAGCAAAAGCCGCCTTTCGTGCCTTGCAGCACAAAAAGCGGCTTTTTATCGTCTTATTCTAGGAGCAAAGAGCCTTGCGGAAGCTTATTCCGGCAGGTCCTCTTCGTTCTCGAGAGAGTGCCAGACGTTCTGGACGTCATCGTTATCTTCCAGAGAATCCAGCAGCTTGCCCATCTGCTTCAGCTGATCGGGATCAGTCAGGCGGGTGGTGGTCATGGGCACCATGGCCAGATCATCGGACAGGATCTCGTAGCCCTTCTCTTCCAGAGCCTTGACCACAGCGGAGTAGTTCTCGGGATCGGTGGTGACCTCGGCTGCGTCCTCGCTGGCATCAAAGTCCTCGGCACCGGCATCCAGAGCGTCCATCATGGCCTCGTCGGCGTCCTTATCCTCCAGAGAAATGTCGATGACACCCTTCTGGTTGAACAGGAAGGCCACGCATCCCATAGCGCCCAGATTGCCGCCGTTCTTATCGAAGTAGTGGCGCAGGTCGGCAGCGGTACGGTTGCGGTTGTCGGTCAGGGTCTCCACCATGACTGCCACGCCGCCGGGGCCGTAGCCCTCGTAGGTGATGGCCTCGAACTCGGTCTTGTCGCCGCCCTCGGCCTTCTTAATGATACGCTGGATGTTATCGTTGGGCACGCTCATGCGCTTTGCCTTGGCGATCAGGTCTGCCAGCTTGCTGTTGGAAGCGGGGTTCGGGCCGCCGGTACGCACGGCAACGCTGATCTCGCGGCCGATCTTGGTAAAGACCTTGGCGCGGGCGCCGTCAGTCTTTTCCTTCTTGCGCTTAATGTTGTTCCATTTGCTATGTCCAGACATGGGAAAGAGCCTCCTAAATTTATCGGTATCTCCGCCTGCGGGCAGACGGGCTGTGGTCGCCCGCTTGTGGCAGCACACAAAATCTAACTCTGTTATTTTATCACAATCCACCGGCGCGTTCAAGCCTGAAAAGCCCGATTTTCGCCCGGATGCGTGTAAATCTGCGGTTTACAGCAGCCGCAGCGCCTTGGGATAGTGGTTTTTCACCCGCCCGCCGGACACCTTGCCGCCGCCCAGCGGCCAGCCGTCCACGGTCACGCAGCACCAACCGTCCGCTGCCGTGCGGGCTTCCACCTCACGGCCAGAGAGGTACTCGGTGCAGCGGCAGTCGGCAAGGGTCAGCTGCTCGCAGTTCGTGCACAGGCTGCCAAAGGCCGTAAACAGATGATGCTCCGGCACAAAGCGGCCTTTCTGCACGCTGCCCACAAATACGCCCGCCCGCAGCACATGCAGGTTCGTCTGCGGGAACGGCACCGGCAGCAGCACACCGCCGCCGTGCACCACAGCCGGGCGGTCTGCCAGCGCCGGGAAATACTGCCCGGCAAACGCGTGCCATGCTGCAAGGCTCTGGGCAGGACTTGTCTCCCCAGCCTGTGCTTCGCGGCTGCGCTTGTCACCCTGCACCGCTTCCCGGCAGGCACGGGCATTCTCGCGGCGGGATGCACGGGCATCCGGGGTCTTGGCAGGCTTGCCGCCCTTTCCCTTGGCCTTTTTGCCCGCAGCTTCCGCTGCTGCCAGCCAGAGCTGTTCTTCGGCAGTGTACTCGCCCTCTGCGGGCAGAACGCGCGGAGTGCCAGCTTTGACGAGCCGGGCCATAAAGTGGCCCTCGCCGCCCTGACAGGGCCAGATGCGGCGCACCTTGCTCACATCCAGCGGCAGACCGCCGGTGCGGTTCTCTTCGCCTGCGCTGCCAAAGGTGTAATCCACGTTGCCCAGCACATCTGCCAGTACAAACTCCGGGTGGCGCTGCAAAAACGCCGCCACCTGTCCCTCGTCCTCCTCCGGCGCAAAGGTGCAGGTGGAGTACACCAGCTGCCCGCCGGGAGCCAGTGCTGCTGCGGCGCAGTCCAGTATCTGTGCGCCCAGCTCTGCGCACTGCTTTACCAGTGCCTCGCAGTGCTGCTGCAGCGCTACCGGCTCCTTGCGGAACATTCCCTCACCGGAGCAAGGCGCGTCCACCAGCACCCGGTCGAAAAACTCCGGCAGCGCCTCGGCAATGCGGGCGGGGGTCTCATTGAGCACTACGGCGTTGGAAACGCCCATGCGCTCAAGGTTGCTTTTTAAAATTTCGGCGCGCGCAGCCACATACTCGTTGCTCACCAGCACACCGCGCCCCTGCAATGCCGCCGCCAGCTGGCTACTTTTGCCGCCGGGCGCGGCGCACAGATCCAGCACCCGCATCCCCGGCTGTACCCCCAGCAGCGGCGCTGCCGAAGAAGCCGAGGGCTCCTGCGAATAGAACACACCCGCATGGTGGTACGGATGCCGTCCGGGCTTAAAATCCGGCTGATGCACCACAAAAGCCGCCTTGCAGAAGGGCGAAGGTTCCAGCGGGAAATCTGCCCTCTGCGCAAACTGCTCCGGTGTGGTGCGCAGCGCCGACACGGTGACCCCGCGCTCTGCCGTCTGCTGCGGGGCGGCATACAGCTGCTCGTATCGCTGGCCCAGCAGGGCACGTTCCCGCTGCTCAAAATATTCCGTAGGCATATTCTTTTCCTCCCATGGGATGTATAAAGCCGCCGGCTGCGGCCACACTATGGACTGTGAGGGCGGTCCCGCCCCCACAGCAACGACCGAAAGGAGCATTCACACCATGGAAAACCGCAGTGAGAACCGCAGTACCAATTGCAAGAACCAGACCTCTAACCGTACCAGCAGCAAGACCACCAACAGCGCTACCAACGAGCACAAGCACCCCAACCAGTACACCAAGGGTGCCGATGACGAGAGCGCCAAGAACTCCACCAACAGCCGTTCCAGCAACGCAAAAAACAGCCGCTGATGGCGTAAGCGGCATCTGACGGACCGCAGATGCCAACAAGCAAAGCCCGCTGCCCTCCACCACTGGTTTCCAGTGTGGAAAGCAGCGGGCTTTCGCATTCTTATTTCTGGTCAGGGTCAAACTGCTGCCACAGCACCTCAAACAGCTGGTGCACACGCTCCAGTTGTCCGTTCAGGTACAGCCATCCCAACAGGCACTCGAAGCCGGTGGAGGCACGGTATTCCTCCGGGGAGGCGTGCTTGGCAACGCTGGCCTTGCTGGCGTTGCGGCCGCGCTTGAACACAGCCAGCTCGTCCTCGGTGAACAGCGGCTCCAGCAGCTGTTCCTCTCTGAACTGCGCCTTGGCAGAGACATACTTGACCTTTTCGGCATTCAGCTTTCCGGCTGAAAGGCGGTGGTGCTCCACCAGACGCTGACGCACCAGCAGCTCCAGCACGCTGTCCCCCACAAAGGCCAGCGCCAGCGGGCTGAGCTCCCGCGGGTCGATCTTTTCTGATTCGTTCATGATGCTTTATCCTTAGAAGATATAGTCGAACTGATAATCGCCGATGAGGATGGTATCGTTCTCTTCCACGCCCTTCTGCACCAGCGCGTCCAGAATGCCGCTCTCGCCCAGCTGACGCTGGAAGTACTGCAGGCTCTCGTAGTCGTCCACGTTGCTGCCGGCCAGAATATACTCCAGCCACGGGGCATCCACGCTCCACACATGGGCTTCCATGCGCTGGATGGTGAAGTCGCGGCCGTTCTTCTTGGGCTCCGGCTTTTTGTACTCGGGGGTGAACACCGGCACCTGCGGGATATCCTTGAGGCGGTTGTACACGAGCCCCGGCAGCTGCTTTACGCCCTGCATGGTGGCGGCAGAGATGGGTACGAAGGTCAGGCCTTTGCCCTCCACATACTGGCGGAAGGTCTCGATCTGCTCCTCGGTGGCAAGGTCACACTTGTTGCCAACCACGATCTGCGGGCGCTCGGCCAGCACGGGGCTGAACTTTGCCAGCTCCTCGTTGATCTTTTCAAAGTCCTCGATGGGGTCGCGGCACTCGCTGCCGGAAACATCCACAACGTGCAGCAGCAGGCGGCAGCGCTCCACATGGCGCAGGAAATCGTGGCCCAGACCAACGCCTTCGCTGGCACCCTCGATCAGGCCGGGGATGTCGGCGCAGACAAAGCTTGCGCCCTCGCCCACCGACACAACGCCCAGCGTGGGCACAAGGGTGGTAAAGTGGTAGTTTGCGATCTTGGGCTTGGCGGCGCTGATGGTGGAGATGAGGGTGG
>ENA-OPDD01002766-OPDD01002766.1-human-gut-metagenome-genome-assembly--contig:-NODE-2766-length-10438-cov-2.319079_pt1 | contig 10438 bp, 11 predicted proteins | sample MGYA00241574_ERZ501499 | MGnify/ENA primary metagenome ERZ501499 (study PRJEB25962, sample SAMEA2042576) | human gut metagenome | biome: human gut; feature: human-associated habitat; material: faeces...
GCAAGGTTTGGATGTGAGCGCTGTAAGCGAACATTCAAACTGCCGTGACTAAAGTCACAAATATGCTTTATTTATCTTTAGGAGTTCGTCTGCTCCGTAACCTCACAACTCAGAATTTCTCTATTGAAGATTCAGTCTCTTTGTCATGATGTATTTACTTCCCATCCAGCATACGGCTATCAGAATAATATTAAATATAAGTCCTGTAATCAGAATTGGATTAAGGAAAGTTCCAAAGGAGTAGTTATTGCTGTAAATATTCACCCGCATAATTGTAGTGCTGCCGAAGTATCCCCAGACTATAAGCTGGATTAATCCAAATATCTGCTGAACAACATAAATTCCAACATATGCCCCAATGGAAGCAAGTACTTTGTGGCTGGAGGCAAGATTTCCAAGTGTGATACTGAAAAACAGTATACCAATTGCCAGGAATGGTGATAGAACAAGGGCAATAATAATTAATGTTGTAAAGAGCGGTGTCTGGCTTGCATAACGTATCAGAGTGCTCCAGAAAATACTAAAGTTAGAGAAAAGCTCTGTACTTCCTACCAAAATAAAGATAGATATGCTGATAACTACAACGTCAATAAGAAGCATTGTCAACGTGCCTATGATAGTGGAATCGGTGTTTAATAAAGCGTCTGTTCCTCCGCTTATTGTAAAATAAAAGCGAGATAAGAGGGCAAATAATAACACGAATCCATGAATTGGCAGTAGAAGCTTTGAAATAGAACGCCATTCATATTTAAATAATTTTCCTAACATTTGAATACCTCCCGGAATAATACATCTACTGATTTTCCCTGATTAAAACGAATATCTTCCACATCATTTTTCAGGACGATATGTCCGTTTTTGATAAAAACAACTTCATCCAAAATATTTTCCACGTCAGAAATAAGATGCGTGGAGATGAGGATGGTGGAATCGGGTTCGTAATTGTTGATAATCGTACTTAAAATGTAATCTCTTGCAGCAGGGTCCACTCCGGCAATCGGCTCGTCGAGACAGTAAAGTTTAGCGCGGCGGCTCATGACAAGGATTAGCTGTACTTTTTCTTTTGTTCCTTTTGAAAGGGTTTTGATTCGGGCATTTGAATCAATGTTTAACTTTTCTAACATGGAAATTGCCCGGCTTCTGTCGAAGTCTTCATAAAAGTCCTCAAATAATGTAATTGCTTCTGAAACTTTCTGGGTTTCATCTAAGTAGGTACGCTCTGGGAGATAGGAGACGATTTTTTTCGATTCGACTCCAGGGGTATTTCCATTGATAAAAAGTTTTCCGCCTGTTGGAGCAAGTAATCCGTTGATTAACTTGATTAAAGTAGTCTTTCCACTGCCATTTGGCCCAAGAAGACCGATAATTCTGCCGGATTCTAAGGAAAGAGTAATATTGTCGAGTGCCTGTTTGCGGCCATATTTTTTGGATAGATTTTTACATTCCAGAATTGTACTCATTTCTGATTCTCCTTTCCGAGTTTTTCAAGTAAAGTGATTGTCTTTTCGTAATCAAATCCCATCTGTGACATTTTATTAAGAAATTCTTTGATTTGTGTGGATGCCAGTTCCTCTCTCATTTTTTCAATCATAGCTTTGTCCTCTGTAATAAATCGCCCGCTTGTTCTTGCGGAATGAACCAGGTTCTCTCTTTCTAATTCGGAAAGAGCTTTCTGCATTGTGTTGGGATTTACCCCCGCCTGAGCAGCTAAATCTCTGACCGAAGGAAGTTTGTCGCCCGGCTGATATTTGCCTGATACAATATCCAGCGATACTTTCTCGATAATCTGAGCGTAAATTGGACGGCTGGAGTCAAGATTCCAAGACATTTATAACACCTCCTTTAAGTTATCAACACTTACATTCAAGAATGCCTCGGCATTTTTGCTGCAAGCTGCGCGTCATCTCACATCTGATACAATTCTATTTTGCAGGAAAATGTAATAAATTCCTTACAATAAAATCATGTATTATTGTACTAAGCGATTAATACAATAATACATGTAGGACGAGAAAATGTCAACACAAAATAAAAATATTTTTTCGCCCATGACTTTTTTGCAAGTTTGAGATACAATGGTGAGAGTGTATTTAAAATGAGAGAAGATTATAAAAACTAAAGAGGAGGAAAATATGGAAAATAAAAAAGCATTTGGTCATGCTCTTGCCATTTTTACGATTTTTATCTGGGGAACAACGTTCATTTCTACAAAAATCTTGCTTCAGGCATTTCAGCCAGTAGAGATTTTGTTTTTCCGTTTTGTCATGGGATTTATTTTACTGTGGATTATGAATCCGCACCGCCTGCCATTTAAAAGCTGGAAGCAGGAACTGACATTTGCAGCAGCAGGGCTTACCGGAATGACCTTGTACTATTTAATGGAAAATATCGCACTGACCTATTCACAGGCATCAAATGTTGGCGTTATCGTTTCGATTGCGCCAGTGTTTACGGCAATAACAGCACGCATTTTCTTAAAAGAAGAAGGAAAACTTCGACCAGCATTTTTCATGGGGTGTGTGATTGCCCTCATTGGAATTTCCCTGATCAGTTTTAGCGGAACAACGATGCACCTAAATCCGATTGGCGACCTTCTTTCTGTTGGTGGAGCCATAATCTGGTCATTTTATTCCGTACTTTCCAAAAAAATAGGAAGCTTTGGTTATTCTGTAGTTCAGGCAACAAGAAGAACCTTTTTCTATGGAATACTATTCATGATCCCGGCATTATTTATATTTGATTTTAAATGGAATCTGACCCGTTTCGCCACACCGGCATATCTATTCAACATTTTCTATTTGGGACTTGGAGCATCCGCTATCTGCTTTGTCACATGGAACATGGCAGTAAGAATACTTGGAGCAATCAAAACAAGCGTATATATCTACCTCGCTCCGGTAGTAACAGCGGTAACATCCGTCATTATTCTACATGAAAAAATAACATTTTTATCCGGCTTGGGAATCCTGTTAGTACTCGGTGGACTTCTATTATCTGAGCAAAAGAAAAAATTTTTTTCTATTAGGGGTAGAAAGCAAACGGAAAATGTTATAGAATAAAGTACAGAATGATAAAAGACAGGAGGAACATCTTTGAAAAGAGAAACCGTTATAGTAATAGATTTCGGTGGACAGTATAATCAGCTTGTTGCACGCCGCGTTCGCGAATGTAACGTATACTGTGAGATTTATTCTTATAAAACAAACATTGAAACAATCAAAGCAATGAACCCAAAGGGAATCATCTTAACAGGTGGACCAAACAGCTGCTACGAAGCAGATTCCCCAACCTATACAAAAGAACTTTTTGAACTGGGAATCCCTGTTCTTGGTTTATGCTACGGCGCACAGCTTATGATGCATATCCTTGGTGGTAAGGTCGAGGCAGCTCCAGTACGTGAGTACGGAAAAACAGAAGTATTAGTAGATAAAAAAGATTCTAAAATCTTTGCAGACGTATCCGAGAAAACTATTTGCTGGATGAGTCACTTTGACTACATTTCCAAAGTAGCACCAGGATTTGAAATCAGCGCACACACAGCAGACTGTCCGGTAGCAGCCGCAGAGAATGCAAAAAAAAGTTTATATGCTATCCAGTATCATCCAGAAGTTCTTCATACAGTAGAAGGAACAAAGATGTTATCTAACTTCGTATTAGGCGTATGTGGATGTGCAGGCGACTGGAAGATGGATGCCTTTGTAGAGAACACTGTAAAAGAAATTCGTGAAAAAGTTGGTGATGGACGAGTATTACTTGCCTTATCTGGTGGAGTAGATTCCTCCGTAGCAGCCGGCTTATTATCAAGAGCCATCGGAAAGCAGTTAACCTGTGTATTCGTAGACCACGGCCTTCTCCGTAAAGACGAAGGTGACGAAGTAGAAAGTGTATTCGGTCCAGAAGGCCAGTTTGACTTGAACTTCATACGTGTCAACGCACAGCAGAGATACTACGATAAGTTAGCAGGCGTTACAGAACCAGAAGCAAAACGTAAGATTATCGGAGAAGAATTCATCCGTATCTTCGAAGAAGAAGCCAAGAAGATCGGTGCTGTAGACTTCCTCGCACAGGGAACCATTTATCCGGACGTTGTAGAAAGCGGACTCGGTGGAGAATCCGGAGTGATTAAATCTCACCACAATGTAGGTGGACTTCCGGAGCATGTAGATTTTAAAGATATCATTGAGCCTCTTCGTGATCTGTTCAAAGACGAAGTACGTCGTGTCGGTATGGAGTTAGGTATGCAACCACATCTGATCAAACGTCATCCGTTCCCCGGTCCCGGTTTAGGTATTCGTATTTTAGGTGATATCACCCCGGAAAAAGTACGAATCTTGCAAGAGGCCGACGATATCTATATGTCGCTGATGCGTGAATGGGGCTTGTACGACAAAATCTGGCAGGCCGGAGTGATTCTCCTCCCGATCCAGTCCGTAGGTGTTATGGGGGACGAACGGACCTACGAAAATACGGTTGCTTTGCGTGCTGTAACCTCGACGGATGCCATGACGGCTGACTGGGCGCAACTCCCATACGAATTCCTTGCGAAAGTGTCCAACGAAATCATCAACAAAGTCAAAGGAGTAAACCGCGTTGTCTACGACATCAGCTCAAAACCGCCCGCAACAATCGAGTGGGAGTAAAATTCCATATCCGCATTTCAAGTATACATAATGTAAAACCAATAAAAAATAAAGAATCGTATGAAACAAGATATGATTGTTATCCTGGATTTGGGCAGTCATGAAAACACTGTGTTGGCACGAGCAATCCGCGCGTTGGGTGTCTATAGCGAAATCTATCCGCACGACATTACGGTTGAAGAACTCAAAGCACTTCCGAATGTAAAAGGTATCATCATCAACGGTGGTCCTAACAATGTAATCGACGGTGTCGCCATCGATGTAAATCCGGGAATCTATTCGATTGGAATCCCTGTTATGGCAGCCGGCCATGACAAGGCTCTCTGCGAAGTAAAATTAAATGAATTCTCCAGTGACATGGAGGCAATCAAAGAATCGGTAAAAACATTCGTATTCGACACTTGTAAAGCCGAAGCGAACTGGAACATGACGAACTTCGTCAATGACCAAATCGAACTGGTAAGACGTCAGGTCGGTGACAGAAAGGTATTGTTGGCACTTTCTGGCGGAGTCGATAGTTCCGTTGTTGCCGCATTGCTTCTGAAAGCTATCGGGGACAAGTTGGTTTGCGTACACGTAAATCACGGTCTAATGCGTAAAGGTGAATCGGAAAACGTCGTTGAAGTTTTCAAGAACCAGTTGAATGCAAACCTGATTTATAAAGACGTTACCGATCGTTTCTTAGATAAGCTGGCTGGCGTTGCCGATCCGGAAGAAAAACGCAAAATCATCGGTGGCGAATTTATCCGTGTCTTTGAAGAAGAGGCACGCAAACTGGATGGCATCGACTTCTTAGCGCAAGGTACTATCTATCCCGATATCGTGGAAAGCGGTACAAAGACAGCCAAGATGGTGAAATCCCACCACAACGTAGGTGGTCTGCCCGAAGACCTGAAATTCGAATTGGTCGAACCATTACGCCAGTTGTTCAAGGACGAAGTTCGCGCTTGCGGTCTCGAATTGGGCTTGCCTTACGAAATGGTCTTCCGCCAGCCGTTCCCCGGTCCAGGTTTAGGAGTGCGTTGCTTAGGTGCTATCACACGCGACAGACTGGAAGCGGTTCGAGAAGCGGATGCCATCCTGCGTGAAGAATTCCAAAAAGCCGGATTAGACAAAAAAGTTTGGCAGTATTTCACCGTTGTGCCTGACTTCAAATCCGTAGGTGTACGCGACAATGCACGTTCCTTTGAATGGCCTGTTATCATCCGTGCCGTCAATACGGTAGATGCCATGACGGCTACTATCGAACCCGTCGATTGGCATATCCTAATGAAGATTACGGACCGCATTCTAAAAGAAGTCAAAAACGTCAACCGCGTTTGCTACGATATGTCTCCGAAACCCAATGCGACTATCGAGTGGGAGTGAGATTGACCAATGATAATGATAGCCTCACCTTAAAAACGGTGGGGCTGTTTTTTTTATAACAAAACAACAAAGAATAGAACAATGAAACTTTTATGTATGATTGCTGTCTTTTTGTGCATCCCCTGGGTAGCCTCTGACGCACAGAAGCAGGACTGGGGAAATTTGAAACGCTATGCAGAGGCAAACAAGGAACTGGTACGGAAGGGAAAACAGAAGGACCGGGTGGTTTTTATGGGCAACTCCATCACGGAAGGATGGGTGGCAAACGATGCCGCTTTCTTTGAAGACAACGGTTATGTGGGCCGTGGTATAGGCGGGCAGACTTCTTCCCACTTCCTGCTCCGTTTTCGCGAAGATGTCATCAAGCTTGCTCCGGCGCTGGTCGTGATAAATGCAGGTACCAATGACATTGCGGAAAATGCAGGCGCTTATAATGAAGAATACACTTTTGGAAATATAGTGTCTATGGTAGAGCTGGCACGGGCCAATAAGATAAAGGTGATTTTGACGTCTGTGTTGCCTGCCGCTGCCTTTGGCTGGAATCCTTCGGTGAAGGATGCTCCGCAAAAGATAATGCAGCTGAATGCCAGAATCCGGAAGTATGCCCAGGAAAACAAGATTCCTTATGTCGACTATTACAGTGAGATGGTGGAAGGCGACAATAAGGCTCTGAACTCCTCGTATACCCGGGATGGGGTACACCCCACTCTAGAAGGGTATAAAGTGATGGAAGCCTTGATAAAGAAAGCGATAGACAAGGTGTTGTAGGAAATCTCGGTTCAGGTGGCCTATAAGAGCTTTTCTGCGTCGGGAATCATCATCTCGCCTCTGTGCAGTTCGAGCAGGCCTTTCTCCTGCATGCTGTTCAACGCTCTTGATACTCCCATACGGGTATCATTGACCACCTGAGCCAATTCTTCCATTTTTATTTTCAGTATTTTCCTGCCTGACGGACGTTCGATATGTGTCAGGATAAAGTTGCCGATACGTTTCTCAAGGTTGTCGGTGCTTTCTGCCCAAAGACGGCTGTTTAGGCTTTGGGCGCGGTTGCTGATGATATTCATGTAATTCAGGCGGAATATGTCATATTTGAACAATTCGCTCATGACGAAAGCCTTGCTGATGCTCACTGTGTGGGTCTCGGTTTGGGCGGTATAGGCCGAGACGTAGGAGGTACTCATCCCGAACAGAGATTGTGGCTCGATGACATAAGGTGCCTGAAAATATTCCGTGAAGCTGTATGATGTATTCGCAGATGAAGTACATGAGGAGATTTCACCTTTCAATACGAATATCAGTTGACTGCATGTGTCACCGGCTTTCACGATGACTTCGCCGGCTTTATGCTTTGTAAAGCTCAGCTTGACTTTCCCCAGGATATTGGTAAAGTCTTCTTGTGCGAGTCCTTGAAAGAGTGGCAGTTGCAGTAATGTATCAAACATTGTATTCATAATGCTTTTTCTTCTTGTTTTGAAACAAAAGTAGATATTATCAAGGTGTACTGTAAACTCTTTGCCCCTCTTTTTGTTTTTTTTATTGTTTCTTAAACGTGCTATTCAATCCTTGTAGACGAATCCTCATCCTTCTCCTCTTCCTTCTTATCGTCCTCATCCTCATTGTTTTCCTCATCTTCGTCTTCCTCTTCGTCTTCCTCTCCGGCAAACGGATCGGGCCGTTGGGGACCGTATTCCATAAAGCCTATGGCGCATAGCGTGCCTGCTATGGCTCCGCTAAGGTGTCCTTCCCAGGAAGTGGTGGCTTTGGCAAATTGTGGGAACATATTCCATACCAGGCCGCCATATAGGAACGTTATCAACAGTGAAATGGCGATAAGCGGTACATGTTTGCGCAGAATGCCGCTGAAGAACAGAAAAAAAGCCAGTCCGTATATGATGCCGCTGGCTCCGATATGCCATCCCGGTTTCCCTATAAGAAAGGTAAGCGCACCGCATCCTATCCAAATGGCAAAGAAGATGTAGGGGGCTATATGCCGGTAGAAATAGAACAGACACCACATCAGGAAAAAGAGTGGAATCGTATTGGCGAACAGATGCTTGAAACTGCTGTGTACCAGTGGATGTGCGAAAATTCCGAACACGCCCCGCTGTTCCATCGGATATACTCCCAGTCGTGTGAAGTTCCAATCCATGCCTGTCTCCAAAAACTTTAAAATGTATAAAATGAATAGCAGGAATAGGGGTATAACCGCCGCCAATGCCATTCTGCGTATATCATGCTTCATATTTCGTACAGTGATTGCTATTTTTGTACAATACTACGGAATATTTGACGAAAACCGAAAAAAAACTGACTTTTTATTTTGCCTATAAGCTTTAATTCGTATTTTTGGGCATCGCTACATGGCTTGTAGCGCATATACCGAAATAATTAACCTTTAAATAATGCACAACTATGAGTTATTTACGATTTGACAAGACCCTGATGATTAATCTGCAAGAATCTTTGCCAAGGGAGATATTGCGGACGAATAGGTCGGGAGCCTATCATTGTACAACAATTGTAGATTGTAACACACGCAAATATCACGGTCTGTTGGTGATACCGGTCCCCAACCTCGATGATGAAAACCATGTGCTGCTGTCTTCTTTGGATGAAACTGTAATTCAGCACGGTGCGGAGTTCAACCTGGGGTTGCATAAGTATCAAGGAAACCACTTCAGTCCTAACGGGCACAAGTATATCCGAGAGTTTGACTGTGAAAATATCCCCACAACTACCTATCGTGTAGGAGGCGTCATCCTTCGTAAGGAAAAGATTTTCGTACACCATGAAAATCGGATTCTGATTCGTTATACCTTGGTCGATGCCCATTCGGCAACCACACTTCGTTTCCGCCCTTTCCTGGCATTCCGCAGTGTGCGCGAGTACACGCACGAAAATGCGCAGGCAAGCCGCGAGTATCAACTTGTGGAAAATGGTATTAAAACCTGTATGTATCCCGGATATCCGGAACTATATATGCAGTTGAATAAAAAGTGTGAGTTTCATTTCATGCCTGACTGGTATCGGGGGATTGAATACCCGAAAGAACAAGAGCGTGGGTATGACTTCAATGAAGACCTTTATGTTCCCGGTTATTTTGAGGTGGATATAAAGAAAGGGGAGAGCATCGTATTCTCTGCCGGAACTTCAGAAGTGACTCCCCGTAGATTGAAACAAACATTTGAGGCTGAAGTGCTTGATCGTACCCCTCGTGATAGCTTTTACCATTGTCTGAAGAATTCCGCTCATCAGTTCCATAACCAGCAGGAAGACGAACATTATATTCTTGCCGGTTATCCGTGGTTTAAATGTCGTGCACGTGATATGTTCATTGCCCTGCCGGGACTGACGCTTGCACTCGATGAGGTCGACCAGTTTGAGGATGTGATGAAAACGGCGGAAAAGGCGATTCGCAATTTTATAAATGAAGAACCAGTAGGCTACAAGATTTATGAAATGGAGCATCCTGACGTTTTGCTTTGGGCTGTCTGGGCTTTGCAGCAATATGCAAAAGAAACTTCCCGTGAGCAATGTCGTCAGAAATACGGAGAACTTCTGAAAGATATAATGGAGTTTATTCGTCAGCGGAAACATGAGAATCTTTTCTTGCATGATAATGGATTACTTTTTGCCAACGGTACGGATAAGGCGATTACATGGATGAATTCTACAGTGAACGGACATCCGGTGATTCCTCGTACGGGGTATATTGTTGAATTTAATGCGTTGTGGTATAATGCGTTGCGTTTTATAGCTGATTTGGTGCGCGAAGGAGGAGACGTATACTTGGCGGATGAACTCGATGCGCAGGCAGAAGTAACCGGAAAGTCTTTTGTCGAGGTATTCCGTAACGAATATGGTTATCTGCTTGATTATGTAGACGGTAATATGATGGATTGGAGTGTACGTCCTAACATGATATTTACCGTAGCGTTTGATTATTCTCCTTTGGATCGTGCACAAAAGAAACAGGTGCTTGATATTGTGACCAAAGAGCTGCTCACTCCGAAAGGAATTCGTTCGTTGAGTCCGAAGAGCGGTGGATATAATCCGAACTATGTAGGTCCGCAGATACAACGGGATTATGCTTATCATCAGGGAACGGCCTGGCCTTGGTTGATGGGATTCTATCTGGAAGCTTATCTTCGAATTTATAAGATGAGCGGATTGTCATTCGTTGAACGCCAACTGATTAGTTATGATGACGAAATGACAAGCCACTGTGTTGGTTCCATTCCCGAGCTATTCGATGGGAACCCGCCTTTCAAAGGACGCGGCGCAGTATCGTTTGCGATGAATGTAGCAGAAATACTGCGTGTCTTAAAGCTACTGTCTAAGTATTATTAAAAAAGGAGGAACGAAGATGAAAGTTTTAATGTTTGGATGGGAATTTCCTCCCAAAATATATGGTGGTCTTGCGGTTGCCT
>ENA-OPDD01002771-OPDD01002771.1-human-gut-metagenome-genome-assembly--contig:-NODE-2771-length-10426-cov-2.462443_pt1 | contig 10426 bp, 9 predicted proteins | sample MGYA00241574_ERZ501499 | MGnify/ENA primary metagenome ERZ501499 (study PRJEB25962, sample SAMEA2042576) | human gut metagenome | biome: human gut; feature: human-associated habitat; material: faeces...
TCTCGTCAAACTGCCACGGCTCCTGTCTGCGTGTTCCCATCGCTGAATGATTTCTGAAAAACGGCACAAATACTGCTGCCTCATAAAATCTGACAAGAAGCTCCGGTGTAGTATCACTTCCGAAACCGCCTATATCGCTGCCGCACATGGCAAGTCCGCTGACTGACAGATTGCACACCTGCTCGAGCGAAAGTGCTATATGCGCCCAGATGCTGTGATTATCTCCAGTCCAGCCACCGCAGTATTTCTGGCTTTTTCTAAATTCTTTGTAAAATAACCTGTGATAAATGCAAAAAGTGGCATATGAAATAAATATATATATTTCATAAAATATAGTTCTATTCCTCCTGCCCCTTTATATACATCTAACGTATGTCCGAAAGCTACACAAAATAGCAATAATGCTTTCAAATTGTCCATCATTGCATCTCTTTGTTTTAACATTTTGAGCACCTCATGCTATTTATCATTCTTTCAAATGCATCTTTAATTCCAACTTCTGCTTTCCAGCCAAGTTTTTCAATCTTATCTGTATCCAATGCAATTTTTATTGTCGGACCATAACCAAATTTTGACAAATCCTCCGCAATATCAAACACTACGTTTATCTGTTTTTGTGCAATATTGTCTGCAACTAAATGCGCCATATCACAAATGTTAATACCTGTTTCTTTATTTGCAATATTATATGCCTCATTTGACTTTCCTTTTAACAGCACACAAAGAATGCCTGTAATGGCATCTCTGATATAACAGTAATTTCTAAATGTCTCTCCCTTTGTCTTTAAAACTATATTTTCGCCTTCAATTGCACAACGTGCAAATTGAGCAAATACTCGATTATCAGAATAAGAAACACCCGGTCCAAATGTCTGTGATAGTCTGGCTATTTTCACTGGCACACCATATTCATGTCCATATGAAATACACAAGCATTCTGCCATTCTTTTTCCTTCAGAATAACTGCTTCTTGGAACTAGTTGATCAATATATCCATATTCCGCTTCTTTAACACTTTTCTTATCCGGATCAGTTACACCATACACCTCTAAAGAAGACAAATACACCATACTCTTTACATTCTTCTCACGTGCAAAACGTAATACATTATCTGTTCCTGTCATGCCTGTCAAAATTGTTTCCACTGGATAATCCACAAATTCTTTAGAACTAGTCATACTTGCACCATGAATAATATAATCAATTTCATCCTCTATAGCAATGGCAGACCTGATATCTCCAACTACAACTTTAACATATTCACCGTGGTTTTCGAATATCTTTTCTGCTTTTTCCACATTTCTGACTAACGCATATATTTTTATCTTTCCGTCATTTAATTGATTATACTGATCCAATGCAAATACAATCTGAGATCCGATCAATCCGGTTGCACCTGTAATCAATATTGATTTTCCTTCCAACATATTCCATGCAATCATATTTGATTTTGCAATATAATCTATATCTTCCTTTAAAATGTAATCCATATCATTTCCTACCTAAATTCCAAAAATTTGCGAGTTTTCCTTAGCATCTATCAACGCTCTAAAAATATAAAAATCTGCAGGAGTTGTAATTTTTATATTTTCTGATCCTCCTTCAACTGTATAAAGAGAATATCCATAATCACTCATCATAGTAGCTGAATCAATTTTATCATGAATATTTTCAGCCAGTGCTTTCTGATGTGCATTATAAATATCCTTTAAATAATATCCCTGTGGTGCTTTTGCCAATCTGCATTTAGCACGTTCTACACTTGTATAAACTTGATTATTCTCTTCTGTAAGCATTACCGTTTCAGTAACCGGTGTAACAGTGACAGATGTTCCATGTTCTTTTACACACTGAATGTTGTTCGTAATTAGTTCTTCATCAATTAACGGACGTACCCCATCATGAATTAGAACAACCGTATCTTCCGGACAATTTTCATGTAATACACGCAATCCATTATAAATTGAGTCCTGACCTGTTGCTCCTCCAGGAACAATCCATTTTACTTTTTCTATTCCATTTTTTTTCAATATTTTTTTTAGATAATCTATCCATTCTTCTATACATACAACAACAATTGCATCAATCTCTGGATGTTTTTCAAAATGTTCTATTGTGTATATGATAATTTCTTTTCCATGCAATTCAAGGAACTGTTTCGGTCTGGACTTTGAATTCATACGTTTTCCAGAACCTCCTGCAAAAATAAGAGCACAATTCATGCTAAATTCTCCCTTCTGACTAAATCCTAATTACATCACCATTCATAAATTGTTCCATAATCCCAGCAATATTGCAAGATATATTTTTTTCTATATTCGACATGGGCTTTCCTGCCTCTATTGACCTGGCAAACGAAACTAATTCATAACGGATTCCCTCTCCATCTAATTGATAAAAGTATCTACGATTATTTTCCTGATTTTCATATCTGACTTCAAAATACTCAGTTTTCCACCAAGGTGCCGGAACATAAATATATCCTTTTGTTCCAGATATAATTAATTCTCCTTCTGATTTCACTCCTTGACCAACTTTCACAGAAGCGACAGAATCCGAATAACAGAAATCAAGTTTAGTAAATGCATCATAATGATACTGCTCATTATCCAACCATGTTGTGATTCGACAATCTCTGTAATTTGTCCCAAAAATCTGTAATACCGGAAGCAATGCCGTTGGTCCCCATGCACTGATGCTGTTCCAGCTTCGTTCCATCTTATTAGTATCAGTAGAATCTATTTCACGTATGCTTGTGCATGTTGCCTCAATTAATTTAGGAATTCCAATTTTACCAGTTTTCACCTGCAGCAACATGCGATGATATGCTGTCGAATACGCTGTTTTTATAGCATCCATCAATACACATTTTCGCTCATCCGCAAGTTTAAACAACTCCTGACATTCTTTTTCAGACAATGCAATTGGTGATTCACATAACACATGTTTTCCTTGTTCTAACGCTTTTTTTATATCCCTGTAATGGAATTTAGGGCTTGTAATAATGTAGACAGCATCTGAATTATTCAGCAATTCTTCATAACTTTTATATGCATCTACACTATCTAGAATCTCTTCCACTGCCGATTTATCCTCTGTATACATTCCAGATATCTGGATTCCGTTTACATACTGGCTCTCTTTAAATACCTTCTTTAAGATATTGGACTCTCCAACAAGACCTAAACGCAAACTTCTCTTTTCATTGCGAAGTTCACTGCTGGATACTCCCTGTGTTCTGGAAAGATACACTACTTCGCAATATTCGTTCAAGTAATCAAACTTACCTACCCAGTCATCTCCTACTGTAAAAATATCGACTCCATATCTCTGAATATCATCAATCTTCTGACCTTCATATTCTTCTATTATAATTTCATCTGCAATGCCTGTTGCCTTTACACCTTCTATACGCTCCATCAAAGACTGCTGAACATTTATTTTCCCACGGGTCTTGTCAAAATCATCTGCAGTTACTCCAACAATCAGATAATCTCCAAGTGCTTTTGCACGCTCCAGCAAACGAATATGTCCATAATGTAACAGATCATAGGTACCATAAGTTATTACTTTTTTCATATCTCACTCTTTCCCATTGTAATTACTTTTAAATTAATCCTCTTTTCTGCATATCTTTCAATGCATCAATTAATTTATCATTATCATCCTTCGTCAAATCTCCGATATGACCTACTCGAAAGACCTTTTCCTTTAATTCTCCTCCGTTCGGGCATATCCAAATTCCGTATTCATCTTTCAAAGTTATAAAAATATCATAAGCAGGCGCAGTTAATGGATGTAATGGAGTTACTGCATTTGACATACTTTCAGAAACAATTTCAAATGGCAAGTCTTTTATCTTTTTTCGAAAGTCTTCTGCTAAATCCTTTATCTTGGCACTTTCTTTTTCCACACCACCATCAGCTTCAATCTGTTTTAATCTTGCATGGATCTGTCTTAGAATTCCTACAGCCGGGGTAAATGGTGTCTGACCTCTTTCACCGTTTTTTAATGCACTCTTTAAATCCAGATACATACATTTCGGCTTATTTGCTTCTACTCGTTCAATTGCTTTTTCAGATAATACAATAACTGATATTCCAGGCGGACATGCCAATGCTTTTTGAGATCCGGTTATCATAACATCTACTCCGAGTTCCTGCATCTGAAATTCATCAGCCAAAAAAGAACTGATTGCATCTACAATTAGGAACAAATGATTCCGCCTGCAAAAAGCACTAATCAAATTCATATCATAATGAACTCCTGTAGAAGTTTCATGTACATTAACCATAAAAGCAGTATAACCCTTATTTTCATATACCGCTAAATGTTGTTCTGTCAAAGCCTTTCCATTATCCAATTTTATTTCTGTATGTGGTATCTCATAAATTTCACATAGCTGCACAAAACGCTGTCCAAAACTTCCTCCATTTACAATCAATACCTTATCCTGCTCAGTAAATGTATTCGCGACTGTCGCTTCCATAGATGCTGTTCCTGACCCAGTAATAAACACGACTCTCGCTTTTTCTTCTGCACCCGAAAATTTCTTCATCAATTGTTCATTTTCCAGCATAATTTTAGAAAACTCAGGAGTTCTGAAATACGGAACTTGTTCTCCACCAATACTTCTGACTAAATCATTTGATTGTACTGGTCCAACTGTAAAATTAATCATCTTAATTATCTCCTTCAAACTCTAATTCATATGGATAATGATTTTTTCTCTTTTCTTCCGGTGGAAGCTGCATATAATCCCCATACATAGCTTTTAAATTTCTATGAATATCATGCGGGAAATTCAATTCCGTATCTTCAAAAGGAAGCTTCTTTAAAGGATAAATCTCTTTTGTATAATACAAATTCATATAAGGTGTTGTATCACAAAAAAAATCTAATCTCTCCGTGTTCTCATAGTGATTATATCTTGTTTCAGCTTCATACGCCTTTTTGTATATCCACATTTTAGGAACATGACATATTTTCAAAACCAGATGTGCCAGACCGCATACTGCATGTATCATTTTTTTCTTCCATCCAGAACACCCGACCATTGGAAATGGGATTCCCCTGAGAATCAGAATTTTGCTCCAAAACCATGCATCTCTTGCCTGTTTTCTTGCCTCTGACTGATTATCACTCACCTTATCCAACGGATACAAATCAAGGAAAATTCCCATTGGTGCATCAATGTCTTTTAACGCCTCTTCTTTAAACTTCGTTCCACGCATTGTCAAACGAGTCGTCATCAGAGGATAATTAGGATAATGTTCTGTATTTATAATCAAATACTTATCTCCCATCTCTTCCTCAACCAAGCGTAACAACTTCTCAAAATCATCTCGTGGCATTGCCACATCAATATCATCATCCCACGGAATAAATCCCTGGTGGCGCAATGCTCCAATTCCAGTTCCGGCAATTCCAAAATATGTCAACCCATGCCGGTCACAAATATCCATAAAGTCTTTTAGTATTTCCAGTTCAACTTGTTGGATTTTCTTCAAAGTTCCTGTATCATATTCTTTAAACTGTTTCTTTTTTTTCATCTTTTAATCTCCAAACCTTAATTCCACTGGGCAGTGGTTTGTTCGTTTTTCAACTGGAGGTATCTGCATGTAATCTCCCATATGTTGTCTGAGCTGCTCATCATAATTCTTTACAAGTCTAATCTCCGTATCTTCGAACGGCATCTTAATTGTAGGATATGATTTACTCTTGCAGATATCCATAATATCTGAGCCAGGATCAAATAAGCAAGTATACTTATCTGTCAATCCTTTGTACATTGTAGCATATTTTAAAAATCGACGATACAATATCTCATCACTTTTTGGCAACAGCCTTAATATAATCCGAATAAATCCACAAATGAAATTCTTGATTTTCTGTTCTAATGATTTTCCTTTTAACAGTTTAAAATGATTGACATTTCTCACTATATACAAAATCTTATATCTTCTGCATTTTTTTATAACAATCTTAGCTTCTTCACTATTCTCAGGAATATTGTCATATATAAAAAGATCCATTAAAATTCCCGGTCTGTACCCACCTGCATATGCATTCTCATTAACGAAAACTGTACCCTTTCTCATAAGCGTTGGCTGTAGATTATAATACTTATGTGGCTGATCTGGTCCCCATAATTCATATTTCTCAGAAAACTCTTTGTCTCGACGCATAGCTTTGACAAACCTTACATAATCATCTCGTAAAAAAGCAACATCAATATCATCATCCCATGGAATAAATCCCTGATGTCTCACTGCACCTATTGCAGTTCCTGATATTCCAAAATATTCTATATTATTTTTCTCACAGAGTTCCGAAAAATCTTTGAGCATCTCTAATTCTACATAATGCAATTTTTCAAGAACCTTTGAATCGTATTCTCCGTACATAATTTCTCCTTTATTTGCTTTTAAAACGTAATTTATCCATTAAATCAATTCCGTAAGTTAATAACCACAGTAAAGTTTTATATCTTCCACGATAAAATAAAAACATTGTGATATACACTCTTATATTTCTTTTTCTAACTTTTTGTAAAGTACTTTTTAAAATTTTTCTATCAAAAATAGGTTTTTTTCTTAATCTTTCTAAAAACAAAACCTTTTCTTTCATTGTCATATCACATGACTTAAGTGTCATGTATTCAATAAGTGGATATACATAAACATTTATCAAGAAAATGTTTTTCATTACATTATCCACTTTTCCATCACAAATTTCTGTCATAAATTTGTTTTCTAAATCTATATTAATCATATACTTTTCCAGATAATCTCTTTTGAACTTTCTGGAAGTACTATGACTTTCTCTCTGTGTCCAGCAATAATATTCTTTTGAATTAAATCCTAATCTATTACAATGCATCAAAAAACGTAAGTTAAAGTTTAAATCTTCTGATCCGAATTTAAATCTTTCATCAAATCTGATGTCATTATCTTCTATAATCTTTCTACGATACAATCCTGTCCATACTGTATCTTCTTTTCTAATATTCTGATAGTATTTATAAAATTCCTTTTTTTCGATGAACATATCTAGAATTTGGGCGTGTATCTCTCGCACACGCCCATCATCTTTTTCTACTTTTTTTAATTTTGCATATCGCATTAAGTCTACATCGTTATTTTTGGCTAATTCGTAATTGTCTCTTAATAAATGTGGCATATAAGTATCATCATTATCACAAAATCCAATATATTCGCCTTTGGCAACTTCCAATCCTGCATTACGTGCAGAACAAATACCGCCGTTTTCTTTATGAACCGAAAGAACATTATCATATAACTGGGAATATCGATCACATATCTTAGCACTATTATCAGCACTTCCATCATCCACCAAAATTAATTCAAAATCTTGAAAATCCTGTGCCAATACACTTTCGATTGCCTTATTCAAATATTTTTCTGAATTATACACTGGCATAATTATACTTACTTTTTTCATTTCACACCACATTTCCCATTTTATTTCTATTAATATACTACAACTGTAGTTCTACTAGGTATATTATCATAAATCCATTTAGCATTTTCAATTTTCAGTCTTACGCAACCATGCGATAATGCAATTCCCACTCTGCCATCCATTAATTGACCTGAATGAGTATACAATACTGAATGGAATAAATAATTTCCATAAAACTGTGTCCACCAATAACATCTTGCTGACCCAGAATCAAAATAATATCCTCGGCTTCCAACACGAAATACTCCAGTTACTGTTGGCGTACTTGCTTTTCCATCTGCACAATCCCAATACTTCACACAGTTCCAGCTTCCTTTACTTCCCTGAAAAATAGCCACTTTATGTGTACTTCTGTTTACAAGTGCCAGATAACCAGTTGAACTTGAATACATATTAGCCCTTATACTCATTTCATATAATCCTTGCGGAATTTTTTGAAGTGAATAATTCATAGCCCCCGCAAAATTAGATTTTCCATTATTTGTAATATAAACATGAGTAGTATATTCTCCCGCATGTTTATGGTTATTACTATTTACGATGGCATTCCATTTTCCATTACCACAGTTCGTTCCTTCATACCATACAATATCATCTTGTCCATTTGAATTGCTCCATGTTGGAAATTGAACCCTATTGCCTGTAGCTCCTAATACTCCCACTTCCCTCGTTGTTGAAGTTTTTGCCAGACTATAAACATAATTCTTTGGTTGTATATCTGCTGTTCTTGATGTTACAAATGTTCGAACCCCATTTCCCATAGTTGCATAAACATGTATTTTGTAAGTTCCGAAATAATATTTATGATTCAATACATTCATTGTAGCCGTATACACGCCTTCTGAAACTTTCATTGCTGTATACCATTTCAAATCATTTTGATTAGATGAACACCACATCGGAATCTGTACCGTATCTATTCCAGACGGTGCCATCACACCGCTTACCGTTACCTTAAAAGTCCCCTTAGTCCCATCTATCTCACTTACTTCGACATCTGCAGCTGTTGCCCTTGTTACAACACTGCAAGTAGTTGAAGTTATAAATTCTCGTTTTCCATTCTTGGTTGTGCAATATGCATGTATCTGATATTGTCCGAATTCTTTATGATTATTTATTTTAAATGTATAGCTATAGCTTCCATCACTATTTTTAGAAGCTGTATACCATTTTAAATCATTTTGACCTTTATCTTCGCCCCAAACTGCAAACTGAACATTCTTTGCTCCTCCCGTTACCTGAAGGTTTTTAAGCGTAATTGTATAATCATTTTCTTTGCCATCCAAATCCGTTGCAGTTAAAGATTCACATTTAGGTGATAAATCAATCGTTGTTTCACATGCATAACTTCTCATTCCTGTCACATCTGTAATATAAGCATGTACATTATACAATTTGCAATTATTTTCATGATGACTTATATCTGTGTTTACAACATATGTACCATCTGACTGTTTTTCTGCAGTATACCAAATAATATCTGACTGTTTCTTATCTGACCAAATCGGAACCTGAACCTTTGTTATAAGTTCAGAATTTTCAATTCCTGTTAATCTAACCTGTATTTTTCCATTTTCTTTATCTATGAGTTCTGCTGAAATTTTTCCAATAATAGGTCTTTTTGTTTCAAACGTTGTCTCTCCAATGAATTGGTTTGAACCATCCGGCATTGCCACATATGCATGAAGATTATAAGTTCCTAATCCTTTATGATCAGATAAACGTACTTCGCACTGCCAACTGCCATCTTCTTGTCTTTTTGCCACATACCATTTTAAATCATCCTGTCCATTTACAGAACTCCATACTGGAAATCTGACATTCTTTATTCCTTCAACTGCATTTAATCCGTCTAACTTAATTGTATATTTGCTACCATCACTGGTGGTTGCAGTCAAATTACTATATGTCATATCAATTTTTGATGTAGTTTTAGAAACAAAACTGCGTACACCTGTTACATCATCAACATATACGTGAATATCATACATTCCCATTGTGTATTTATGATTTTTCACATCAACGTCAACATAATAATTGCCCTCATCATTTTTTTGAGCTGTGTACCATTTTAAATCATCCTGTCCATTTTTTTCACTCCAAATAGGGACAACAACATTTTTTATTGTGGTATCATTCAAGCCAGAAATCACTACTTTGAATTTTCCGGCATCGCTGCTATCTCTTTCAATATCTATACTCGAAACAGCCGGATTTGCAATATTGAATTCTGTTTCTGTTAAAAATGTCCTTTTTCCACTTTTGTCTACCCCATAAGCATGTACATTATATTTTCCTAATCCTTTATGATCCGTCAGCTTAAACGTGTAAGTGTATGTGCTATCATCCTTTTTTTCAGCAGTATACCATTTTAAATCATCCTGTCCATTTTTCTCACTCCAAACTGGGAATTGTACATTCTGAATATTTTCTGGTAAATTGGCATCTGTCAAGATGATTGTATAGCTATTGTCCTTATTATCAGTGACATTAAGCTGTCTTGTTTCCTCTTTCACTTCATTAACAGACAAATCACCTTGTTCTTTCTGCACCACATCATTATTTTGAGTTTCTTGAACTTCCTGTGTTTCTTCAATTTCATCCGCTGCATAAACAACAGAATTTAGTGCAAACACCAGCATTACTGCTAAAGCAAATTTCTTTAATGCTCTCATCCTCTTCCTCTCCTTTTCTTTTATATAATCATTTTAATGGCAACCAATTTAAGTCTGTATTTTCATCTATTTCTTCATATAACTGAGAAATATGACCTTCAACAAATTCGTCGTCAATTTTTGAAAAATCTATTCTTTCTAACTGTCTGCGTACAGATTCTGAAAAGCGATATTTAATTATTTTAGCTGGTACTCCTCCAACAATTGCATATGGTGGAACATCTTTACTCACAACCGCTCCCGCAGCAATTGCCGCCCCCTGTCCA
>ENA-OPDD01002783-OPDD01002783.1-human-gut-metagenome-genome-assembly--contig:-NODE-2783-length-10389-cov-4.309851_pt1 | contig 10389 bp, 7 predicted proteins | sample MGYA00241574_ERZ501499 | MGnify/ENA primary metagenome ERZ501499 (study PRJEB25962, sample SAMEA2042576) | human gut metagenome | biome: human gut; feature: human-associated habitat; material: faeces...
TGTCGGAAAAACGATAGTTTTTCGACAGTCTCAGAGCACAGATTTTCGTCTGTGCTCTCCTTTTATGCCTTCGCGGCAGTCTCATTCAAATTTCAGCTGATCCTCGGTCAGCAGTGCGCCGATGGAGGGGATGCTACGGCAGCGATAGCGCGCCTGGTCGAGCAGGTTCGCGTCTTCCGTGCGGCAGGCGCGGGGCACGGTGTGCTTGCCGCGCAGCACCATAGTCTGCACGCCCTGCGTCGAGCGCGTCGCCTTGATGTCGAGCATGCCCGCGCGGAAGGTCAGCGCGCGGTTTGCGGTCGAGAACATGGTGATCTCGGTCTCGTCATCGACCGGGAAGAAGAAGCCGACGGCCGGAGACTTGTCCGAATATGCGCCGCTCAGGCGGCGGCGGTTGGTCTTGGTCTCGAACGACTGGAGCGAGAAGCGCGCCGCCTTGCCGTTCTGGAACGCGACGACCATGCTGCCCTTGTAGTCGCCCGGGAGCAGCGCGTAGAGCGGCGTCTCTCCCTCATCCATGCCGAGCTTCGCCGGCAGGTAATCGCCCAGAACGGACGCCTTGCTGTCGTCGAAATCATACAGACGCGCCTTGTACGCCTGCTGCATGCTGGTGAAGAAGATGATCTCGCTCTTGTTGGTCGCCTCGATGCTCCAGACGACCTCATCACCCTCCTTGAGCTTGTGATCCTGCGACATGCGCCACGACTGCGGCGTGATCTTCTTGAAATAGCCCTCGCGCGTCATGAACAGAAGCACCGGATAATCCTCGATGTGGTCCTCTTCCGCGAACTCAGTCACCTTGTCCGCCCGCACGATGCGCGTTCTGCGCTCGGACGGATACTTTTTAATGACCTGCTCGAGCTCCTTTACGATGATATTCCGGATCTTCGTCTTGGATTTTACGATCTCCTCGAGCTTTTTGATCTCGTTCTCGAGCGCCTCGGTCTCCTGCGTGCGCTTCAGGATATATTCCTTGTTGATGTTGCGCAGGCGGATGTCCGCGATGAACTCGGCCTGGATCTGGTCGATGTCGAAGCCTTCCATCAGGTTCGGGATGACCTTCGCGTCCTCCTCGGTGCCGCGGATGATGGCGATCGCCTTGTCGATGTCAAGCAGGATCCTGCGCAGACCGAGCAGCAGATGCAGCTTGTCCTTTTTCTTGCCGAGCTCGAAGAATACGCGGCGGCGGACGCATTCCGTGCGCCACGACGTCCACTCCTCTAAAATCTGCTGTACGCCCAGAACGCGCGGCATGCCGCCGATCAGGACGTTGAAGTTGCACGACGCCGTATCCTGCAGTGTCGTCGCCTTGAAGAGCTTCTGCATCAGCTTGTCGGGGTCGGCACCGCGCTTTAAGTCGATCGTCAGCTTGAGGCCGGAGAGGTCGGTCTCGTCACGCATGTCGGAAATTTCCTTGACCTTGCCCGCCTTGATGAGCTCGGCGACCTTGTCCATGATGGCCTCGGTCGTGGTGGTGTAGGGAATTTCATAAATTTCGATGAGATTTTCTTTTTTGTCGTAGCGCCAGCGGGCGCGCACCTTCACGCCGCCGCGGCCGGTGTTGTAAATGTCCTCAATGGCGCGCGGGTCGTACAATACCTCGCCTCCGGTCGGGAAGTCGGGCGCGAGCAGCGTTTCGCTGATGCGCACCTCAGGATTTTTCAAAAAGGCGATCGTCGTGTCGCAGACCTCGCCCAAGTTAAAGCCGCACAGCTGGCTCGCCATGCCGACTGCGATGCCCTGGTTGGCCGAGACCAGGATATTCGGGAACGTTGTTGGCAGCAGCGCCGGTTCTTTCATCGAGTTATCGTAGTTGTCGACAAAATCGACGGTGTCGGAGTCGATGTCGCGGAAGAGTTCGGCGCAGATGGGCGCGAGCTTCGCCTCGGTGTATCGGCTGGCCGCCCATGCCATGTCGCGCGAATAGACCTTGCCGAAGTTGCCCTTCGAGTCGACGAACGGGTGCAGCAGCGCGCCGTAGCCCTTGGAAAGGCGCACCATCGTGTCGTAGATCGCGGCGTCGCCATGGGGGTTTAAGCGCATCGTCTGTCCGACGATGTTCGCGCTCTTCGTGCGCGCGCCGGTGAGAAGCCCCATCTTGTACATCGTGTAAAGGAGCTTTCGGTGCGAGGGCTTGAAACCGTCGATCTCCGGAATGGCGCGCGAAACGATGACGGACATCGCGTAGGGCATGTAGTTCGTTTCGAGTGTCTCTGTGATATTCTGCTCCACCACGTCCGCGTGGAGGCCCATGACGTTCGGGTCCGCGCGGCGGTGGGTCTGCTTTGGTGTTTTGTCGCTTTTCTTCATTCGGATACCTCAAAATTGCTCCGGCGGCAATATGGCCGCCGGTCATACTATTTCTAATATATCCTATCACACTTTTTTATGCTCTGCAACACCGCGGAGGAAGAGAAAATTGCCGCAAAACGCCATTTTTTCGCCAAAGGCGCACAAAGCCGCCGCGGCAGCGCATATTGGCAAAATCGCGGCGCAGAGTGTACAATGCAGATACCCCAACAGGTATGGAGGTCAAACGATGAAACAGTGTATGGACGCCGACAATCTGCACCGTCGGCTCAAAAAGATCATAGGTCAGGTGCAGGCCATTGACCGCATGGTGGACGAGGACGTCCCTTGCGAGGATATTCTTGCGCAGATCAATGCGGCCAAATCCGCGCTGCACGGCTGCGGCAAGGTCGTTCTCGAGGGGCACATCAAGCACTGCGTGCGCGACGGCATCGAGCACGGCGACGCGGACAAAACGATCGAGAACTTTACGAAAGCGGTCGAGCGCTTTTCGAACATGGGCTGAGCAGGTTTTTCCCCTCTCGCGCCCGTTTTCAGCAGAATTACATGAAAGAAGAGAAGCAGTTTTGTGCTGCTTCTCTCTTTTTGCGCGCTTTATAACCTATACCCCCATATGTATAATAAGCCCATACCCCCTATGGTACAGAAAAGAGTCACTTCCGTGAAACTGGCAATGGAAAAGCTGGAGCATTTTTTAGAGCTGGGCGGCACAAAAAAAGATATCACACTGCTCGTGATCTCCGGCATCGCACTGATCGTCAGCATTTTTGATCTCGTCCCCTTGCCGTTCGACGCCTCGTGGGTCGCGATCATCCTCTGCGGCATCCCTATCATATTAGAGGCCGTCATCGGCCTCGTCACGGTGTTCGACATCAAGGCAGACGTGCTCGTCTCGCTCGCGCTGATCGCGTCGGTCTGCATCGGCGAGGACTTCGCCGCGGGTGAGGTCGCGTTCATCATGCAGCTCGGCGGTCTTCTCGAAGAGCTGACCGTCGCCCGCGCCCGCGCCCGCGCGGGCATCGAAAAGCTCGTCCATCTGACACCGCAGACCGCGCGCGTCATCACCGGCGGAAAGGCAACGGCCGTCCCCGCCGAGGCCGTCAAGGTCGGCGACCTGCTGCGCGTGCTGCCCGGCGAGACCATCCTCGTCGACGGAGAGATCGTATCGGGCCAGACGTCCGTCAACCAAGCGGTGATGACGGGCGAATCGCTGCCGGTCGACAAGGGCATCGGCGACGAGGTCTCCTCCGGCACGGTCAACCAGTTCGGCGCTTTCGAGATGAAGGCCACAAAGGTTGGCGAGGACAGCTCCATCCAGCGCATGATCCGCCTTGTCCAGTCCGCCGACGCGGACAAGGCCAAGATCGTCGGTCTATCCGACCGCTGGGCGACATGGATCGTCGTCATTGCCCTGACCGCCGCGGCGCTGACGTGGATGATTTCCGGTGAGATCATCCGCGCGGTGACGATTCTGGTCGTCTTCTGCCCCTGCGCGCTTGTGCTGGCCGCGCTGACCGCCATCATGGCCGCCATCGGCAACGCGACGAAGCACGGCTTCCTCGTCCGCGAGGGCAACGCGCTCGATCGCCTCGCCGCCGTGAAGAAGATCACTTTCGACAAGACCGGCACACTGACCTACGGCACGCCGAGGGTCGTCCTGGTGCACAGCGCGCTGCCCTCCCTCTCCGATAACGAGCTCTACCGCCTCTGCGCCACGGCGGAGCGCTATTCTGAGCACCCGCTCGGCAAGGCAGGCCATCACCCGCTACTGTCAACAGGAGACGGGCGAGGCGCTGGGCGAGGCCGAAAACTTCCAGATGGTGCCGGGGCGCGGCGTCTCCGCTTGCGTTGACGGTAACACCCTCCTCGCGAGCAACGCGGAGCTCCTTGCCGAGCACCACATCGCCATTCCCGAAGAGGCCGCTAAGGCCGCTGTTGTCCAGCTCTCGCAGGGCTGCGCCGTCACCTACGCCGCCGTGGACGCCGCGGATATCGCGCTCGTCGACGACGAAGTCAAGGAGCTGCCGCACCTCATCGCGCTCTCCAAGCGCATGATGCGCACCATCAAGCTCAATATGACGTTCTCAATGACGCTCAACTTCATCGCCATCACGCTTGCCACCACCGGCACACTGAACCCTGTTGTCGGCGCGCTGGTCCATAACGCAGGCAGCGTGCTTGTCATCACAAACTCGGCCCTGCTGCTAAAATGGAGGCAAACCGCCTCGCAGAGTTTCGCGTCCGCAGACGCGAAATCTGTTTGATCGTAAATTCCGACGACAGGCGCGCCGGAATTTACTCTTTGCGCGGAGCGTGTGTCGCAGCCGCGCTGCGAGCGGCAAGGCACGAAGCGCAGCGAATCCTTTTCAAAAAGAGTGGACCGCAAAATTGCGATCCACCCTTTTTGATTTTCTTTTATTTTCTGCGCCAGACAGAGGGCATTAAGAGGACAAGTAGCGGCATGATCTCAAGACGGCCGAGCAGCATGATGGCGCTCATCGTGAGCTTGCTGATGTCGGAGAGGAAGCCGAAGTTGCACGTCGGTCCCACTGCGCCAAGGCCCGGGCCCACGTTGCTGATGGCCGTGAGTGAGGCGGTGAACGCCGCGGTAAGGTCGATGTTGTCAAGCGACAAAATCAGCGTGCCGAGCAGCAAAATCGCGATATAGGCGAAGAAGAAGACCGAAACGGACGAGACGGTCTCCTCCGTCACGCGATGTCCGTCGAGCGTGATGGGGCGCACCTCGCGCGAGTGCATCACACGCCGCAGATCACGCCGCAGCGACTTGCACAAAAGCACGATGCGCGAGACCTTGACGCCGCCCGCCGTAGAGCCCGCACAGCCGCCGAAAAACATCACCAGCACGAGGATACAGCGGCAGAACTGCGGCCAGAGGTCAAAATCCTCCGTGCAGTAGCCGGTCGTTGAAATTAGTGTTGTGACCTGAAAGGCCGCATTCTCGATGGCCGAGCCGATGTCGCGCCCCGTGCGCACGATCAGGTCCGCCGCGATCATCGCCGACGCGCCGACCACGACCAGCGAGTAAACGCGCAGCTCCTCGCTCTTGAGCGCCTCGCGGAAGCGGCGCGTCACGCAGAGGTAGAGGAGCGTAAAGTTCACGCTTGCGGCAAACATGAAGAAAATGAGGATCCAGTTGACAAGATGCGACTGATAATACGCGATGCTCGCATCCCGGATGGAAAAACCGCCGGTAGAGATCGTCGTCAGCGCCGTGGTGATCGCATCGAACAGCGGGAGGCCCGCAATGCGCAGCAGCAGCGCCTCCGCCACGGTGAGCGCGATGTAGATGCGGTACAGGATGCGCGCCGTCTCACCCGTGCGGGGGCGGAGCTTTGTGCTGATGGGGCCGGGGGATTCTGCTTTCATCAGGTTCACGCTGCCCTCACTGAGCTTGGGCAGCAGCGCCAGCATGAGAACGAGGATACCCATGCCGCCCATCCACTGCGTAAGCGCGCGCCAGAATTGGATGCCCTGCGGCAGCGACGCAGGCGACAGGAAGATGGACGCGCCGGTCGTCGTCAGGCCGGAGACGGTCTCGAAAATGGCGTCGATAAAGCTGCAGCTGCCGCTGAAAAAATACGGCAGCGCGCCGAACACGCTCAGCGCGATCCAGCACAGCGCCACGCAGACAAAGCCGTCGCGCGTCTGAAGTCTTGTGTTGTCCGCGCGGATGAGCGAAAGCAGCACTCCCACGCCGCCGCAGATGAGCAACGCGTACAAAAAGGCCCTCTGGTCAACACCACCGCCGAACACGCTCAGCAGCAGCGGCGGGATCATACAAAGCGCCTCAATGCAGAGGATAACGCCCACGATTCTGAGAATAAGATTTTGGTTCATAATGAAACTTCCTTGCCGCAAGCAGCCGGCACATCAGCCGAGAATATCGTTGAGGTCCTGCAAAAAGAGCTTTTTCGCCACCACGATCACGCGGTCGCCCGCATGGATCTGGGAATGGCCGTTCGGGATCTCCATCCGGCCGTTGTGCACGATGGCCGCAACGAGCAGGCCGTTTCGAAAATGCAGGTCGCTGAGCGGCCGGTCGAGAAAGTGCGTGGCACTCGTCGCGGTGAATTCGACCGCCTCGATCGCGCCACCGAGGATATAGTGCAGGCTCTCCACCGCGCTGCCCTGCGAGTTGGCAAGGCCGCGGACGTAACTTGAGATCTGGCTTGCAATGATGGCCTTGGGCGAGATGACCGTGTCGAGGCCCGTGAGGTTCACGATGTCGAGATACCCCATGCGCGACATCTTCGGCACGACCTTCTTCACGCCGTAGCGCTTCGCCGTGAGCGCCATAAGGAGGTTTTCCTCATCGCGGTCCGTCACGGCGATGAACGCGTCGCAGTGGAAAATGCCCTCGGACTCAAGCAGGTTGTGATCCGTGCCGTCGCCGTGGATGACGGTGACTTTCGGCAGCTTTTCCGCGAGCGTGAGACATTTGGCCTCGTCCTTTTCCACGATCGTCACGTGCGTGCCGATGTCGGTGAGCACCCAGGCAAGGTACTGTGCGATGCGGCTGCCGCCAAGGATGCTCACGCGGCGGATGGGCGCCATGGCCCTGCCCATCGAGCGCAGCACGCGCGTCGTCTCCGCGGGCGTGCCGATGACGTACACGCGGTCGCCCGTCTGCGGGACGAACGAGCCGTTCGGCACGATGACCTCTTCCCCGCGCTTGGCCGCGCACATGAGGATGCTGTTGGGATTTTCGCGGTTGTAGTCGATGAGGGACTTGCCGACAAGGCTGTCGCTCTCTTCGGTCTGAAAGCCGATGAGCTCGACAAGTCCGCTGGCAAACGTCTCCACGCTGAACGCAGACGGCACGCGCAGAATGCGCGAAATTTCCTGCGCGGCGGCATTTTCGGGGTTGATGATCATATCAAGCCCGATCTCGCGGCGCAGGATCTGTGCATCGCGGAAATACTCGGGGTTGCGTACGCGGGCGACCGTGTGCTTCGCGCCGAGCTTTTTCGCCATCAGGCAGCAGATGAGGTTGACCTCGTCGTTTTCCGAAACGGCGATGAGAAGGTCCGCCTCGCGCACGCCCGCCTCCAAAAGGGCGCTGGCGCTCGCGCCGTTGCCCTCCACACACATGACGTCGAGCATGGAGTCAACGTGGTCGAGCACGGCGTTGTTGCGGTCGATGACGACCAGATCGTGGTTTTCGCCCGTCATCTGCTCGGCGATGGCGTAGCCGACCTTACCGATACCGACAATGATGATTTTCATTTCTGTGTTTCTCCTAAATTCTCTTCAGCTTCCGCCGTGTGCTGCTTACGCAGCACCATCAAAACGCTGTTGAATTCCGCCCCCATGATCAGCATGACCGAGGCGAGATACAGCCACAAAAGCAATACGATCACCGCGCCGAGCGTGCCGTAAATGACGGAGTAGCGCGCGATGTTTTCAACATAATACGAGAAAAGGAATGACAATACGAGCCACATCACGAGCGAGAACACCGCGCCCGGCCAGATGCGGTTCATCCGGTGCGACTCCTGCGCAAGGCCGTACATCATCGCGATGGGGAAGAATACGATGCCGCCGATGATAACAAAGCGCAGACTCGACCACAGGTGGATGAAGCCGTCGCTCAGCGTGATATAGGCCGACAGGTGGCTCGACACGTAGTTCAGCACCCGCCCGCCGACAACAGATAAACCGATGGAGAGCACGATCATCAGGATGAGACTCAGCGTGTAGAGCAGGAGCTTGAGCTGATAGCGCAAAAACTGCGTGGGCCGGTGCTCGCCGTAGGCCCGCCGGACAGAGCCCATCAGCGAGGCCGCCGCACGGTACGGGAAATAGATCGAAAAAACGAGCGAGAACCAGAGCAGGCGCGGGCTGGAGTCGCGTCCGACGTAAATAAGGTACTGCTCGATGATGTCAAGCGCCTCCTGCGGGATGAATGCGCGAATTTCATACAGAAAGCCGCTGATATCCACGGACATGATGCCGACTAAGTTGCTCAAAAAGATCAAAAGCGGGAAAAGCGCAAACAAAAGGTAGTATGTGAGCGCCGCACTGTCGCGGCCGACATGATGATCGAAGTACCGCCTGACCATCAGGTAGATGCCTTTCAAAAAGCGGTGCCGGTCAAGATACTGCTGCAAGGGCGATGCTCACCTCCTCAAAAGTCGATTTCTCTTCAATTTATGTAGTATAGCACAGTCCAATTCGAAAGGGAAGCAGAAACGCGTGCCATGACATACTTTTTACAGAAATAAAGCCGGAAAAGGGGTTGACAGCACGGGAAAATGTGCATAATATAGTGCCGATAAGTTCATACATCGTCCGGTAGGTAAGGCTACCACAAGGATACGGACTGCTGCCGCGGAGTAGTGGAGACACTATGAGAGGGTTTGAACAGGTTGCATCGAAAGCAAGGTGCCATCTAATGCAGTTTCACCGCCTCGTGATGCTAAAGCTTGAACGGTAAGGAAACTTCTCGCCAGGGGCGGGTGTTTCTTGATTGTCGCTCCCATAGCCGCGTCGCCGGACGCAGGATATGGGGGATTTTTTTATCGCAAAATTCACCTGAACACTTTGATTTGGCACTATCTTCAGAAAGGAGGAGTCGGTATGGTCGGCTTTGAAGAAATGCGCGACGAACTGCTGGAAAGAATCGAGGATCTGCTCAAGCGAAAACAATATACCGCGCTGCGCGACCTGCTTGCAGACCTGGAGCCCGCGGATATCGCCTCGCTTTTTGAAGATTTGGACGAGGACAGCATTCCCCTTTTGTTCCGGCTCCTTCCTAAAGAGCCCGCGGCGGAGGTGTTCGTCGAGCTCGATCCCGACGCGCAGGAGATGCTGATCCGCGGCTTTTCGAACACCGAGCTCAAAGAGGTCCTTGACGAGCTGTATCTGGACGATGCGGTCGACATCGTGGAGGAAATGCCCGCGAACGTCGTCAAGCGCATCTTAAAGCACGCGGACCCCGACACGCGCAAGAGCATCAATGAAATTCTCAAATACCCCGACGACAGCGCGGGCGCGCTGATGACGACGGAGTTTGTCGACTTAAAGCGCGATATGACCGTCGAGGACGCGCTCAAGCGTATCCGCCGCACCGGTACGGACAAAGAGACCATCAACGTCTGCTATGTCGTCGATCCGGCGCGCAAGCTGCAGGGCATCGTCTCGCTGCGAACGATCCTCCTCTCCGATGAGGACGACACCATCGACGAGATCATGGAGACGCACGTCATCTCTGTCTCCACGCTCGAGGATAAAGAGGACGTTGCGCAGACCTTCTCGAAGTACAACTTCATCGCCCTTCCGGTCGTCGACAAGGAAGACCGCCTCGTCGGCATCATCACGGTCGACGACGCCATCGACGTCATGGAAGAGGAGACGACCGAGGATATCGAAAAGATGGCGGCTATGCTGCCGACGGATAAGCCATACCTCAAGACGAGCGTCTGGGATACGTACAAGTCCCGTATCCCCTGGCTGTTGCTTCTGATGGTCTCGGCCACGTTCACCGGCCAGATCATCGCCCGCTTTGAAGACGCGCTCAGCGCGTTCGCCATTCTGACGGCTTATATCCCGATGCTGATGGACACGGGCGGCAACTGCGGCTCACAGGCGAGCGTCACGGTCATCCGCGGCATCTCGCTCGACGAGATCGAATTTTCCGACCTCTTCCGCGTCATCTGGAAGGAGATCCGCGTGGCGGTCGTCTGCGGCGCCACGCTTGCCGCAGCGAATTTCGTCAAGCTCATGCTCGTCGACAAGATGATCTTCGGCAATCCCATCACCATCACGGTCGCGCTCGTCATCTGCCTGACGCTCGTGGTCACAGTGTTCGCAGCCAAGGTCGTGGGCTGCACGCTGCCGCTGCTCGCCAAGAAGATCGGCTTCGACCCCGCGGTCATGGCTTCGCCGTTCATCACGACGGTCGTGGACGCCATCTCGCTGATGATCTACTTCAACTTTGCCTCGCTTCTTCTCGGAATCTGATAAAAATACGAAAAACTCTTTTCAATCGCGCATGAACTGTGTTATGATGCATGTTGTATGGCATTGTGCAACAGTAAAGGGCGGCTGTGCCACGCA
>ENA-OPDD01002792-OPDD01002792.1-human-gut-metagenome-genome-assembly--contig:-NODE-2792-length-10379-cov-6.764045_pt1 | contig 10379 bp, 9 predicted proteins | sample MGYA00241574_ERZ501499 | MGnify/ENA primary metagenome ERZ501499 (study PRJEB25962, sample SAMEA2042576) | human gut metagenome | biome: human gut; feature: human-associated habitat; material: faeces...
TCTCTGGACGGTGGTGTGTGCATTTCTGACCCCATCATTGCCATCTGTCATAATTTTACATTCCGCAAAGCAGCGCAGTGCCCCTTTGCGTACAGCTAAATTATAGCATACGCAAAACGTTTGTCAACGGTTTTGAGCAAAATTTACGGCACCCAGATGCGGCGCACCTCCAGCACCTTGCCGCCCTGCACCACCAGCGTGGTATTATAGGTGGTCCAGTTACCGGAATCTGCATTGATCGCTGCTGCCACCGCATCCGCGCCCGTAGTCTCCACGGCTTCGGCCTGCGGGTCGGCAGAACTGTCCTTCAGCACTACATCCTCTGCCAGCGGCATCGTCTTTTCTCCCATCTCGTAATAGAGCGGGTAATCGTCAAAGGTCATCGTCCGGTAGGTGTCATCATCCTCCAGCTTCAAGTCCAGCCCGCCGGGCTGCTCCATGCCGCCGTTGATGCTTACAAAATGGTATTCGTCATTTTTTTCGATGCTCGTCACCGCATTGTTCACGACCTGATTCCATGCCGCACCCTCTTCGTGGAAGGTGATCTTGTCGCCAACGGCAAGGTTTTCAACATCTTCTTTTTTATAAAGGTCATAGCTGAAGATTTTTGCAGTCAGGTTGCCGCCCTGCACACCGGAGGTGATCTCCGCCGGAATAAAGGTGACCGTGTCCTCCCTGTCGAGGTCATCCAGTGTCCATGTCAGCAGATTGATCGGTTCCGTAACGCCTTCTTCTGCCACATGGGACGAGGCCGGCACTGCACTGGATGCGGGGGTGCTGGCGGGGGTGCCGGAGCCGCCGCAGGCCGTCAATGCGATGCCCGCAGCCAGAACAGCCAGAATCTTATATTTCAGGTTCATAAAAATACCTTCTTTCTTGACGCGGTAGATTTATTCCGCTACAATAAAAACGAATCAAGAACCCATTCTATTGCAACTGATTTTAAGATAGAGAGGAATTTCCCGTGAAAATTTTAAAAGTAAAGTGTCTGGCCCCCACCCGGCTGGACAATTATCTGACCCAGCAATACCCCGCCCTGACCCCCGGCCGTCTGAACAAGGCGCTGCGGGAGAACAAGATCAAGCTGAACGGCAAAAAGCAGCCGCTTTCCACCCGCGTGATGGCAGGCGACGAGATCAAGCTGTTCATTCTGGACGACGTTCTGGACGCCGACCGCCGGGTGGAAGGCCCCGCGTGGAAGAACGCCCGCACCCCGGCGCAGGTGGTGTACGACTGCCCGCAGATCCTGATCGTGAATAAGCCCGCCGGCGTTGCCGTGGACGGCCCGGAGGACGACACCCTGCTGAACCGTGCGCTGCTGTACCTGAACAAGCAGGGCGAGTACAAGGAAAACGACCTGTACACCCCCGCCTTGTGCCACCGGCTGGACACCGGCACCAGCGGTCTTGTGATCATTGCCAAGACCCCGGAGGCTGAGGAGCTGTTCCTTTCTGCCATCAAGAACCGTGAGGTGCAAAAGACCTACCTCTGCGTCACCTTTGGCCGTCCCATGCCGCCGGACGCCACCTTGGGCGGCTATCTGCTGAAGGACGCTGACCGCGGCATTGTGAAGATCGTGGAGGACAAGCAGCCCGGTGCCAAGGAGGTAGAGACCCGGTACGAGACCATCGCCGTCTCCGGCCGTCTGGCCCTGCTGAAGGTGCAGCTGATCACCGGACGCACCCACCAGATCCGCGCCCACATGGCAAGCATCGGCTGCCCCATCCTTGGCGACAGCAAGTACGGCAACAACAGCGCCAACCGCGAGCTGAAGCTGAAGTATCAGGCGCTGTGCGCATGGGAGCTGACCATGCCCCGCTTCACCCAGCCGGACTTTGCCTTCCTCAGCGGCAAGACCTTCCACGCCCCGAAGCCGTGGTATTACCAGCAGGTGCTGGACGGCACTTTGAAGTAACAAAAAAGGAGATGTCCTGCCGGGCATCTCCTTTTTGTTACTTATAATAGAAACCTCAGACCCGCACCATATCCGGGGTGATCTCCGCCAGCGTATGGGCACCGCACATCTGCATGGTGTCGGCCAGCTCTCCAGCCAGCTTATCGATGTAGCACTTTACGCCCTCTGCGCCGCCGCCGTAAACTGCGGTCACGAAGGGGCGGCAGATCAAAACGCCGTCTGCACCCAGTGCCAGTGCCTTGAACACATCCACACCGGTGCGGATACCGCCGTCCACCAGTACCTTCACGCCGGTGCCCTTGAGGGCTGCGGCGATCTCCGGCAGCACCTCGGCGGTGGCGGGGCACTGATCCAGCACACGGCCGCCGTGGTTGGACACCACGATGGCAGCGGCACCGGCCTGCTTTGCCTTCAGGGCACCCTTGACGGTCATCACGCCCTTGACGATGAAGGGACGCTCTGCCAACTGCACGATCTCGGCCAGTTCCTCCACGCTCTTGCTGCCGGCGGGCGGGGTCATATTCTTCAGGAAAGGCAGACCCGCTGCATCCACGTCCATGGCCACGGCAAAGCAGCCACTGGCCTTGGCCTGTGCCATTTTCTCGCGGATAGTGTCGATGTTCCACGGCTTGATGGTGGGCACGCCACAGCCACCCGCAGCGCCGATGGCGCGGGTAGCCATCTCCATCACGGTGGGGTTGGTGCCGTCACCAGTAAAGGCAGCAATGCCGTTTTCGGCACAGGCGCGCACCAGCACATCATTATAGGTCATGTCGGTGTAGGTATCAGAGTAGTGCAGGTTCACTGCACCCACAGGGCCCGCAAAGAAGGGATAGCGGAAGCTTTTGCCGAACAGCTCCAGCGTAGTGTCCGGTGCACCGCCGGGGCACAGGGTATCCATGTTCACCCGGATGTCCGCCCACTTATTATAATTGCGGATCGCGGTATCGCCCACGCCCTTGGCACCCGGGCCGGGGATCTGGTTTTTACAGGCCACGCCGTTGCACACCGGGCAGGCCTTGCAGTATTGACCAATGCAGGTACGGGCATTGGCAAGCACTTCAGGATAAGTCATAAAAGCATCCTCCTTATATTTCCCGCCGCTGCGGCACAAAATGACCCGCCGCAGCGCTCTCTGCCCTCAATATAGACCCATTTTAAGGGTGCGTCAAGGGCTTTTTGTGCTTTCCGTCCATGCGGCAGAATACTTTCTCGCGTTTTTTCGTCACTTTTAAAAAAGTCTGATTTTTTTCAAAAAAATCCTTGACAAAAAGCCTGCTTTCAGGTATTATAGTGGAGCGCCAAGGGCACCCGCCCAAAGGCAGAACAAAAGATGTGGAAAGATGGCTGAGTTGGTCTAAGGCGCACGACTGGAAATCGTGTAACGTGTCAAAAGCGTTCTGGGGTTCGAATCCCCATCTTTCCGCCAGAAACCTGAAACAGAAATGTTTCAGGTTTTTTGTTTTGTCCGCAGTTTGCGGCGCTTGACATTTGCGGGCAGTTCCGTTATGCTGAAACAAATACGTTTTACCGGAAGGAGAGGTTTTTCCATGGCATCTTCCCACAAAAAGCGCACCGGTCTGCGTGCGGCGCTGATCGTTCTGCTGTGTCTGGTTCTGGTGTGCGCGGTGGCTGCGGCAGTGCTGTACAGCTTGGTCAGCCGCAAGATCAAGGCATTCCAGAGCGGTGCCAGCTTTGCGCTGGACTACACCATCACCTCCACCGAAGCAGAGCCCCCTGCCCTTTACGCCCTGCTGGACAAGTTCGGCGGCACCACCGGTAGCCTGACCGGCCAGTACACCCCCCGGGCGGTGCAGCTGGCGCTGTACCCAACGGGCACCAGCACCGTCAACGATGCCCCTCTGACCCGGATGTACATCAGCGAGGAAGAGACCCTGTACGATGCCGGACAGCTGTACAACAAGCTGCGCAGTACGGTTGTTGCCGAATATCCGCTGGCAAGCCTGCTGCTGCCGGGCTGGTCGCTGGGCAGCTACATCTCTCAGGACCAGCTGGCTACCCTGCTGGGGGTAGACCCCGCCGCCACCGGCTTGCAGCAGGTGAACGACTTCCAGCTGGACTTGAAACAGCTCAAAACCGTGCAGCCCGCCAACGCGAAAGAAGGTTACCTCTACCTTCAGCTGCCGAACCTCGCCGCCGGGGAGGATGCGCCGCAGCTGATTCTGGGCATCGAAAAGCAGGGTCTGCTCAAGACCCTGTCCCCCAAGGTGCACATCCTGCTGGACGTGCCCGCCCACCATATCCATGCAGAACTTTCCGGCACGGTGACTGCCTCCCAGACCGTGGTGACCGCTCCTACTTCCCGGATGCAGGACTCTGACGTGGAAAGCCTTGTGCAGCTGCGCAAGACCATCGAGAGCATCGTGCAGTTCGTGCAGACCGCTGCCCAGAGCGATGATGCTGCCGCCTCCACTGCTGCATAAAAAGCTTCTATAAACGCAAAAAATCGGACAGATCGCACTCTGTCCGATTTTTTTGCTGTTTAAAAGTTTTTTTACTTCTTTACGGTCTTTTTGCAGGGTGCACGCTTTGCCTTGGGCTTTGCGGCGGCAGGGGCAGTCTTGGCTTCCGCTGCGGGCGCTGCCTTGGCAGCCGGTTCAGCCTTAGTAACAGGCTCGGCCTTGGTTGCCACGGCGGGAGCTGCCTTCACCTCTACTGCGGGAGCAGCAGGCTCAGCCTTTGCCTTAGCAGCCTTCTTTGCAGCGGGCTTTTCTGCCTTGACCGGCTCTGCAGCCTTTGCGGTGGGAGCAGCGGGCTTCTCCTCCACCTTCTTGGCGGTGCGGGGCTTGCGGGCTGCGGGCTTCTTGGCGGGAGCGGCTTCCTTGTCCGGTGCGGCCTTCGTCTCGGCAGCGGGTGCTGCTTGTTCAACCTTGGCGGCACGCTTTACGCGGTCCTTTACCTCAGAGATGACCCACAGCTGGTCACCACCGCCGGGCACCTCCTGCCAGATCTGCAGCACAGCGCCCACCTCGGCACCGATGCCCACGGTGTCCACGCACTTGCCGCCTGCCCAAGAAGAGCGCAGACGCACGGTGCCCTCCGGGGTGTGCTCCACCTTCCACATCTGGGACGTGCCGCCCACGTCCTCCCACAGGTGCAGCCATGTGCCATTGGCGGTGCCGGTCATGGTCAGATCCAGCAGCTTGCCAGAGGCACGGTTGCGGATGCGGTACACGCCATCGCCCTCGCGGACAAAGCTCCACTCCTGTTCGGGCTTGTGGTCGTACTTACCCAGACGGACAGTGCCGCCGTCCTTGCTGCCCTCCACTGCCTGAATGACATTGCCGGTGTGAGCGGCAATGGTATAAAAGCGGTCGGCCTCGATCACAGTTTGTGCTACGGATTTCATGTACAAATCCCTCCCAATCATAAAATGCACAGATTTTTCCAATTCCTTCTTATAAAGAATACCACATATCGTGATTTTTCACAAGCAATTCGACAATTCTTTAGCACTTTATATAGAAACCACCCTGTTTTCGCCTGCTTTTTCGCCCCTTCGCAGGGGCGAAAGGCCGTTTTTATTCCCTCGACATTTTGTCGCAACTGCGTTATACTGTTTTCATCAGGACTATCTGCCGCTCTGAAAGGGGCGGTTTTCTCGTTTTTGAAGGAGGATATTTTCCCATGACCCAGCAGGACCGCACTGCGGTGCAGTATCACAAAATGACCGAGACTCCGATCCCCCGGCTGATCCTCAGCCTTGCCGCGCCCACGATTTTAAGTATGCTGATTACCAGCATCTACAATCTGGCCGATACCTTTTTTGTAGGACGCATCTCCACCAGCGCTTCCGGCGCGGTGGGCGTCGTTTCCAGCCTGATGGCCATCATACAGGCGCTGGGCTTTATGCTGGGGCACGGCTCCGGCACCATCATCAGCCGCCGCTTGGGCAGTCAGGATACCCACGCCGCCACCCGCTTTGCTTCCACCAGCTTTTTTACGGCGCTGGCCTTTGGCATAGTGCTGGCGGTGGTCGGCCTTGCCACCCTGCCGGACTTTATGATGCTGCTGGGCAGCACCGAAACCATTCTGCCCCATGCCTGTGCCTACGCCCGGCCCATCCTGCTTGCCGCACCGCTGATGATCTCCAGTCTGGTGATGAACAACATCCTGCGGTATGAGGGCAAGGCGAACCTTGCCATGGTCGGGCTGGTCACCGGCGGACTGCTGAACATTGCGCTGGACCCGCTGTTCATGTTCGCTTTAGGGCTGGGCACTGCCGGTGCCGGCATTGCCACCGCCCTCAGCCAGACCATCAGCTTTGGCATTCTGCTGTATATGTTTTTGCGAGGCAAAACGGTCAGCCAGTTCCAGCTTTCCGCCGTCACCCGGGAGCCGCGCGAGTTTTTGCAGATCCTTGCAGGCGGCGCGCCCAGCTTTGGCCGTCAGGGGCTGAACAGCATCGGCGGGATGCTGCTGAACATTGCCGCCCGCAGCTACGGCGATGCCGCCGTGGCGGGCATGAGCATCGTGTCCCGCATTTTTATGTTCATCCTCTCAGTGGCCATCGGCGTGGGACAGGGCTTGCAGCCGGTGGCGTCCTTCAACTACGGCGCCCGCAAATACCACCGAGTGCGGCAGGCCGCCGTCTTTACCCTGAAAGCCGCCTTTGCGCTGCTGGTGGTGCTGATCGCGGTGTGCTGGTGGAACGATGAAAACCTGATCCGCCTGTTCCGGGATGACCCGGCGGTCACCGCTGTGGCGCTGCCCGCCTTCCGCTACCAGTGCTTTGCCATCCTTCTGCAGCCGGTGATCGTGGTGACCAACATGACCTTCCAGAGCGTTGGCAAGGCCGGGCGTGCCACCTTTCTGGCCTGCTGCCGGCAGGGCGTGTGCTTTATCCCGTTGATTCTTGTACTTCCCCGGGTGCTGGGGCTTGTGGGCGTGGAGCTCTGCCAGCCCATTGCGGATACGCTCACCTGCTTCATTTCTCTACCCTTTTTGCTGGCCTTTCTGCGGCAGCTGGAGCAGATGGACAAGGCAGAAGCGTCCCATGCCCCGGCGCAGCTGTAATGTAATTGTAACCGTTTTTAGCCGCATTTTTCTGCAAGTTCTGCAATGAAAAATGCGGCTGTTTCGTATTCTGAGTGAACGGAAAAATTTTCCTCCCTGTTTTTGCAAAGGAGTGGTTTTTATGAAGCGTGTTGTCTTGCGTATCGGCTGCGGGGCAGTCTGCACTGCCCTTGCCCTTACTTTAGGCTGTGGCTGCGCCCTGCTGCCGCCCGCCACCGGCGTGCCGGGCGCTGCAAGCTCTGCCGTTTCGGTACCTACGGACGACAACGGCAAACCCCTGTACGACCCTGCCGTGCTGAACGATGGCCGTCTGCGGGTGCTGTACTACTACGGCCGTTCCGGGAGCAGCACCACCATCCTGTGCGGCAGCACCCCGCTGCATCAGTCTGCCCGCAGTGAGAACGTCTCGCTGGTGGAGGACAGTGCCACCGGCACCGCAGACTACTGGCTGCGCAGCTGGTCCGACCCTACCGGCCGGGGCGGACGCCGCACCGCCCTGTACGACAAGACCGGCACCGAAGTAATGTCCTTTGAGGGCGAGCAGAGCGCCACCCTGCAAAACGGCCTGCTGGTGCTGCAGGAAAGCCGCCTGATCGATGGTGGATACGTCCCGGAGTCCGGTTATGGCACCTGTCAGGTCATCGACCTTGCCACCGGCGCAGCGCTGCCGGTACCGGAGGGCGCATACAGCTGCACCCTATGCGGCGATAAGCTGGTGTTCAGCTGCTACGCCCGCCCGGAGGGACTGGACGATTACGACTGGGATACCGACTACCAGCAGAACAGCTGGGTGGTGATGCAGGAAAAGGACGGCACCCCCGTCTACCGCGCCGAGGCCGCCTCGGCGTACCGCCTTTTCTACGACAGTGACACCCTGAGCGACTGGGTGGAGCTGGACGTTGCCACCGGAGAGGAAACCACCGACCAGATCCTGTACAACACCCAGACCGGTGAGCAGTACACGGGCTTTTTGCAGGTCTACCCGGGTGGTCTTGCCAGCTTTTCCACCAGTGATGGCCGGTACGAACTGCGGGACATGACCACAGAGGACCGCGGACTGATCTCCACCTTTGACGAGCAGCCCAGCCAGTATTTCCCGGGCTATGTGGTAACATGGCACAGCGGCGAGGATCACGGCTACGAACTCTATGATCTGGAGACAGGCGCAAAGACCCCGCTGTACGATGTGGACGCCACCGACAACACCGTAGCCGTCTACGCGCTGGACGGCAGTCTACGGGTGTACAGTAAGGACAACGGCAAGCTGCTGACCGACACCACCGTAGAACCGGTGGAGCACCAGCAGCGGGTACGGATGAGCAACTGCGGCAGCGGCTATGTCTGGCTGAAATTGCAGGACAACGACCGCTACGAGACCACCGCCACCCGGCTGTACGGCCCGCAGGGGCTTGTCAGCGACCTGACCGCCCTGCAGGGCAAATACAGTTACGTCAACTACCTGACCACCGACCCCGACGGCAGACCCATGTTCTACGGCAGCCGCAGCGCTGTGGGCAGCGCCTACGGCAACGTATGCGATGTGCTGGACGCAGACGGCAAGGTAGTATTACAGGGGCTTGCCAGCTGCGCCGGGTACTATTCTAACAGCCTGAACGCCCTGCCCGACCATGTGTTTGCTGCACAACGGGGCTTCTATGTGGGCTGGATGGACACAAGCGGCAACTGGCTGTACTGCCAGAGTATTTTCTCGTCTGCCACTGCGGACGATGAACCGAGTTACGGCTATTGAGTTAGGAGGGCTTTCTTATGAAAAACGCTAAAATTTCCCGCCGCAGCTTTCTACTGGGGCTGGCTGCCTGCTCCGCCGCCGGGGTGCTGACCGCCTGCAAGGGCACGGATGCGCCCTCCGGCAGCACCGCCTCCTCTGTGGTAGAACAGCCCGCATCCTCTGCTGCTTCCTCTACTGTGCAGCAGGCAGCGCCGTTTCTGACCGTGGAGGAGTTTCCCCCGCTGGACGGCAGCACCGCCTGCATCCCGCTGATGGCGCAGATGCTGGCCGATACCACCGGTATGGACTTGGAAGAAGCCCGCAGCAGCATCACCGTGAGCACCACCGCCTACGCATGGGAGAACTTTGGTCTGTACGACACCACCACCCGGATGCTGGTGGTGTACGAAGCGCCGGACTATGTAAAAGAAGAGCTGCAGGAAGCCAATGTGGAGCTGGAGCAGAAGCCCATCGGGGTGGACGCGCTGGTGTTCATCGTCAACGAGGATAACCCCGTGCAGGCGCTTACCCAGCAGCAGCTGCGGGATATCTATGCCGGAAAGATCACCAACTGGAAGGATGTAGGCGGCAAGGATCAGGCCATCGTTGCCTTTCAGCGCGGCGAGGACTCCGGCAGCCAGACCCTGTTCAAAAAACTGCTCATTCAGGGTGGCGAGCTGATGACCCCGCCCTCTGAGCTGGCACCCGCCGAAATGGGCGAGCTGGTGGACAGCATTGCCGATTACAACAACAGCGCCAATGCCATCGGCTTTTCCGTATATTACTACATCGACCAGATGTACTCTAAGCCCGGTCTGCGGCTGCTGACGGTGGACGGTGTGACCCCCAGTAACGACACCCTTGCCGATGGCAGCTACCCCTTGTGCAACGATTTCTACGCTGTCATCCACCCGGATGCCGCCGCCGACAGCCCGGAGCGCCGTCTGTACGACTGGCTGGACACCGCCGACGGCATCGCCTGCATCCAGAAAGCCGGGTACGTTCCGGCACAGTCTGCCGCCAAGGAGAATTGATTTTTCCATGAATTGACAGCCCGCCCGCATTCTGCTACAATCTAACCAGAAGTCTGTCGAATCCTGTTTAGCAGAATGCCGAAAGGAAGGTCTTACTATGGAACATCCCTCTCACCCGGTAGAAAGCCACTGGCGTACCTCCCTGCGCAACCGCATTATTCAGGCTTCCAGTCTGCTGGAAGTGCTGTTATCCGGGCTGGTGCTGATTGGTCTGCTGCTCAGCGTTGTACCCCTGATCCGCTGGATGCCCGGCCTGCTGTTCGATGGCAACGAGGCAGAGATCCGCACCTTTCTGGAGCGCAGCTTGGACATTGTGATCGGCATTGAGTTCATCAAGATGCTGGCCAAGCACAGCCCCGGCAGCAGCCTTGAAGTGCTGCTGTACGCCATTGCCCGCCATCTGGTGGTGGGACACGATTCCGCCGTGGAGAACCTGCTCAGCGTGGGCGCCATCGCACTGATCTTCATCGTGCGCAAGTTCTTCTTTGTCCCGGCCTTTGGTGCGCATCTGCCGGATGGTCACCCTGCGCCGGATCTTACCCCTGCCCAGAGCGGCATTCCCGCCGACTGGTTCCGGCGACGGCATTCCGAAGCAAAGCCTGAGGAAGAGACCGAGACAAAGGAATAAGCCTATACAAAAACCACCCCGCAGCGGCCGGTGAAC
>ENA-OPDD01002799-OPDD01002799.1-human-gut-metagenome-genome-assembly--contig:-NODE-2799-length-10358-cov-4.170533_pt1 | contig 10358 bp, 10 predicted proteins | sample MGYA00241574_ERZ501499 | MGnify/ENA primary metagenome ERZ501499 (study PRJEB25962, sample SAMEA2042576) | human gut metagenome | biome: human gut; feature: human-associated habitat; material: faeces...
GCAGCCGCAGCAGCAGAGACCGAAACGGCGCCGGCGGACGATCTTCCGGCCGGTACGCAGGTCAAGAGTCCGCTCGTCGGCACGTTTTATTCTTCTCCCTCGCCGGATGAACCGCCGTTCGTTCTGGTCGGCCAGGAGGTCAGGGAGGGCGACACCCTCTGCATCATCGAGGCCATGAAGGTCATGAACGAGATCAAGGCTCCGTGCAGCGGCAAGGTCGTCCGCATCATGGCGCAGCCGGGCGATATGGTGGAGTATAATCAGCTACTCTGCATCATCGAGTAACTTAAATCACTAAGTGGCTCTTGCATTTTTATGAAAGAGGGATTATAATATGCTGAACAAAGAACAGATCATGGAGATCCTTCCTCACCGTCCGCCGATGCTGCTCGTTGACGAGATCGTCGAGATGGACGAGGAGCATGTCATTGGTCTGCTGCACCTGACAGGCGACGAATTCTTCTTCCAGGGACACTTCCCGGGAAATCCGATCATGCCGGCGGTGTTCCGTCTGGAAGCGCTCGCGCAGGCGGGCGGCGTTCCCATCACCGTGCGGTCGTGCAGGGAAGGCGGCAATGGCAGCGTCGTTTGTGAAACGGACGAAGATATAAGCATCGTCGGCGTGACGCAGAAAAAGAGCGGGCGGAGCCGCCTTGCGGCCATCACGGCGGTCGGCGGCGCGCTGCCGAGCATCGAGAAAGAGAAGATAGCCGTCACGGCGCTCGAATGGGCGGAGATCACCGTCTTCGCCGTTGCGGCGGGGGAGCGGTTCATGAGCTTTTACGTCCTGCGCGACGACGCAGAGCGCGCCTTGCAGCTCGTGCACGACGCGCTGATCGCCGCGAAAGAATGAAAAAAGACCCGTTGGAGCATCCAACGGGTCTTGCCTTTTGCAAGCTGCTTATTCTTCGGCGTAGCGCTTTTTCGCCTTTTCGATCTTGGTCGAATAGCGGTCCTCTTCAGAGAAGATGCAGCCGCAGTATTTCTGCATGTAGAGGCCCATCTCGCGCGCCTTGGCCTGCCCCTCGCGAAAACCGGGGCGGAAGTCACGGTAGTAGAATTCGACGCCGTACTTCTTGCCCATCGTCTCGCCCACGGCCTTTAAGAGCTCGTGGTTCTGATACGGAGAGATGAGCAGGGACGATGTGAACGCGTCGTAGCCGTGGTCGGCGGCGTATTTGGCCGCCGTGCCGAGGCGGACGGTGTAGCAGTGCGCGCAGCGGTGGTCGATATCCGCACTCACGGCGCGGACAAAGTCGCGCAGGCCGTAATCCTCTAAAATATGCACTTCTACATGCTCTTTTTCCCCGTATTCGAGCAGCGTGCGGCGGCGCGCGTCATACTCCGTCCAGGGGTGAATGTTCGGGTTGAACCAGAGTGACGTGGGCTCGATCCCGTCGGCGCGCAGCGTGTCCACGCAGTAGACCGAGCAGGGGGCGCAGCAGGAGTGCAGCATCAGTTTATCCATCAAAAAAGACCAGCTTTCCTTGTGTCGTTTCTGCCAGCATACCACAAGCGCGCGACAAAGTCCACGGGAAAAGAAAATTAAGCGAATGGCGTAGGATCGTTCACGATTTATACATTGACTATTCAATCGAATGCGTAGTATAATACATTGATTATTATGAGCAAGTATGCCCATGCGGCAAAGGAGAAAATGTATGTGGATCGCGGACGGTTGGGAAGATTATGAGCTGCTGGACTGCGGCGGCGGAGAAAAGCTCGAACGCTGGGGAAAGCAAATTCTGGTGCGGCCTGACCCTCAGGCGATCTGGGAGACGCCGCGTACGAACCGCGGCTGGCGCAACGCGCAGGGCCGCTATTACCGCTCGTCCTCGGGCGGCGGACATTGGGACAAGGAGAAGCTGCCCGAGAGCTGGACGGTAAATTACAAGGATCTCAAATTCCAGGTCAAGCCCATGAATTTTAAGCACACGGGACTGTTCCCCGAGCAGGCCGTCAACTGGGATTTTGCGCGCGAGAAGATCAAAAACGCGGGCCGGCCCATCCGCGTGCTGAACCTCTTCGCCTACACCGGCGGCGCGACGGTCGCGTGTGCGGCGGCAGGCGCTCAGGTCTGCCACGTGGATGCTGCAAAGGGCATGGTCAACTGGGCGCGCGAGAACGCGCGTGTCAGCGGCCTTTCCGATGCGCCGGTGCGCTGGATCATCGACGACTGCGCGAAATTTGTCGAGCGTGAGATCCGCCGCGGCAAGGTGTATGACGCCATCATTATGGACCCGCCGAGCTACGGCCGCGGCCCCGGAGGAGAGGTCTGGAAGTTGGAGGACAATCTTTTCCCGTTCGTGAAGCTCTGCGCACAGGTCTTATCGGACAAGCCGCTTTTTGTCATCATCAACTCGTATACGACGGGGCTCGCTCCATCGGTGCTCGGCTACATGCTACACCTGCTCGTTGCGGAAAAGTACGGCGGCAAGGTCACATGGGACGAGCTGGGCCTGCCCGTGACGGAGACGGGGCTCGCGCTGCCCTGCGGCGCGACGGGCCGCTGGTTCTCGGAATAAAGGAATCCGCCGCTTTGCGGAGATGAATCCCCGAAAGCTCTTTCGGGACAACGATTAAGGAACGCAACTTTTATGGAAATGATCAAGACCCAAGACCTGGCCTTTACCTATCCGGGCACGGAAGACCAGGTGAACACCCGCGCGCTGCGCGGGGTGGATGTGACCATCGAGCGCGGCAGCTTTGTCGTGATCCTCGGCCACAACGGCAGCGGAAAATCGACGCTTGCCAAGACCTTCAACGCAGTCTTGCTGCCAAGCGGCGGCAAGGTCTATGTCGAGGGCATGGACACGATGGACGAGTCGCTCCTGCTCGAAATTCGCAGGCGCGTTGGCATGGTGTTCCAGAACCCTGACAACCAGATCGTGGCGAACGTCGTCGAAGAGGACGTCGCATTCGCGCCGGAGAATTTGGGCGTGCCGAGCGCCGAGATCCGAAAGCGCGTGGACGACGCGCTCGAGGCCGTCGGCATGACGCAGTTTGTCAAGCACGCGCCGCACCTGCTCTCCGGCGGACAGAAGCAGCGCATCGCCATCGCGGGCGTGCTGGCGATGAAGCCCGAGTGCATCGTGCTCGACGAGGCGACCGCCATGCTCGACCCCATCGGCCGGCGCGAGGTGCTCGCGGCCGTCGAAAAGCTCAACCGCGAGCAGGGCATCACGGTCGTTCTCATCACCCACCACATGAACGAAGCCGAGCACGCTGACCGCGTGATCGTGATGAACGACGGCCTTGTCGTCATGGACGGCAAGCCGCGCGAGGTCTTCACCCGCAAAAAGGAACTGGAGGACATCGGCCTTGCCGTGCCGGACACGGTCTCGCTGCTCTTTTCCCTGCGCGAGGCGGGCATGGACGTCCCCGTGGACGCCATCACCGTAGAGGAATGCGCAGACGCCATTGCGAAAAATTTTACCTAAGAGGACTGTAACCTTGGAAGAGATCATTCGTGTAGAAAACCTGACGCACACCTACGGCGAGGGGACGCCCTTTTGCCGCAGTGCGGTACAGGATATGTCGCTCGCGATCTATCGTGGCGAATTTTTGGGCATCATCGGCCACACGGGCAGCGGCAAATCGACGCTGATCCAGCACTTGAACGGCCTGCTCAAGCCGACCTCCGGCCGCATTTTGCTTGGCGGGGAGGACATCTGGTCGGACCCGAAGAAAATTCGGGACGTAAGATTCCGCGTGGGCCTCGTGTTCCAGTATCCGGAATACCAGCTCTTTGAAGAGACCGTTTACCGCGATATCGCGTTTGGCCCGACGAACATGGGCTTATCCAAAGACGAGATCGACCGCCGCGTGCGCGAATCCGCGCACTTTGCGGGGCTTACCGACGATCTGCTGGAAAAATCGCCGTTCGCCCTCTCCGGCGGACAGAAGCGCCGCGTGGCCATCGCGGGCGTTATTGCGATGGAGCCCGAGGTGCTCGTGCTCGACGAGCCGAGCGCGGGCCTTGACCCGCAGGGCAGGGAAGAGCTGCTTGCGAATATTCGCGAATTCCACCGCGCGCGCGGCACGACCGTCGTGCTCGTGAGCCACAGCATGGAGGAGATCGCGAAAAACGTCGACCGCATCGTTGTCCTGTCGGACAGCCACGTGCTCATGAGCGGCACGCCGCGCGAGGTCTTCGCCCGCGGCGACGAGCTGATGACCGCGGGCCTCGACGTGCCGCACGTCACGCGCGTCGCGATGGCGCTGCGCGATAAAGGCATTGCCATCAACCCCGCTGTTTACACCGTCGATGAGCTCAGCAAAGAGCTTGTCGCGCTCAAGAGAGGGGGCGGCAAAAAATGCTGAAGGATATCACGCTCGGCCAGTTTTTCCCGGGCGACACGCTCGCCCATAAGCTGGACCCGCGCACAAAACTCCTTGTCACGGTGCTTTACGTCGTGGCGCTCTTTACGGCGAAGAGCTACATTGCCTACGGCCTTCTCATTCTGACGCTGATCGTCGCCGTGCGCATCTCGCGCGTGGGCGCAAAAGCGCTCTTCAAGGGATTAAAGCCGGTGCTGTTCATTATCGCGTTCACGGCGCTTTTGAACCTCTTTTACACGCCCGGCACGGAGCTGTGCCATTTCTGGATCTTCCGCATCACGATCGAGGGTGTGCGCGCCGCCATCACGATGATGCTGCGCATCACGCTTTTGATCATGGGAACGTTCCTGCTCACGTATACGACCTCTCCCATCCGCCTGACGGACGGTCTGGAGAGCCTGCTGGGCCCGCTCAAGAAGATCAAGGTCCCTGTGCATGAGCTCGCGATGATGATGTCGATCGCGCTTCGCTTCATCCCGACGCTCATCGAAGAGACGGATAAGATCATGTCCGCGCAGAAGGCGCGCGGCGCCGACTTTGAGACTGGCAGCCTCATGCAGCGCGCCAAGGCGCTCGTGCCGCTGCTCGTGCCGCTGTTTGTCAGCGCGTTCCGCCGCGCCGACGAGCTGGCGACGGCCATGGAATGCCGCTGCTACCACGGCGACGAAGGCCGCACGAAGCTCAATGTGCTGCACTACCAGACGCGCGACTATCTGGTGCTCGGCTATTATGCCGTGCTCGTGGCCGCGGTCATCGCGCTGCGATAAGAAGAAAGGACGCTTTTATGCGAAACATCGCCCTCAAGCTCATGTATAACGGCACGGCCTATCACGGCTGGCAGGTGCAGAAGACGGTCTCAAGCGTCTGCGAGACGATGGAAAAGGGCCTCTCAAAGGTCTGCGGCGGGAACGTCAAGCTCGTCGGCTGCGGCCGCACGGACGCGGGCGTGCACGCCGAGCGCTATATCGCCAATTTCCACACCGAGTCGCGCATTCCGGTCGAGCGCTTACCGTTTGCCATCAATACGCACACGCCGGAGGATATCGTCGTGCGCGAAGCGCTTGAGGTGGCGGATGATTTCAACGCGATCCTCTCGTGTCAAAAAAAGGAATACACCTACCGCATTTATAATTCCCGCATCAAAAACCCGTTCTATGTCAACAGGGCTTACTTTTACCCCAAGCACCTCGACGAAGAGGTGATGGACCGCGCGGCGCGCGCCTTTGAGGGCACGCACGATTTCCGCGCCGTCCGCTCTGTCGGCACGGAGACGAAGACCACCGTGCGCACCGTGCACTACTGCCGCGTGTCGCGCTCGGGTGATCTTTTGGAACTCAAGGTCTGCGCGGACGGGTTCCTGTATAACATGGTACGGGCGATCACTGGCACGGTGCTCTACGCCGCCGAGGGGAAGCTCACGCCAGAGGACATCCCCGAGATCCTAGCCTCCGGCGACCGCTCGCTCGCCGGCCCCACGGTGCCGCCGGGCGGACTGTACATGACGAGACTTTGGTATGAGGATGAACGGCTCAATGAATGATCTCAAAGAGGAAAAGGGAACACGCGAGGAGCTGAGGCGCTCGCAGGCGGCCCCGCGCCGCTCCGGCGGCGGGCTCAAGCGGGCGCTGATGGTGATTCTGGCGCTTGTGGTCGTGCTGGCCGTGGTCGTCGCCGCGGCGTGGAAGGACCTGAGCAGCCTTGACAGTGTGCGCCGCCTTTTCTCCTACAATAAGGTCACGCAGGATGAGCAGGGCAAGGTGGAGATGTACTCGTTCAGCAACGACCGCAGCAACACCTTTGCGCTGCTCGGCGACCATCTGATCGTCGCTTCGACGACGGGCGTGTCGATCTACAGCAGCAGCGGCAGCGTGGTGGACAGCATGAGTGTGAAGCTCACGAATCCCGCCATCGCTGTCGGCGGCCAGACCGCCGCGGTCTATGATATCGGCGGGCAGACGCTTCTTATTTACTCTGCAAGCGGCCTTGTGCGCGATATGAGCGGCGAGTGCAGCGGCAATATCCTGTCGGTCAGCGTCAATTCCTCGGACTATCTGGCGCTCAACGCCGAAAAGAGCGGCTACAAGTCCGCTGTTACGGTGTACGACGCTTCGGGCGAGAAGACGTTTGCCTTCAACTCCTCGGAGCACTATGTTATCGACGCGGTCGTCATGCGCGACTGCAAGCGCATGGCGGCGGTGACGCTCGGCGAGTCGGACGGCATATTCGCCGACACGGTGAGCATCTATTCCCTCGGCAGCGATAAGGCGGACTCGGTCAACACACTCACGGGCTCGCTTCTGCTATCGCTCGACAGCGTGGCCGGTACGCTCTCGTGCCTGACGGACGAGAGCTTGACGCTCTTTTCATCGGACGGTACGCTTTCCGGCAGCTATCGCTACGAATACCCGTATCTGCGCGGTTCGAGCATGGGCGGCGACAACTACGCGGCGCTGCTGCTGAGCCGCTACCGCTCGGGCAGCACCATGAAGCTCGTGACTGTCTCGTCCGACGGTACAGAGATGGCAAGTCTCGACAGCAGTCAGGAGGTCCTGTCCATGTCCGCGGCGGGGAAGTATATCGCCGTGCTGTACAGCGACAGTCTGGTGCTCTACACGCCGCAGCTGCAGGAATACGCGCGGCTGGACGGCACGGAGTACGCGCGCTCTGTCATCATGCGCGAGGATGGTACGGCGGTGCTGATTGGCTCGTCGTCCGCTTGGCTTTATATTCCGTAATTTCTGTAAAACGCTAAAAATGTTACAATTTATGACTTGAAAGGAGCGCGGGAAACGTGAATAATGGTCTTATGATCGATGCAGTCTTCGCGCTCGTGCTCATATTAGGCGTCGTGTTCGGCACTAAGCGGGGGCTGTTCCGCAGCTTTATGGCGCTGGCGGCGATCGTGCTCGCTCTGATCGGCGCGTCGCTCCTGACCGACGCTTTGACCGAGCCCGTGACCGACATGCTGATGCCGCGCCTTGAAAAGAGCGTGGAGGAGTGGTTTGATACCGAATCGCAGACACCGCAGGGGGATGTCCCGCAGATCGAGGGGGAGACCCCGGCAGAGAGCGACGCCTCGGGTGAAACGCCAAACGGCGACGCCGCGCAGGACGCGGAAAACGTTCGGCAGGACGATTCGCCGCTCGCGGTGACAGGCCTTCTCAAAAAGCTGCTGCGCTTCGATTTCGACGGCGCGGTGCGTCAGTCGCTTCGAAATGCCGCGCGCGACGCAGCGCTTGCCGCCGTAAGGACGCTGCTCGGCAGCGTGGTGAGGACACTCGTGTTCGTGCTGTGTTTTTTGGTGCTCACGCTGCTGCTCCGCTTAGTGACGGGAGGCATTGACAAGGTGTTAGACTTGCCAGTGCTGAACGCGCTCAACACCATCGGCGGCGGCGCGCTGGGCCTGATCGAGGGCGCACTTTTGCTGTTTCTCGTCTGCGATGTCGCACCGAAGCTCGGCGTCAAGGCCTTTGGCGACTACGAGGGCACGTATCTGTTATCGTTTTTTATGAGTCATACTCCGCGCGGGCTTGTCGCCGCGCTGTTACCCTGATCTTTACCCCAAGGAGGAAATACTATGCAGCCGCAACTTTGTTCCAGATGTAAAAAGAATATCGCCGTTGTGTTCATCACCCGTCAGGAAAACGGGCAGAACGTCAACGAAGGACTTTGCCTCAAGTGCGCGAAAAATCTCGGACTGCCGCAGGTGGACGAGATGATGCGCCGCATGGGCATCACGGATGAGGACCTTGACAATATCTCCAATGAAATGATGGGCGCTTTCGGCGGCGCGGAAAACCTCGAAGGTCTGACCGACGCCGACGATCCGGACGCCGATAACGAGGACGAGGACGGCAAGACCGCCACGTTCCCGTTCCTGAGCCGCTTTTTCGGTGGAAATCCCGCTGCGAACGACGCACAAAATGGCAACGAGGCCGAGCAGACGCAGAGCCCGCGCAGCAACAAGAAGGTCGAAAAGGGGAGCAAGCACAAATTCCTCGACTCCTACTGCATCAACCTCTCCCAGCGCGCACGCGACGGCAAGCTCGACGCGGTCGTCGGCCGCGAGGAGGAGATCGAACGCGTCATCCAGATTTTAAACCGCCGCCAGAAGAACAACCCCTGCCTGATCGGTGAGCCGGGCGTCGGCAAGACGGCCATTGCCGAGGGCCTCGCCCAGCGCATCGTCGCGGGTGACGTGCCGTTCAAGCTCAGAAGCAAGGAGGTCTATCTTCTTGACCTGACCGCGCTCGTCGCGGGCACGCAGTTCCGCGGCCAGTTCGAGAGCCGCATGAAGGGCCTCATCGAGGAGATCCGCAAGATGGGCAACGTCATCCTTGTCATCGACGAAGTGCATAACATCGTCGGTGCGGGCGACGCCGAGGGCAGCATGAATGCCGCTAATATCTTGAAGCCCGCGCTTTCCCGCGGCGAGATCCAGGTCATCGGCGCGACGACGTTCACCGAGTATCGTAAGCACATCGAAAAGGATACCGCGCTTGAGCGTCGTTTCCAGCCGGTCACGGTCAACGAGCCGAACATGGAGGACACGCTCAAAATTTTGAAGGGCATCGCCCACTACTACGAGCAGTTCCACGGCGTCAAAATTCCCGAGGGTATTCTGCGTCAGGCAGTGCTGCTGTCCGAGCGCTACATCACCGACCGATTCCTGCCCGACAAGGCCATCGACCTCATCGACGAGGCGTGCTCGGACCTCAACCTGCATGACAAGAACATCAACCGTCGCATGGAGCTGCGCCGCGAGATCGAGGATTACGACAAGGAGCGCGAGCTTTTGCAGGGCGCAGAAGAACCCGACTTTGAGCGTCTGGCCGAGCTCAAGAGCCTTACCATCAAGGCGCAGACCGAGCTCGACGCGCTCTGCGCGCAGGGTGACCCGCAGCTCACGATGGACAACCTCGCCCGCGTGATCGAGCTCTGGACGAAGATTCCCGCCTCGCGTATCCGTGAAGACGAGTTCCGCCGTCTGAGCGAGCTTGACAAGCGCTTAAAAGAGCACATCGTCGGTCAGGACGAGGCTGTCGAGGCTGTCGCTGCGGCTATCCGCCGCAACCGCGTGGGCATTTCGCCCAAGCACAAGCCGGTGAGCTTTATCTTCGTCGGCCCCACGGGCGTCGGCAAGACCGAGCTTGTCAAGCAGCTGGCGCAGGACCTCTTCAACTCGCCCGACGCGCTCATCCGCCTCGACATGTCCGAGTTTATGGAAAAGCACTCGGTCTCCCGCATCGTCGGTTCGCCTCCGGGCTATGTCGGCTATGACGAGGCCGGTCAGCTCACCGAAAAGATCCGCCGCAAGCCCTACGCTGTCATCCTCTTCGACGAGATCGAAAAGGCGCATCCCGATGTGATGAACGTCCTGCTGCAAATTCTCGATGACGGAGAGATCACCGACTCCCACGGCCGCAAGGTGAACTTTGAAAACACCGTCATCGTGATGACGTCCAACGCGGGCAGCGAGCGCAAGGAGGGCACCGTCGGCTTCGGCCACACGGTGAACGAGCAGAACCGCGACCGCGCTATGAAGGCGCTCGGCGAGTTCCTGCGCCCCGAATTCCTGAACCGTGTGGACGAGGTCATCTGCTTCAACCGCCTTGACGAGAAGAACTTCGCCGGCATCGCCCACATCATGCTCGATGAGCTGCAAAAGAGCCTTGAGGACAAGGGCCTGCACTTTACGTGGGACGAGGATGTTGAGGACTACCTCGTCAAGAAGTCCTACTCCGCGACCTACGGCGCGCGCAATCTGCGCCGCACCATTCAGAAAGAGCTCGAAGACGTCATGGCCGCGCAGATCATCGACTCCTACGAGCACCCCGTCACGCAGATCCATGCGTCGATGGAGGACGGCAAGCTCGTCGTCCGCAGCCTGTAAAAGAAAGGGGAGGGAGACCATGTTCCATCTGTTCCGCAAAGACATTGAAAAGCACTGCGCCTACTGCAAGAGCGGATCTGTCATCAACGAAGGGCAGGTCATCTGCTCCCGCCGCGGCGTGGTC
>ENA-OPDD01002805-OPDD01002805.1-human-gut-metagenome-genome-assembly--contig:-NODE-2805-length-10332-cov-2.209789_pt1 | contig 10332 bp, 9 predicted proteins | sample MGYA00241574_ERZ501499 | MGnify/ENA primary metagenome ERZ501499 (study PRJEB25962, sample SAMEA2042576) | human gut metagenome | biome: human gut; feature: human-associated habitat; material: faeces...
CGATCGGTTCCGCCATCTGCTGGTGTGTGAGTTCACTGTTATAGTAAGTGCGGACACGTCCCTCACAATCATCCAGGGCCACCGTAGCCAGCTGAAGTACATTTGTATGAGTTTTTCCGGCCAGCATACTGACATACTGGCGCATCAATCCAAGTTCTAACACTCTGTTGTAAAATACTTCAATATTGCACTTATGTACAACAGTATTATTCTTTAGTGCGATACAGGTCAGACCGCATGGGTCACCGTATAGTGCTTCAATTTCTCCTACAATACTGTCCGGATAGTGAAATGCAACGACCTGTTTATGTCCCTGTTCATTCGTAATAAAGACTTCAACCATTCCTTGCGAAACCCAGAAAACATCGGTTAATATCTGCTCGGTAGCATAGATACATTCGTTTTTCTTTAATATAATCGTAGGGCAGTCAGCAAACAGCTTTTCCATATTTTCCTTTGCAAAAAAATTTCTCATGTTTGTGATGTTAAATGATTGTTTTTTTCCCATTTTTCCCTCTTATATCAGGATAAATACCGTCTGTTATTTTATCACATTAACCGATATTTATCGTCCAATTTTGTGTGCAAAATCATGTCTCTGTTTATAAATATAGCACAACGCAAAACGAATGAAAACTAAAAAATAATGGTCATAATGTATAAAAAATGTATCAGGTGATACAGAAATTGGAACATGTAACCTATGATACAGAAAAATAAATATACGGATGGTATCATCGAGACATCAAGTAAGTGAGTAATAGTAACCGGGAGGAGGGATATAGATGATAAATGCAGTCGGGCGTGAGATCCCGGATGAAATACTTCAAAAGATGAAGAAACCAGCTTTTACAGGAGCGTATTCCCCAAAAAAAGATGTGATAATAAGAACAACTGCAAAAAGCAGATGTGCTGCAATTGAAAAAGGCAAAACAGCTGAATCAAAACTGCTTGTTTCTATCGAAGATGTAATTGAAAAAACAGGAATTAAAGATGGTATGACAATTTCTTTTCATCATCATATGAGAAATGGTGATGAGGTTGTGAATCTGGTCATGGAAGCCATTGCCAAAAAAGGGATTAAGGATATACATATTGCGGCATCGGGATTGTTTCAATGTCATGAGCCACTGGTGAAACTAATGGAAGAGGATGTGGTGACCGGAATCACCGTAAGTACTATTTCACCAGGGCCTCTTGCAAAGGCAATCACAAATGGAAAACTGAAACATCCGGCTGTGTTTATGAGTCATGGCGGAAGACCAAGAGCAATCGAGGCAGGAGAATTACATATTGATGTAGCATTTATATCAGCACCCTGTTGTGATGCATACGGCAACATGAATGGTGCATACGGAAAATCAGCCTGTGGAGTTTTATCTTATGCATATGCGGATGCACAGTATGCAGATCAGGTGGTCGCTGTGACGGATAATCTGGTGGAATTTCCAGCGTGCCCCATCGAGATATCACAGGAAAAAGTTGATTACGTGGTACAGGTAGAAAGTATCGGAAATCCGGAAGGGATATCTTTTGGACCAACCAAGCCGACCACGGATCCGGAAAATCTCAAAATCGCGGATATGACAGCACAGCTTTTAAATGAGACAGGATATATTAAAAATGGAATGTCGATGCAGACCGGAGCCGGAGGGACTTCGATTGCAGTAGCAGCCGCAGTGAGACAGATTATGAAAGAAAAGAAGATCAGAGGATCTTTTGCATCCGGCGGAATTACTTCTTATTTTGTTGAAATGTTAAAAGAAGACTTGTTTCAGGGGCTGCTGGATGTACAGTGTTTTGATTCTGTGGCCATTGAATCCTACAGGGATAATCCGAGACATATGTCCATGAGCGCTTCACAATATGCCAATCCAAATACAAAGGGTTGTCTGGTAAACCAACTTGATATCATGATCCTTGGAGCGACAGAAATTGATGTGGATTTTAATGTCAATGTTGTAACCGGATCAAATGGAGTGATTTTAAGCTCTTCCGGTGGAAACAATGACTGTGCAGCCGGTGCAAAGATTGCAGTGGTTGTCACAAACCTGGTGAAACGGGACATGTGTATTCTGCGGGAACGGGTGACAACGGTGGTGACACCGGGAGAAACCGTAGATGTACTGGTGACAGAATATGGTATCGCAGTTAATCCAAAACGTACAGATCTGATGAAGCTGCTGAAACATTCTCAACTTCCGGTTATGAATATTCATGAACTGAAGGCTATTGGGGATCAGAAAGCAACAAAAATCGTAAACCCGCAATTTACAGATAAAATTGTAGGAATTGTAGAATATCGGGATGGTTCCGTTATTGATGTGGTGAAAAAACCCGTACAGGAGTTTTGAAAATTTTAAGCAGAATGTCAGCAATGATGATGTATATATCTGACAATAAAAACTATAACAATAAAACATGAACTTGGGAGGAAGCAAAATGGCAGTGAGAAGAACAGACTTATATTTACCGGCAAATTCGGAAAAATTTATCCTGAAGGCACCAACACTCGGGGCAGATGTCATTACATTGGATATGGAAGATGCAGTACCACCGGCAGAGAAAGAGACAGCCAGAAAAATGGTACGTCAGCATATCAAAGCAATGAGTGTTCATGGGGCTGAGGCATGGGTAAGAATCAATGCATGGGATACAGGACTTACTATGGATGACCTGAATGCAGTTGTTATCGATGGACTGGATGGCATTACACTTCCAAAATGCTCAGGTGCAGATGATGTAAAACGACTGGACTTTATCGTAACAGATCTGGAGGAAAAAAGAGGACTTCCGGTTGGAAAAATCAAACTGGCAATTCTCATTGAGACAGCCATCGGTGTTATGAATGTAGATGAAGCAGTATTTGCCAGCGACCGTCTTGTAGCCGTTATCTTTGGTGCCGTAGATTATACAAGAGATATGCGTGTAACAAGAACGGATACAGCAGAGGAGCAGATTTATGCGCGTGCAAAAATCGGTGTGGCAGCCAGAGCAGCAGGTCTGGTAGCAGAAGATGCACCGTTCCCATCCTACAAAGATGACGCAGCATTTGAATACAACACAAAGACCGGAGCACAGCTTGGCTTTGAAGGCAGACAGATCATTCATCCGAGCCAGATCCCGATCGCAGAGCGTGTATATTCTCCGGATCCGGAACGTGTAGCATGGGCGAGAAAAGTAACAAAAGCGTTTGAGGAAGAAGGAATCGCAAAAGGATCAGCATCCGTTCCGGTAGACGGACAGATGGTAGATACTCCGGTTTACATCAATGCGAAAAACGTTCTTGAGCGGGCAGAAGAAGTAATGAAAAAAGATGCACTGAAAGCAAGCCTGAAGTAGGGTCAGAAGGAGGAAGAACAGATGGAATGGGTAACAGGGGTTCCGGAAGAATTTAAGACAAGAATTCGTTTCCCGATGAGCGACCGGGAGATGAAGCGCCGCTGGTCCACAGTGCAGACTGTTATGCAGGAGCAGGGAATTGATGTGCTGATAGCACAGAATGCAGATCAGTATCTGGGCGGATATTTCAGGTATTTTACAGATCTGCCGACAGAACAGGCATATCCGATGAGTGTTTTGTTCCCGGCTAAAGGAGAGATGACGACAATTACAAGCTCTTCACCGTATAATCCACTGCCACCGGCATGGTTCCGGCGTGGAATCGGGAACAGACTTGGTGCACCGTATTTCAGAACTTTCCGTTATACAGATCTGTATGATGCGAAACTGATGGAGGCATATATCTGTGATCATAAATGTAAGACTGTCGGACTGATCGCACCCTCTTTGCTGAATTATAAACTGGTAAATTATCTCAAAACGGCGTTGCCGGATGTGACATTTATTGATGCGACAGAGTTGATCGATGAAATTAAGGCGGTAAAGAGTGAAGATGAGATCCAGGCAATCCGAAGAACGGTAGCTCTGCATGATCAGGTACTGCAGATGGTGCCGGGTATTCTGCATCCGGGTATGTATGAATATGATCTGAGAGCAGAAGTAAACAAATTCCTGATCAGCAAAGGAAGTGAGGAAAATCTGGTTATGATGGGTTCCGCACCGCAGGGAACACCGACACCGAAATTACACAGTTTTTATCAGAACCGTCGTATCGAAGATGGCGATGATCTGGTATTTATGATAGAAGCAAACGGTGGTGGCGGTTATTATGCAGAAATTGTAAGGGGGTTCTGTATCGGACATCAGCCATCCAAGGAACTTCAGTATGCGTGGGATCTGTCCAGAGAACTGCAGGATTTTACAGCAGAACTGGTAAAGCCTGGTTCCGATTGTGCAGAAATGCTGGAAATTTATAACAATAAACTGGTTTCCTATGGATTACAACCAGAGACACGATTGTTTGCACATGGACAGGGCTATGATCTGGTGGAGAGACCGGCTTTCTTCAAGGGTGAGACAATGAAAGTTAAAGAAAATATGTTCTTTGCGATCCATCCTGAAATCAATACCGGAAAAGCATTTGGTAATTATTGTGATCAGTATCTGGTCACAAAAGACGGTGCAGTCAGAGTAGAGACAACACCGCGACAGATTTATGTGATATAAAAACAAAACGTACTACAAGAGAATTTAATTTAGTATCAGAAAATATTGAGGGTACATTTATACTAGAGAAGGAGAAAAATCATGAAAAAAAGAGTCGTAAGCATGTTATTGATCGGTTGTCTGGGAGCTGCTTTGCTGGTGGGATGCGGAAATGAGAAAACAGATGCAAACGCAGGCGGAGATACTAATGCATCTGTTGGGACAGAAGCAAAAGCAGATACATCCGGAAAAGATTTTGGAGAATATTCTGCAGATCATCCGTTGGAGTTAAAATTAAGCCATTTCGCAGCCAGTGAAGAAAATCAGCTGGCAATTCTGGCAAATACATTTGCAGATTATGTATCGCAGGAATCCGGTGGAGCCGTAAAAGTAACCGTATATGGTGGGGGAACACTCGGTAATGATCAGGAATCACTGGACTCTGTTATTGCGGGAACACTGGATTGTGCAGTAAATAATACACCGATCATGAGCGGATATGACGCCGGATTATCTGTACTGGATCTTCCATACCTGTTTGAAAATTACGATGATATTTACACATTCCTGGATTCTGATGTATGTCAGGAAATGCTGGATGATTTCTCATCTACGGGTGCAAAAATTCTGAATCTGCAATGTGTAGGTTTCCGTAACCTGGAATCCTCCAAAGGTTTTGTAGAGAAACCATCTGATCTGAAAGGGTTAAAAGTTCGTGTAACAGGTTCTGATGTATATATCAATACGTGGAACACATGGGGTGCAAGTGCACAGACGATGCCAGGTAACGAAGTATTGACCGCATTACAGCAGGGAACCATTGATGGTGTATCAGGAACAACCCTTACAAATATGTATGGCGGTAAATTCTATGAGCAGTGTGATTACATCACGATGACAAAACATCATTTTATTCCGGCACCGGTTGTTATGAACGAGGATTTATGGAACTCTTTATCTTCTGAAGATCAGGAAATTGTTCAGAAAGCATTTAATGACTCTATTTCTTATCAGCGTGAGCAGGCAGCTTCCTATGTAGAGAAAGCAGTTGCAGAAATTGAAGACAGTGGTACAGAGATTGTTGAGATCGATGCAGACGAGTGGGCAGATGCGATGCATTCTACATATGACAAATGGGTAGGTACCAAGGGTATCGAGCAGGATATGATTGATAAGATTCAGGAATCTGAAAAGCAGTATCTGAAATAAAATCAGAACGCCTCTGGCATTCTTGATGGTATACATGTGAGAGGTATTTGGATAACTTTGTATATCAGTAATTAAAGGAGTTTATATGTCGAAAGGATTAAAAAAAGCAGGAAAGATAATCGGTGGGATTGAAGATTGGATGGTAATTGTACTGTTTACAGCAATGGTAGTAGTTACAATGGCAATCGTATTATGCCGTTATGTATTCAAAGTTCAGTTCGTGCCGGGCGAAGAAATTGCCCGTTATCTGATGATCTGGTGTGGTTATGCAGGAGCGGCCATGGGATTCCGCACACATGCTCATGTAGGTGTAGTTGTGTTTGCTGAAAAATTTCCAAAATCCTGGCAGCCGGTTATTATCAAAATCAGACACATAATCAGTACCGCAATTGTAGCAATCCTGTTTCTTGTAAGTTGCAATTGCCTGATGCAGTATTTGGACAGTGGTAAGCTGACAACAGCTACTCACATTCCGACGGCAGTTGTATATTCAATTATTCCGATTTCTATGGCACTGGCAATCGTACATACGATCGTTGATATCAAGGAAGATTTTGCTCCGGCAAAAACGGAAACAGCAGAAAGTGAGGGCGCGGAATTATGATAGGAACAATTTTATTCGTTACATTTTTAGTTTTACTTGTAATCGGTGCTCCTATCGCATTGTGTCTTGGTGCAGCAGCATTACTGGTTGTTTTTACAACCGGAGATGTGAGCCCGATCGTACTTGGACAGCGAATGTTCGGATCACTGGACAGTTTCACCATTATGGCCATTCCATTATTTATGCTGGCAGGCAATCTGATGTCTTCCGGAGGTATCTCCAAAAGACTGACAGATTTCTGTGATGCTATTCTTGGATGGATGCCGGGTGGATTAGGTGTTGTATCGATTCTGTCCTGTATGATTTTTGGAGCATTATCAGGTTCTCCGACAGCAACCTGTGCTGCAATCGGAAGTATTATGGTGCCGGCGATGATTGAAGCCGGATATGACAAACGGTTTGCACTGGCATCCGTAGCAGTCCCAGGTGTATTGGGCTGTATTATTCCTCCATCAACCGTTATGATTTCCTACTCATCTGTTACAGACGCATCCGTAGGAAGCATGTTCATGGGCGGTATCTTGCCAGGTATCCTGATGGGAGTTGCCATGATGATCGTTGCAGTAAAATATGGTATTTCACATAAAGATGTAAAACGTACTCCGTTTTCACTGAAAAATTTACTGCAGAAATTTGTAAAAGCAATTGGTGCGTTATTAGTTCCGGTTATTATCCTCGGCGGTATTTACGGAGGAATTTTTACTCCGACTGAGGCAGCAGGTGTTGCCTGTGCATATGGACTGATTGTTGGTATTTTTATATATCGTGAGTTAAATCCGAAGGAACTGAAGAAAGCGTTTGTTGGCTCCGGATCTACAACAGGTATGGTATTATTTATCATGGCTGCAGCAGCAATGTTCGGATACATTATGACACGTTACCAGTTGACCAATTCCATTGCAAACTTCATTATTGCCGTTTGCGGAAATAAATATTTATTCTTATTACTTGTTAATATCTTACTGCTTGTGGTAGGATGTTTTATGGAGACAACAGCAGCGATTCTTATCCTGGCGCCAATCCTGGCTCCGGTACTTGGTACGTTTGGTATCAACCCGGTACACTTTGGTGTTATTATGTGTATCAACCTGGCAATCGGATGTGCAACACCGCCATTAGGACTGAATCTGTATGTAGCAGCCGGACTTACAAAAGACCGTGTGGAAGTTGTTGTAAATAAACATACCGTGGCATACATTCTGGTAAGTATTGCAATGTTGTTCCTGATTACATATATTCCGGATATTGTTATGGTAATTCCGAACAGTATGATGTAATTGAAACGACCTGAGATAAGGTAAAATTATTTGGCAGATTACGATCATGAGTGATCGTACTCATGATTGTAAGGAAAAGAAAGATATTGAAAGGAGAAAAAATGTACGAATTAACAGGAAAAGTAGCAATCGTAACAGGTGCGGCAGCCGGACTAGGACAGGCTATAGCAGCTACATTCGCAAAACAGGGAGCAAAAGTAGTTCCAACTGACCGTCCGGGAGTTTCTATGGATGAGACCATTGAGATGTGCAAGAAAGCAGGCGTAGAGGAAGTATATACACATGATCTGGATGTTACAGACCAGGATTCCATCGCAAAAGCAATCGCAGATGTAAAGGAAAAATACGGAAGTATTGATATTCTGGCAAGCAACGCAGGATTAAACCGTCCGATGCCGTTAGATCAGGTTACACCGGAAGTGTGGGATTCAGTTATGAATGTAAACTTACGTGGTGCATTCTTCATGGCTCAGGCAGTGGCTCCGGTTATGAAAGCGCAGGGAAAAGGACGTATCATTTTCACAAGTAGCCAGGCAGGATTAGTTGCACGTGAAAATCAGCAGCCATATTGTGCAAGCAAAGGTGGTATCAATGCGATGACCCGTGCACTTGCTTATGATCTCGCTCCATTTGGTATTACTGTAAATGCAGTGGCACCGTGTTTTGCTATGACAGCTTTGACAAAAGCAAGACTGGAAGATCCGGAATATCGTGATATGGTACTTGGTATGATTCCGGTAGGCCGTGTGGTAGAACCGTCTGAAGTAGGGGCTGCATTCAACTATCTGGCATCTGATGAAGCTGCTATGATTACAGGACAGACACTGGTGATCGATGGCGGATGGACCATGTGGTAAAATCATATATTATTTTTTGACATGATTGGTATACCATGAGTATATAACAAGTATGTGCTATGTATATAACAAGTATGTGACGACCCAGAGGAGGCAGACATGGCTAAATATAAAATTACAAAAACAGATGAATATTATACATATGAACTTCCGGCACATAATGAGTGTAAACTGACGAGATTGCATGATCCGGCAGATGTAGAAGGTGGTAAATTGATCTTATCCCGCTCACATTTCCTGCCGGCTGGCGGCGGCACTGATTTCAGTACCAATGCAGCAGAGTCTATTTATTATGTGGCAAAAGGAAAACTGCTCTTCAAAGGCGAGGATGGTCAGGAAACCTTGCTTGAGGAAGGTGACAGTGTTCATATTGCAGCAAATTCTCCGAAATGCGTGACAAACGTAGGGGTAGAGACTGCCATTATGCTTGTGATTCTTCTTCCGGCTCAGTAAAGCGATTATTTACTTTCTTTGGATAATAATTTTCTCGAAAAGAACCTTCGGCTTCCCATTCCGCCTGAGGTTCTTTTTTACCTAAACTCTGTCATATGTTTACGGTACCAGATTGGCAGATGAGTACGTTGGCAGTTTGGGTTGTGGCGTTGTGTAATCTCAATCTGATGGAAAAAAGACTTCCACAGATCTGTAAATGGATCCACCTGATTTTCAACAAGGCTGAGCCGGTGAAATTCTTCCTTGGACAATGTGGTCAGATAAGTCGGCGCATCTGCCGGATGGATGGCAGCGGTTCTCCGGGTGGCATCGATGATCATCCAGTTTTCTGATGGCATACGGTCATCGAACGCTGGATAGAGTAGTGTCAGAATATCGGATTTTGGTTTTATATGAGCCAGCAGTACACCGTCCGGAAGTGCCTGAAAGCGCACACATTCCCGGAAGAGATGAGCTTCATTCATAACTTTGCGGTTCAGTTCAAAGACCGCATTGACGTAAGGATGCTGCAGCATATCGGTAAGTTGTGCCGGATAGGCGAATCCAAGTAGCAGAAACCGGTAGATACGGTCCAGCTTATCCGGATGGTCCGACAAGGCGCAGCGATAAACCATAAGGTAGGCAGTGGAAGAAATTTTCTGCTGGATGGAACGGACGACTTTCCGGGCTTTTACAGGATCAGAGGTGACGGTGCGGTACTCACAGAAGAGTTCCATGGTTCCTAGGGGCTCTGTCTTCAGTCGGATGTTCTGGTGTCCTTCTTTGGAAGCCCAGGCGTCATAGATACAGGTCATCATGGCTTCAAAGGTATCTTCACATGTATAGACAATCATAAGATCAGTTCTCCTTCTTGTTTCATTTTTTGTTATGTAAAGCAGACATAAGGCATCCCCCTATCCACTGCTTAGTACTCTGCACACTTGACGTGGGGGAATGCTTATTCTGCGTTCATAAAATCAAACAGAGATAACTGTTCATAGCGTGTATCCGGGTAGGCGATGACATACCCCGTGCGGGCATCCAGTCCGGTAAGCTGGCGTGTAATAAAGGATTCTTCCAACCGGATCGGCACATGCATTTTGCCATTACAGGTAATAAAATATTGTGCCCGTTTTAAGACAACACCCATTTTCCGGATACTGTCAAAGGAGAGAGGAGCCATACGGCGGGCTTTCAGAATACGCAGTGCTGATTTTGCACCAATGCCAGGTACACGCATGAGCGTAGAGTAATCTGCACAGGCAACTTCTACCGGAAACTGTTCCAGATGGCGTAACGCCCAATCACATTTCGGGTCGAGTGCCAGATTGAAATTTGGTCGATCCGGGGTCAGCAGTTCGGAAGCATGAAATCCATAATAGCGCAGTAACCAGTCTGCCTGATA
>ENA-OPDD01002810-OPDD01002810.1-human-gut-metagenome-genome-assembly--contig:-NODE-2810-length-10315-cov-2.373587_pt1 | contig 10315 bp, 7 predicted proteins | sample MGYA00241574_ERZ501499 | MGnify/ENA primary metagenome ERZ501499 (study PRJEB25962, sample SAMEA2042576) | human gut metagenome | biome: human gut; feature: human-associated habitat; material: faeces...
TTCATGCGGCTGATTTGAATGTCAAGGTACTTGGTACCAAATTCAATGTATCGTCTTATCCGGACGAGCCAAACATAAAAGTCAGCCTTGTGGAAGGGCGGGTCAAAGTGTCCACGGCTTCGGATGGAGTTGATAAATTTTACTTGTTGCCCAATGAGCAGGCTGTGTATGACAAGGCAAAAAAGACCTTGTCTGTAAGGGCTGTAGACGCAGGCTCTCAAGTAGCCTGGACAACAGGACGTCTTGTTTTTGTCAACGAAACCTTATTTCATATTCTGAAAACGATTGGAAAAAAATATGATGTTCAGATTTTAATCCAATCCCGGAAGATGAATACTGAATATTTTTCCGGTAGTATAGATGCAGACCTGACTTTGGATGAGATTCTTTCTTATCTGGATGTAGATAATAAGTTTGTTTGGAGAAGGAAGGGAAAAACCGTGGTTATTGCTGACAGATAGGATGTAAAACCGTATCCCTATGGGTATACCTTAAATATTTTTGTTAACTAATAATTCTAAGTATGAAAAAAACTTTTTGCAAGACTCGCAGGGGACATTGGGTCCCTCTGGCATGGGCAGCTTCATTCCTTTTATGGGGAAATGTTGCTTTCGCTGCATTGCCTATTCAGGAGGCAAGACTTTCCATGCAGCATCGTTCGGTATCCTTGAATCAAGTCTTCAGTGAAATTGAAAGACAAACGGGGTATTCTTTTTTGGTTCGTAATAATGATATAAATACGAATCAGAAGATTTCCATTGATGTGAAGAACAAGAGTGTCAAGGAAGTCTTGGAGATTTTATTTGCCGGTAAGAATATACGTTATGAAGTAGAAGGGGAACGTATTTCTGTTTATAAGCCTCAACAGACCAGACAGACTACAATTTCCGGAATTGTTGTGGATGCCGCTCAGGAACCGATTATCGGGGCTTCTGTCGTAGTGGTAAACACAACCAACGGCTGTATCACGGATTTTGACGGAAAATTTTCTTTGGAGGTTTCACAATTGCCGGTAAAGGTACAAATCACTTATATCGGTTATAAATCGCAGGTAGTGACTGTCAGTGATGCTAAAACTGTTCAGGTTGTTCTTCAGGAAGATACCGAAACATTGGATGAGGTAGTTGTTGTCGGTTATGGCTCTCAGAAAAAAGCCAACCTGACCGGTGCTGTTGCTTCTGTAAAGATGGATGAAGTGATGGGAAACCGTCCGTTGGCACAGGCAGCCGATGCGTTGCAAGGTACTGTTCCCGGTCTGCTTGTTTCCAGCAGTGGAAATGCCCCCGGTCAGGGAAAGTCTTTCCAAATTCGCGGTGCTTATTCGGTAGGTGTAAAAAATAGTGACGGTTCGTATGGTAATACCATCAAGCCTTTGGTTTTGATTGATAACGTAGAAGGCGACCTGGATATGATTAATCCCGAAGATATTGAAACCATTACCGTATTGAAAGATGCTGCTTCGGGAGCCATCTATGGTGCGCGTGCTGCCGGTGGTGTGATTTTGGTGACAACCAAACGTCCGAAAGGTGAGACTACTTTCCAATTGAATTATAACAATAACTTTGCGTTTGCTTCAGCTATGAATCTGCCTGAACAGGCTCCCCTGATGGAGTATTTGCAAGCGTATTCGGATGCTGCCGGTGACCAGTTCTGGACAATGGGTTCGCCCAGTGTAAGCAAATGGATGGGTTATCTGGAACAATATCGCAATAATCCTTCTTCTATTCCTACGGTAGGTGATGGCATTTTTAAAGATGCAGATGGTGCCGTATATTATATGAATGAAAAGGACTTGACAAAAAACATGCTCGAAACCAGTTTCCAGCAGAGCCATAATATATCGATGACCGGAGGTACGGAGAAACTTCGTTTTCGTCTTTCTGCAGGTTATATTGACAATAACGGTGTGTTGATTACGGATAAAGACCAGTATAGGCGAATGAATGTAAGCGGATTCATCTCAGCCAATATCACGAAATGGTTTACTCAGGAAGCTACTCTTAGTTATGCCCATAGCAAGAAAACATTGCCTAGCTCAGCCTTGGGTGCTATCTATTCCACCCGTTTGGCTTCTTTTTATCCTGAAGGAAATATGCCGGCCGGAATTTCGGATGAGGCAGAAGGCTTGCCTTTCTTTACTCCTGCCAACCAGATACGTTGGTCCAATCCCTCAAAGACATTGAATGATAACCCTCGTATTTTCTTGAAGTCCATACTGAAACCGCTTAAAGGTCTTGAAGTGGCGTTTGAATATACGTTTGACAAGAAAATATATGATTATCATTGGTATACGGGAAGTGTAGCTTATACCACAGTTCAGGGAGGTAAAGACACTACTCCGACAAACGATTATTTACAAAAGACAAAAAGATATACCGATTATAATTCAATAAACTTATATGCCACTTATGATTTTAATCTGGGCGACCATAAGTTTAAAGTGATGGGCGGTTTTAACCAGGAGTCAAGTTATCGCGAAACAATGGAAGCTTATTCATACGGGCAAGCGGTAATTGAAGTTCCTTCGTTGGGTTCGGGTACTTCTACATTGAAGGCTACCGATAGCTATAATGAGTATTCGGTACGTGGAGGCTTCTTCCGTGTGAACTATAATTATCTGGACCGATATTTATTGGAGGTGAACGGACGTTATGACGGTTCTTCCAAATTTCCCAAAGATTCTCGTTATGGCTTCTTCCCATCGGTTTCCGTTGGTTGGAATATTGCTCAGGAAAAGTTTATGGAACATACACAAAATTGGTTGGGCTCATTGAAGTTACGTGCGTCTTACGGTATGATTGGTAATCAGAATGTGCCGGCTTATTCCTTCATTCCTACCATGACAGTGAATAATAAATACAATGGATGGTTGTCCGGTGGCAATTATGTGACAGCCATCACTTCTCTTCCTTCTTTGGTAAGTAGTAATTTTACTTGGGAAAAGGTGGGTACTATTGATATAGGTCTTGATTTCTCTATGTTCAGCAACCGTTTCACCGGTACATTCGACTGGTATCAGCGTAATACAAACGGAATGCTGGCTCCGGGCATGCAGTTGCCGGCCGTAGTAGGTGCGAGCGCTCCTTATCAGAATACAGCAGATATGCGTACACGTGGTTGGGAGTTGAGTGTGAATTGGCGTGACCAAATCGGAAAGGTTGGTTATCGTGTAGGTTTCAACCTGTCAGACAGCCAATCAAAGATTGTGAAGTATAATTCGAATGAATCCGGCATATTAACCAGCGCTTTGAGTAATGGTTCTACCTTCTGGAACTATTATGAAGGAAAAGATTTAGGAGAAATTTGGGGATATGAATACGATGGTTTCTATACCGTGGATGATTTTACCGATACATCTTCATGGAAGTTGAAAGAGGGTGTACCTAGTATTGATGGTTATAATCCTCGTCCGGGTGATGTGAAATTTAAAAATCTGAAGGACGATGACCGTGGAACCAATATGATTTCCAGTGGTGATAATACGGTCAGTAATCCGGGCGACCGCAAAGTGATTGGTAATAATACACCGCGTTATCTTTATGGTATTACGCTGGGGGCAAATTTTAAAGGATTTGATTTGAATGTATTTATGCAAGGTACGGGAAAGCGTGATGCATGGATTGCAAATAACCTGAAGTTTCCCTTGTATTCCGACTTCAAGTTCATCGCCTTGTATAAAGACTTGGGCAATTATTGGAAACCGGTAGATGCTGCGAATGGAGATTACACGGCTGCTAATCCTAATGCCGAGTTCCCGCGCATTTATGGTAACTATGGTAATCAGGGCTCTAATTACCGCCAATCAGATAAATATTTGTCGGATGCTTCCTATTTCCGTATCAAGAATGTTACATTGTCCTATACTTTCCCGAAAGCATGGATAACAAAAGCATCTTTATCGCAACTGAAAGCCTTTGTCAGCATTGAAAATCTGGCTACATTCTCATCATTGCCGAAAGGTATTGACCCGGAAACATTGTCATGGAACTATCCGGCATTCCGTACCGTATCTTTCGGGCTTAATGTTACATTATAAACCTAAAATTAGTACGAGTATATGAAAAAACTATTTATAAGTTTGGCTATCATCGCAGGAATCAGCCTTTCCGGTTGTAATGATAGCTTTCTGGAAAAATCCCCTGTTACGGACTTGACAGAAGAAAACGCATTTAATTCCTATGATAACTTCAAGGCTTTTATGTGGCCTTGCTATGAAATGTTTACGAATAATACCATCCGTACTTCTTTGAACGGATGGGGACAAAACGGTCCTTATAAAGGTGATATGGATGCCGGTTATTTTGAACAGAAATACGAAAGCGGCTATAATGATTTCGCTTACCAAACCGTTGCCAGCGTAGCATCGGGTAATGGTTGGAACTTTAGTTCATTTATTCGCCGAATCAATATCATGCTTTCTCATATCGATGATTCCGAGATGACTGAAGCACAGAAAAATCATTGGCGTGCGGTAGGTTATTTCTTTCATTCCTTCTGGTATATGGAGTTGATAGACCGCTTTGGTGCTGTGCCTTGGGTGGATCAGGTCTTGAAGGAAGACTCTCCTGAAGCTTATGGTCCGCGTATTGACAGGAAAACGGTGGCAGACAATGTGTTGGAACGTTTGAAATGGGCTGAAGAGAATATAGGCGATTTTACTTCGGAGGATGGAAAGAACACCATAAACAAGGATTGTATATTGGCGGCTATTTCACGTTTTGGCTTACGCGAAGGTACATGGAGGAAATATCATGAACTGGGAGATTATGATAAGTATTTGCAAGAAAGTATCCGCGCTTCGGAGCTGTTGATGAGCGCTTATCCTACTCTTTATACCGGAACAGACGGACAGCCGGCGGCAGGGTATGGTGAAATGTGGACTACGGAAGATTTAAGTACCGTTCCCGGCATTATTTTATATAAAGAATATGTGACTGATATAAATCCGATGGGTACTTCTTATATCGAACATACTTCTTCACATTATGTAGAGATGAATCAAAAAACGGTAGATTTATATCTGATGAAGAATGGTAAACCTATCTTAAATGCAGAATCCGAGTATCATGGAGATAAAGATATGTATGCCACTTTCCGTGACCGCGACCCGCGTATGTATCACACCATCATGCCTCCTTATAAAGTGAAAGCAGGAGGAGGTACTTATCGCACCTGGTCGTATACCGACAATGAGGCCGACCGTGAGTATATTGATATCATGGGAGCGAATACCAGTTGCAGCAATCCGGGTATCGGCATGAAGCGTTTGCCGGGACAGAACTGGAGTGCATCCTTGGTTCCCGAAATTCCCAGACTGGGTACAGGTGCTTTTGTTACTTGCCGTTCCGGTTATTATGTTTGGAAGAACTGGGATAACTGGGAAACCAATTTTAATAATGGTAATTTGAATACGGCAGACAAACCTATTTTCAAGATTGAAGAAGTGTTGTTGAATGAGGCTGAAGCCAAATTTGAACTTGGAAATTTTGATCAGGGCGTAGCCGACAAGACGATTAACAAATTGCGTGAACGTGCAGGGGTTGCCAAAATGGTAGTTGCCGAAATTGATGCAAACTTTGACCCGAATCGTGGTAAGTACTACCCTAAGAATAATGATGCCGGTGTGGAGGTTGACCCTGTATTGTGGGAAATCCGTCGTGAGCGTATTATTGAGTTGATGGGTGAAGGATTTGGATTCTACGATATTCGCCGTTGGCGTATGGCTCCCTGGTTCTTGAACAGACCGGCAACCGGAATCTGGATGAGTAAAGCAGATGCGCTAAGTAACAATATGACATTGTATAATCCTGAAACGGGTTATTCCGACGGTACATCAGGTACAATGTCCGAAGGTTATCTTTATCTTTTCAATGACCCTCTGAAAGAAGGAAAAGGATGGTTGGAAAAATACTACTTATATCAGGTGCCGACTACCGAAATATTATTGAATCCTTCTTTGGAACAGAATCCGGGATGGTAATTTGAAATAGTATATAAAAACAAGCAGATGGAGGCCGGCTCAACTAAGCAATTAGTGAGAGATGGCCTCTTTTCTTTAAAAACAGAAGTAAAAATGGAAAACCGGAAAATGTGGTTTAGCGTCACCCTCTTATGTACACTAGGAATGCAGCAGGTTCTTGCGGCAGAAAATGTAAAAGGAGACCGGCCTAATATCGTGTTCATTCTTGCAGATGATTTGGGCTGGACTGATTTGGGAGTGATGGGAAGTGACTATTATGAAACTCCGAATATAGACCGTTTGGCTGCGGAAGGATTGCTTTTCGATAATGCCTATGCTGCTGCAGCAAATTCTGCACCCAGCCGGGCTTGCATGATGACAGGCATGTACACACCCCGTCACGGTGTATATACCGTTAGTCCTCCCGACCGGGGTGACCGTAGGCTGAGAAAATTGATTCCAATCGCCAATACGGATGATGTCCGTGCCGATTTTGTGACGATGGCTGAAGCGCTACGGCAACAGGGATACCGGTGTGGGCATATCGGAAAGTGGCATTTGGGAGATGACGCAGACGGAACAGGCCCTCTTTCTCAAGGATTCATTTGGAATGTAGGAGGAAACCGGGCCGGCTCGCCTTATTCTTATTTTTATCCTTATTGTCTGCCCGATAAAAGTAAATGCCATCTGGGATTGGAGAAAGGAACACCGGGAGAATACCTTACCGACCGCTTGACGGATGAGGCTGTTTCTTTTATAAAATCCCACAAAGATGCTCCGTTCTTTCTTCATCTCTCTCACCACGCGGTTCATACGGCTTTGCAGGCTCCTGCATCGGTCGTTGATAAATACAAGAATAAACCTGTAGGAAAGTACCATACTAATCCTGTATATGCTGCGATGATTGAGAAATTGGATGATGGAGTAGGAAAGATATGTCGTGCCATTCAAGAGATGGGAATAGAAGAGAATACCATTATTATATTCTATTCCGACAATGGCGGTTCCGAACCGGTGACTGATAATTATCCTCTTCACGGCGGGAAGGGGACGCCATACGAGGGAGGTTCGCGTGTTCCTTTGATTATCAAATGGCCCGGGAAAATACCGGCAGGCACACGCACTTCTGTTCCGGTCATCGGAGTAGATTTCTATCCTACTTTTGTTCATCTTGCCAAAGGAGAAACATCGGGAAATCCGGATGGAAGAGATATCTTTGAGGTTGTGAAAAATAAGGAGACAGAACGGGATTTATTTTGGCATTTTCCGGCATATCTGGAATCGTATCTCAATGGCGGTAAGGATTTCAGAGCGCGACCTTATTCAAGTATTCGTTCGGGTGATTGGAAATTAATTTATAATTACGAAGATAAGTCAATGGAATTGTATAACCTGAAAGAAGATTTGGGAGAGACAAGGAATATGGCAGGACTTAATCCTCAAAAAAAGGAAGAACTTTATAACAAGCTTATGAAGTGGATTGATGATACACATGCGCCTGTTCCTACCGAACCTAATCCGTATTATCAGGGCATAAAGTAATTTTTAATGAATAGGGCATATTCCCTTTGCCTTTTCAGAAGAATGCCTGCCATGGCTACTATTTGTTTTAAGTAGGTTATGGCAGGACTTTTTTATATACGAGTGAAGAAAATGATTATCGTTTTTTGGGAATGCCAAGCATTTCTTTGGCTTTGTCTTCACTGGATAGAAAGTCAAGTGAGTTGATAATCTTATCATAATTCTCTTTGTCTGCAATGCGGGTTGCCAATATTTGCAGTACTTTCAGTTTATCATCGTCGAAGGTATAGATAGACATGAGTCTGACACATTGTTGGCAGCTGAACCAACGGTGTCCGGCGGCTAATGACAATATATCCAATTGTTCGTCTTTGAAAGGTTTCTGTTTTATCTTATTGTATAATTGTTGGAAATCATTGTCACTCGTTATTTGGGGATAATTAGGACGGTGTCCGTTGTGATGTGGCGGACGAGGAGCAACCGTAGATTCCACCTGTGCGGGAGGACATACTGCCACCGCAGGAGGAGTGGGGACACTCTCAAAAGAATCCAAATTGCTTACCAGATTGTTCTTGAAATCAATCAGGATAGTGGTTCCATAGTGTCCTATTCCTCCTCCTTTCCTGTATTCCCATTGCTCTCCTTGTTCGTCGAACCGGCGATAGTCGGGGCGTCCCAGCAGTTTGGTCACTTCTTCCTGTGTCATACCTTTGTGAATGGATAGTAATATGTTATTGTCCATTAAGCTCCCGCAACTTCCGAGAACAAGGCTTAAAAATAAAACGGCTAGTGTTTCTTTTACTCTTTTCATATAATGTTGTTTTTATGTGTAGGCAAAGATAGGCAGGGAATTCGATATGATCGGGCTCTTTTCCCTATTTGATTATAGGGATTTCCCTACAATTGTTATTGTTTGGAAGAAATGCGCCTCGGATATTTAATTAATGTAAAATCCACCGTTGCACATTTAACTTCGTTACTTTTAAAGGTTCTAACTGATAAACATTGCAAGAAACAGATGATAAATGAAGATAAAATTCGGGAAGCTTGCGCTTCTGATAAGGAACATGGATTCAAATTGCTGATGGAGAATTTTCAGCAACCTATATATTGGCACATCCGACGCTTGGTGGTTTCCCACGAAGATGCGGAGGATATACTGCAAGAAGTATTTATCCGTGTCTTTCGTCACCTTGACCGGTTTAGGGAAGAGAGCTCGCTGGGCACATGGATGTATCGGATTGCAACCAATGAATGTCTCCGTTTCTTGAACAGCCGAAAAGAGCAGGCTGTTTCTGCCGAGGAAGTGCAAGAGGAATTAATGAATAAATTGATGGCATCCGACTATGTGGATTACGATAATGCAATGGCAGTGAAATTTCAACAAGCCATTCTTTCGTTACCTGAAAAACAACGTATCGTGTTTAACCTGCGTTACTATGATGAATTGGATTATGAGGAAATTAGCCGGATAACCGATACACGGGCGGAAACGTTGAAGGTGAATTATCATTATGCCAAAGAGAAAATAAAAGAATATATGACTAATAATTAAGGATAGAATGGAGAAAGAATTTGATTTTAAAAACATAGGAAAGCAGATGCCTTATCGTACACCGGATGGTTTCTTTGACCGGATGCAGGAACAGGTATCGGCACGTACGAAAGTGGAAAAACATAAAAAACAACTTCGGATGAGGTTGGTGATTGCGGCAACACTGGCGGCGGCAGCGATGGGATTGGTTTTCTTTCCTGCCGGTACTCCGGAAGCGGAACAAGTATCTTCCAATTCTTTACTTGTGGCAACCGGTATTGACTACTCATATTCGGATGCAATGGATAATTTTATAGCCGAAATGCCGGATGATGAGTTAGAGGAATGGGTGGAATTATCAGAGTATGACATATTTATGAATTAATTATTTATTTAAAAAGTAATAGATTATGAAGACAAAAAAGTTTTTTATGGTGTTGGTAGCTCTCTTTATGGGTAGTCAAATGGCAATATTTGCACAAGGTAAAAAAGAAGGAAAGACGGACAGAAAGCAGTTCGGTCAGGAACAGATGCAGAAAATGCAATGTAATCAGCTCATAAATGCACTGGCATTGGATGATGCGGAGACTGCTAAGTTTAAACCTGTATACACCAAATATATGGAAGAAATGCGTGCTGTCCGCGATATGAATCCGCGTGCTCCTCGTTCTACGCTTACGGATGCAGAAGTAGAACAAGTAATAAAGGCTCGTTTTGCTCAGAGCCGCAAGATGCTGGATATTCGTGAGAAATATTATAATGAATTCCGTAAATTCCTATCACCGAAACAAATACAGAAAATGTATAATATGGAAAAAAGAATCGGAGATAAAATGAGAAAGGAGATGGGTAAAAGACAAGGAATGAAGAAGAATAATAATAGTAACAGCAGGAGATAATTCCTGCTCTTCACGAATAAACAACACGGATTTTACGGATTCAAGAGCTCGGCTCCTTATGTCCGTAAAATCCGTGTCCGATAATAAAGACGGTCGATTTCAGTTTATTTCTTGTAAACTTTCAAGTTGGATATTTTACTTTTGAATTCTCCTGCCTGTTCTAATGGGAATACCAGTGTGCGGACATAATTCATTTTTGTTTTTCCTTCTTTATCAAAGAAACGTTGCTGGATATTCAGTTCTTCTACTAATTTTCCATTGATAAACAGACGTGTTGCTTTGTTATCTCCTTCTATACCGATATTTAAACGTTGGCCCGGTTGGATATTGTAACTGAATGTGTTTAAATATCCGTCACGTGCAAAACCTAACATTCCACGTATAGGGTCGGACAGATAGAAT
>ENA-OPDD01002811-OPDD01002811.1-human-gut-metagenome-genome-assembly--contig:-NODE-2811-length-10315-cov-2.161793_pt1 | contig 10315 bp, 4 predicted proteins | sample MGYA00241574_ERZ501499 | MGnify/ENA primary metagenome ERZ501499 (study PRJEB25962, sample SAMEA2042576) | human gut metagenome | biome: human gut; feature: human-associated habitat; material: faeces...
ATTGGCACGGGCACGCAAGCCATATACGACCGCTTCATCCAATTGGTCTTTATTCGCTCCATTATCAAAGCCGGCCAACAATTCTGCTGCCTGATTCAAATCGCTCATAATCTGATCATATACCTGCTGGACAGTAGCACGCGGATTGTTCTGCATTTCTTCGTCAGACATCTTTTCCGTTACAATGGGAACAGCCAAAGCATTTTCATGACCTGCATAAGTAAACTGATAGATTTGAACCAAGTTCAGATAGTCATAAGCACGAGCAGCTAAAGCTTGCCCACGATAAACCTTCAAAGAAGAATCTTCCGTATCTGCCGCTATCAATTTCAGTACATTGTTTGCAGCTTTCAAGTGATTATAGAACGTTTTCCAAATCAATTCATCGCTTGAACTATCGTATACTCTGTCACTATAATTCTGAGATGTATTAAACCAATTATATCCATTAACCAATGCAACCAAGTCCTGCCCTCCTGATTCCAATATCATAGATACCGCAGGAATACCATAATCATTATGATAAGTAGTGGCATCATCTGAAATCGTACCAAAAGTATTTAATTGGGCTGCCATAGCATTCACTTCAGCAGTTATCAAATTAGGTCTGCCATTGATTATATCTTCTTTCTGTTCTTCAGATATGTAATCTCCTTCAGGGAATTTATCCAAATCGCAAGATGCCATTAATAAAGCGACACTTGCAAATGCTATATATTTATTTGACAATTTCATATTCTTAAAAATAGGTTGCTAAATTAGAAATTTAAAGATATACCTCCGGAAATTGTGCGGATAGGTGAATACACATTGTCAGCAGCCACATAACCTTGACGTGGATCCAGCCCTTTGCGAGCTGTCAGCAAAGCCACATTATCTGCAACAAAGAAAACACGAACACCGTCAATCTGCATTTTACGTGTCAGACTCTTTGGCAGAGTATAACCCAATGTAATATTCTGCAAACTTAAATAGTCCGAACTAGTCAAGAAACGATCTGTTAATCTGTTCGTATATTGGTCATTAATATTCATACGAGGAACATCCGTATTTTTATTTTCAGGAGTCCATGCTTTTAACATATCTTTATGCAAAGCACTACCTGTAGCTGCTACGTCCATTAATCCTTGGTAAGTATAGTCCAAAATACGTCCACCAAGCTGATATGCAAACGAAACAGAGAGATCAAAGCCATAGGCTGTGACACTTGTTCCAAAACCACCATAAACTTTAGGTAGAATATCACCTGATGCGAATCTGTTTTCAGAAGCGACAGAATAAGATTTTGTAACTGTATTACCATTCTCATCCGGAGTCACCAGCGCCCACAGACTCTCTCCTGTCTCAGAATCCACACCTACATATTTAGGTAAATAAAGCTGGTACATAGACTCGTCTTCACGATAAATCCGACCACCATCAATCAATTGTCCATTCAGTTCAGGAGATAATTCCAAGACTTTATTCTTAAAATGTGTAAGATTAAAGTTTATATTCCAGGAAAAGTTCTTGTTTTCAATTATATTGGAATACAAATCCAATTCAACCCCACGGTTTACCATTGAACCCACATTCTCGGGATAGCGGGAATAACCCATTGAAGCTGCTACCGGTTTGAAATAAAGCATATCAGTTGTTTTACGTGAGAAGTACTCAACAGAACCACCTAACTTACCACCCCAAAAAGCAAAATCAAATCCAGTATTAAAGCTATGTGAAGTTTCCCAAGTAATATCCTTATTACCTTTATAATATAAAGAAGTTGAAAAATCACCATTACTGTTTGCCAATGTATACTGGTCTTGATACGGATAGTAGTTACGGTACAAACCACCTTGGAACATCAAGTTATCATTACCTTGCAAACCATAGCTAATTTTAAATTTCAACATATCAATCCAAGACTGGTTTTCCAAGAATCTCTCTTTGCTCAATAACCATCCTGCTCCTACAGACCAGAAGTTACCCCAACGATTATCCGGGTGAAAGCAAGAAGAAGCATCACGACGGAAAGAAGCTGAAACAAAATACCGTCCATCATAGTCATATTGCGCACGGAACAACCATCCTTCTGTTGCATAATTACGAGAATATGAATTATTGCTCTGGTTCATAATACCATTGCCTAATTCAGGAACATTCGGATCGTACAATTTCTCACGTTGTCCGTACAAATATTGATATTTATAGTCATAACTTTCATGTCCGGCCAAAATATCCACATTATGAACATCATTAAATGTTTTGTTGTATGTCAACAAATACTGCTGATTTACACTAAATGTACGCTCAGTAGCTACACTGATCAAACCTCCGACTCCGCTAGTTTCGGAATACTGTCCGTAGAAGGGGTTAACCATATTTGTAGAACGCACATTATTTACATCAACACCTATATTCACTTTTGCCTTGATTCCATTCCATATATCAATATCAGCAGACCATTTTCCACTAACCACATCACCAGAATATTTCATTTTATCCAACATATAACTTGCCAACGGATTTGCATTAGGAATAGTATTACGGCTACCATTCGAATCTTGTCCTTGCTTTCCATAATCATAACGAAGGAAACCTCGATTATCTACCATAATATTGCCCTGTGCATCACGAACATACATAGGATAAATAGCTCCCATAATATTTGACGCATAAAAGATATTTGCATTTGAGGTACCACCCTCAGTATCCTGTTCACGGCTATCATAATGAGTAAATGATACATTTCCTCCCATTTTCAACCAAGGCTTCACTTGATAGTCAGCTTTCAAACGTGCAGAATAACGTTGAAAACCAGAGTTAGGAACAATTCCCTTATCATCCAAATAGCTGGCCGACATATAATAATTCATTTTTTCGGTCGCACCGCTAATACTTAAATTATACTCTTGGCGCAGGTTATTTTCAAAAATTTCATCCGACCAATTATCCGGAATATAATAATATGTACCATCAGAATAACCTAATGTCGCACTAGGATTCAATTTGCCATCCATACCGATCAGTTGCTGTCCTTGAGGAATGGAATACACCTGATATCCCAAATATGTAGAAGAAAGCATCGCTTGATTAGCGTACGCATTAGCTTTAGCCAAGTCTCCGGCTGCCGCATATCCTTTCAAATCAGCATTATAGATAGAAGAATAGTTTAATTCATAGAATGTAGCCGGATCCGTAATTGTTTCATAATTAGGTACTCCACGTTTATTTATACCCCATTTAGCATCAAAAGTAACACGGGCTTCCCCACTCTTACCACGCTTGGTAGTAATCAAAATTACACCATTGGCACCACGTGCACCATACAGAGCGTTAGAAGCAGCATCTTTCAACACTGTCATCGATTCTATATCAGAAGTGCTGATAGCAGAAATTTCACCATCATACGGAACTCCGTCTACCACATACAAAGGTTTGTTACTAGCCGATATAGATCCAATACCACGAATACGCACCTCAGCATCTTTGCCCGGCTGACCATTATTACTCGTAGTTTGCACTCCGGCTACTTGACCTGCCAAAGCATTTGTCACATTTGAAGTTTGTCTCGTCGCTATTTTTTCATTTTTTATAGTGGCAGCCGAACCTGTAAATGCAGATTTTTTCGCCGTACCATAAGCCACCACCATTACCTCTTCAAGCTGTTCTGTATCAGACTTCAATACAATATTCAAGTTTGCTTTGACTGCCACTTCTTGTGTAGCCATTCCGATAAAGGAAACTACCAAAGTCTTTGCAGAACTAAAATATACAAAAAAGCATCTAGTAATCAAAGTTTTAGCATTCTGTTTTCTTACAGATATACAATATTACGTCTATTATAACAAACTATAAATCAACTATATATTATAAAAAGAAAAAAATAATTTGATTTTATGTCTACTTTTATTCTACCTTAAGCATAAAAAAGATGCCTAGTAATCTAGGCATCTTTTTTATTATAGACTTATTATTAGTTATTCGTTTTTATCAGTAATCTCACTATTGGCATTTAACTCTTTATCGGGGATTTGATAAATGAATAATTTACTACCTGCAGGGACTTCCTTTGGAGCAATCGCACTATGATTAATTGCATGTGTCCTATCCAAACTTTCATTACGACGTTTCATATCAAATAAACGACGACCTTCACCCCACATTTCAATACGCTTTTGAAGTTCAATTTCTTGTAAAAGTGCATCACTTGTTGCGGATGTTTCATATTTTGGATTACGAGTTTTCATAATCGTAGTCAGCATTGTTTTGGCTTCACTTTCTTTCCCTGCCCTATATAATGCTTCTGCAGCTACAAAATACATTTCACCAGTACGCAAATAAATATAGTCAGAGCAAAAAGTATCACCTGTAGGAGTAAAACCAGGCGCGGTAGAACCTACATCAATAAATTTGCGCTGCACATATTGTCTTACTTTATAATGAGTATTTGCTTCTCCCAAATCAACTCCAAACCATTTTTTACGAATGTCATTATCTGAAATTTTTTCATACAAATCACTGGAAATCATTTTGTAATTTCCTAAATTACCACCATATCCCGGACCGTAAGGATCAACTTGACTCATGAATGAAGCGTAGAATGTATTCGTTTCACCATTAATATCAGCCCCCCACAACACTTCGCTCAAAGAAAGGTCATTAAAGCCGGAAAGTAATTCTTTTTCACTCATCAGTGAGCCACCTTCAATAGCCAATTTTGCGTATTTAGCAACTTCATTCCATTGATCGGGATAATCATTAACAAATGAAAGAATGTTTGCATAAATAGCAGCTGCTGCATATTCATTTAATTCATCTTTCTTGGATATTCCTTTTCCTTTCAAATAATTATATCCTTTATCTATATCACTTAATATCTGTTCATAGACCTCACCTACAGGAACACGATTCAATTTGGTTTCAGATTCAGTATAAATAGGAATACCTAATTTATCTTTATTCCATTCATAAGGTTGTTGGTACATGTTTATTAACCAAAAATAGCAGTAAGCACGTATAGTGTAACTTTGTCCCAGCATCTTCTCAACACTCTCATCACCGCTGTCCGCTTGTTCTTTCAGACCGCTGATTACTTCATTTGCACCACTGATTACAGCATATAATTCTTGCCAGTAAGTGGTAGTACGACGATAACTTGAAGCACGGTTGTCAAGCAGATAATCATATACGAAGAAGTGTGAAGTCATATACGCCATATCATCTCCCATCAAGTCTGTGGCCAATTCAAATGCCTTTAACCCGAAATCATCATGACTTTGCTGTGCTTCCGGAGAAAACATATTTTTGTAATATCCTGTAATGTATGCTTGAATAGCTGTAGGATCTTTATCAAGCAAATCTTTAATTTGGTCCTCTGATGCATTTTCTGAAGGTTCCTTGTCCAAAAAGTCATCGCTACAAGATCCCATCATAAACGCTGCAGCCAATATTGCTAAATATTTTGTATATTTCATAATTCTATTCTTTTAAAAGTTCAAATTAATGCCGAATGATAAAGTACGAATCGCAGAATAATTGGCAGCCGAATATCCATAAGCATATTGGCGGGGGTCCATACCTTTACGTTTAGAGAATAAAGCTACATTATCGGCAGATACGTAAATACGTGCACTGCTTGCTGATATTGCTTTCATCCATTCTTTCGGGAAAGTATATCCTAATGAAATGTTACGGATGTTAAAGAATGATGCATTTATCAAGAAACGTGAGGATTGGCTATTACTATTTTGCGCACCATCCATTATAGGCACATTTGTATTTTTGTTTTCCGGAGTCCAAGCATTCAAGATATCCTTATGCCAGTTGCTGCCAATATTGCTTCCCGCATGCATGAAAGAAGAATACATGCTGTCATATATCTTTCCACCAATTTGAAAGTTTGTAGCTATAGAAAGATCGATTCCTTTGTATGCAAAATCAGTTGAAAAACCTCCTTGGAAATCGGGCAAAGTAGAACCTAATTCATATTTGCTTGCCTGAGTATAGTCTTCGGTTACGGTCCTTCCGGTCACCTTGCCATTAGCATCTTTCTCATCCATATACCATTGTGCCGCTCCTGTCTCTGGATTAACACCTGCATATTCATACGTATAAAGATCATAAATAGACCCTCCTTCCATTAAGCGGAACAAAGAAGCGGTACCATGAATAATTCCATTCTCTCTTTTGTCTTCTGGAAGATTCAAAATCTTATTGCTATAGTGTGTACCGTTAAAAGATAAATTCCATATAAAATCTTTTGTTTGAATTGGGGTGGCAGAAATGGTAAATTCAATCCCCTTATTCTGCATATCCAACAGGTTCATTGGAACGTAAGAAATTCCAGAAGAAATGGGATAAGGCATATTGTACAACATATCCGAAGTCTTCTTCAAGAAATATTCAGTTTCTAGTTTCAAACGGTTATTAAGAAAAGCAGCTTCCAAACCGATATTTAAATTTTTGCTTTTTTCCCAAGTCAAATCTTTATTTCCACGATAAGTTTCGACTACAGAGAAATCTCCGTTATTATTGGTTACAGAATATTGCTTCAAATATGGTTGATAGACTACATAACCATTTATATCAAGAATTCCATCATTACCTTGTGTTCCATAACTTGCTTTTAGTTTAAGATTAGACAACCATTCCACATCTTTCAAAAACTCTTCCTGTGTTAATCTCCAAGAACCTCCGACAGACCAAAAAGTACCACGCCGGTGATCAGGATGGAATTTGGAAGATTCATCTGAACGAATACTTGCAGATAGATAATACTTGTTATCAAAATCATAGTTTACACGACCAAAGAAACTTTCCATACTATGTTCTTGTGTATATGAATTCATATCACTCATAGTTATGGCATTGTTGAACTCAGGATTTCCAATAGTATAAAAATTGTATTTATGAGTATACTGATATTTCAGTGTATATGAATAAGATTCGTGACCAGCCATTATGTCAATATTATGATGGCCAAATGCTTTACTATAAGTTAAAAGTTGATTTGCTGTAAACGATTCAATACGTTGATTATATTTATAAGTACGACCATTCACATTAGCAGCATCCCCATATAACTGATTCATATGGTCTGTACGGATTTGATTCATTAAATCATAACCAATGTTAGCAGTCGCTTTTAAACCATCAATAATATTAATGTTGATAGTACCACGGCCATTAAAATTGTCATTCAAAGTCTGATGCACATCCAACCCAGAGTTAGCTGCAACATTTTGATTACTGAAACCGCCCATACGTGTACTATATGTACCATCACCAAAATCATAAACAGTGTTGCCTTCTTCGTCATATATGCGATTTCCGTTTTCGTCATACGCATATACAGGATAAATAGGAGCGATTTGCTGAGTGAACATAAAGGCATTAGAGTAATTAGACAAACTAGCATTTTGTGACTGGCCTGCATTTTTTTCCGCTCTTGCGTAAGCCAAATTACCATTGATGTCAATAAACTTATTTACAGTATGATTAATATTGGCACGTGCTGAAATACGTTCGAAGTCAGTATGCCTTAAAATTCCTTCATCTTTCAAATATCCCAATGATAAAAAATGAGTTGTCTTAGCGTTACCACCTTGCAGACTCAAATTATATTCCTGACGCATACCATTATGTAATGCGGCATCAGCCCAATCGTCATTATGGCGGAGAGCCGCAGAACTAACTACACCATCTGCTGAAACCATGGCATTATTAGCTACACCGATGAATGGATTGTACCCAATGCTACCTATTAATCCTTCGGAAGCTTCTGCACCTGTAGATTGATTTTTCAAAGTATTCCAAGCTGTTAGTACGTATTCTCTTTGATCTTTCATGATATCATATTCTGGAACACCACGAGTATTTACTCCCCAGCGTGCATCAAGAGTTACTTTGGATTTATCTACCATACCTTTTTTGGTAGTGATCATCACAACACCATTTGCCGCACGTGAACCATAAAGAGATGCAGATGCAGCATCTTTTAATATAGACATGCTTTCAATGTCGGCAGGATTCAATGCATTAACAGACTCTTCATCATAAGGCATACCATCAACTACGTATAAAGGAGCCGACGATGCACTAAAAGAGCCAATACCACGGATTCTTATTTTAGCATTTTCTCCAGGCTGCCCACTGGTGTTGATTACTTGTACACCTGCTGCTGCACCTTCCAAGGCTTTAGAAACTGAAGAAACCTGCATTTTTGCTATTTTTTCTCCACTAACAGCAGTCGCAGAACCTGTAAAAGACGACTTTTTCGCAGTACCATAAGCTACAACCACCACATCGTCAAGCATCTCTGTATCAGATTTCAAAGTGATATTAACAGTCTGTCTTATAGCCACTTCTTGTGTAGCCATTCCGATAAAGGAAACCACCAAAGTCTTTGCAGAACTAACAAGACACAGAAAGTGCTTATAATCAAAAGATTAAAATTTATCGATTCTCTTTATTTACTCTGCGGGAATTACTTTAAACAAAGTTATGATAACCTTTTTTTCTACTTTTGTTCTACCTCAAAATTACTTTATACGATAAAAAAGTCTAATTGTGATAAATCTCATTATAATGATTGTATTATAATAAGATTATAATTTTTTTGCAAAAAAATGCCGGTAAAGATAGAAAAAGAGCAAAATACGGCGACAGGGCTGTAAAAAAGGCTTTTAGGTAAGTGTCGGCAGAAAAGGTAACGCCAACGGAAACCGGGAAAAAGCCAAATGAAACCGGAGTTGCGTTACCAAGTCATAACCGTTTTTCGTATCGTGCACAGGGCTGGAAAGGCGAATAAAACGGTTCGGCGAGGGCACGGGCTGCCATTTGAACGGCCTTTGCTGTAAGCAAAGGTAAACATTTTCGGAACACGCCTCGAAAAAAATGTGTCGGACGGTTCTTTTGCGTTGATACGCTGCGATTTGCATAACTACGAATAGCTCCATAGTTAATAGTTTTGTACCATTAAAAATGTGAGTTATGAGAAGTACATTCTGTGTGTTGTTCTACCTGAAAAGGAAGGACGTAAGAAAAGACGGTACGGTTCCCGTCATGGGACGTATCACCATCGACGGAGGCAAGCCCGCGCAGTTCAGTTGCAAGATGACGGTCGCTCCGTCGCTTTGGAATACCGAAACGGGACGTATGACGGGTCGGAGCGTCGCCGCGCAGGAGGCGAACAAGATGCTCGACGGCATCCGTGTAAAAATCAACAACCATTATCGTGAAATCGTGGATCGGGACGGCTTCGTTACGGCGGAGAAAGTCAAGAACGCCTTTTTAGGTCTGGAATACCGCCATGAGACGCTGCTGAAAGTTTACGAGCAGTTCAACAGCGATTTCGACAAGCTGGTGCAGGCCGGAATGCGTGCGAAATCCACGCAACAAAAGTACCTGACCGTTTACGACCACCTGAAACGGTTTCTCGAAATGCGCTACCACGTGAGCGACATCGCGCTGAAAGAGATAGCCCCCGCGTTCATCAACGACTTCGAGCTGTACCTGCGCACGGAGAACCATTGCAGCCACAACACGGTCTGGGTGTACCTTATGCCTCTGCGCAAGATGATAAGCATCGCCATAGAGAACGGCTGGCTTCTGCGCGACCCGTTCATCAAGCACGAGATCAGCATGGAGGAAACCGAGCGTGCGTTCCTGACGAACGAGGAGCTGAAAAGGTTGATGGACATGCGCTTCAAGAAACCCAAATACGAACTCGTGCGCGACCTGTTCGTGTTCTGCTGCTTCACGGGCTTGTCCTATTGCGAACTGTATAACCTCTCGGACGACAATATCCGCACGTATTTCGACGATCACGAGTGGATTCATATCTCCCGCCAGAAAACGACGGTCTTGTCGGAGGTTCAGTTGCTCGACATTCCCAAAATGATTTATGAGAAGTACAAGGGCATGGGCGAAGGCGGCAAGGTATTCCCCGTACCCAAATACAGCGCGATTTTGGGAACCATCAAAAAGATAATGAAGCTGTGCGGCATAGAGAAGGAGGTTACGTGGCATATCGGACGGCACACGATGGCCACGACGGTCTGCCTGTCGAACAACGTGCCTATCGAAACGGTCAGCTCGATTCTGGGACACAAGAATATCCGCACGACGCAGATTTACGCCAAAATCACGAAAGAGAAAGTCAAAAAGGACATGACCGCCCTCGCCGCGCAGTTGAACGCCATCGAGGAATTTGCGGGAGTAGCCATTTAATCGACACGGTATCGACCATTCAAATAAAGAAGATATGAAAAGGGACACAATCAGGATAGAAGGAAAAGCGATCCGCGTAACGGGCAGCGAGGTATGGATGACG
>ENA-OPDD01002816-OPDD01002816.1-human-gut-metagenome-genome-assembly--contig:-NODE-2816-length-10304-cov-2.212899_pt1 | contig 10304 bp, 10 predicted proteins | sample MGYA00241574_ERZ501499 | MGnify/ENA primary metagenome ERZ501499 (study PRJEB25962, sample SAMEA2042576) | human gut metagenome | biome: human gut; feature: human-associated habitat; material: faeces...
TAATAATTTAGAGCGAACCTCTAAGCACCGGATAATTTAATATACCAAGTTTATAGTAGAAATGCTATAAACTTTATCTTTTGCAAAAAATTATTTTTATAACTAATTTAAAATAGGACAAATAATAGAAATTAATTAAAAATTATAATAATCAATAATTACGGTTTCTAATACATTTATAAAAATTAATGAGTAATTCATAATTTTTTAAATGTGATTAAAATTTATTTTAAGAAAAATATTTTTAAATATTTAGGAGGAAGAAAAATAAATAAAATGAAAACAAAATCTAAATTAACTTATTTAATAAACATAATAATATGTATGTTAATAATTACTGGAATTTATTTAGGTGGTATTTTTATATTAGATTATTTAAATAGTCAAGGATTTATAAAAAATCACTTTAGTACATTTTATCAAGATGCAATAAGACAAAGTATAAGTGTTTTTGGAACATTTTTAACAATTGGTACAACTTGGTCAATTTATCATATGGACTCAAAAAAATATAAGGATAAAGAAATTGAATTGAGATATATAGAATCAAGACCTTTTTTTCATTTGAAAAATGTCGAGGGCAAAAAGGTGATTAGTTTTAAATCCCTTAAGCAAGAGGGAATTGTATTAATTAATGTTAAAGTATTTTATTTTGGTTTTAATGCACGTTTACTTCATATTGATGAATTGCATGATATGTCTTGTGGTGAGAATGATACAGGAATTGATAATTATATTGTATTAGATCAAGAAAAATATTTCTTGTCTCAATTTATAGCTGTAAAAGCAACGACTATTTATAATGAATCGGTTTATTTTGTAAATGATTGCTTTGAACAAAGAGGATATAATTTTATAAAAGAAATAAATAAAAATAAATCAACACTTGTTCAATTCAAAAATATTAATGGAGATATTATAGGTGAAGAAAAATTTAATAAAAAAATTAGTTCAATAATTAAATATCTAGATGATAATTATGATGTATCAGTGTATAGAGATCAAACACTGGTTAATGATATTAAACAAGCTATGGTAAAGCTCCAAGAAAGAAATATAAATGACTTATCCCTAGTTATTACTTTGATAAGAAATTATAGAAATGATATTAAATACGATGAAGTTATTAGGTTGTTACAAAGTGCAAAAAATATCTTTAGTAATACTGATGAAACAGCAGGAAATGAAGTACCCGCAGAGGAGTATGGATATTTTATAGGTAATCTTATATGTACTGAAAATTTTAGAAACAAATACAGTAAAATATTTGAAAATGCTATGTCAAATAAAGTTGATAGCAAACAAATTATGATTGATTATTTGAATGATTATATTAATGAATTCATAAATGCTAAATTACGCGGTGAGGAAATAAATAAAGATTATCCCCTAAGAAACTTAGAAGTGTATCTTTCACATTATGTAGAATCTGTTACTAAAATTGATAATACTGAAATAATGGGTCATATGGCAAGTCTTTTAGACAGGGTTGAAAAGGAAAAATAAAATGAAAGAGATTATAAAAATATTTGAAAATTCAATGTCACTAACTATTACAACCATAATAGCAGCTATTGGAGTAGGGTTAAATGTTTGGTTTAATAAAAAAGCGATGGGAGATCCCCAAAGGGAAGAATTGATAAAAAGTAAGTTTGAAATATATAAGGATATGTATTTGCAAATAGTACTTATAAAAAGAAGTCATTGCTTAAATAAATCAGCAAGTGAGATAGATGAAATAATAAAAAATTATTATAAAAATTTAATAGAAAATGAAAGAGATAAATTAGTTCTGCTTGATGGACGTACCATAAATTTGTTCGAAGATATATTTAATGAAAAACATACAAATAATACTAATACAGAACGTACAGGCAATACAGAAGCCGATAGTGAAAAAAGGTGGGAACAATCTATGCGATCATATAAAAAGTATAAGTTGGAATCTAATATAAAAAAGGAGTATGAAAAGTTAAAGAGGAGAATGAAATATCCTGTACATTATGTACGACATATTATTGCTAATATTGGTCCTTTTGGAATGATTATATGTACAACTGGATTATGGAGTTTGTCAGAAAAAGGATTGACTGATCATAGTTGGATTGTGCTTGCATTCATAATAGGTGAAGTTATTGGTATGATAATTACAATTTATAATATTGGTTATGTTGGTGAATATTAAAGATTTAAAGAGCTAATATCGATAGCATGATTTAAGCTCTTTTTTTGTATAATTTACTAAAAAAAATTAATAATCGTATCGGTAGTGAAATTAGACAAAGTCTAAAGCACTACTTTTTTTATACCCCGCTTTAGACATTGTCTATTAAGGGGGATGCATTTGTGCATAAAATCAGATCTCCTCCTGATTATCTTCAGCCAAAAAAATACAGGAGGAAGATAGGATGGAAAACGATTATAAAAGAAACTATTTTTGGATCAAAAGAGATCTTAAAGGAAACAGACACTATTATTTTAAAATAAAAGGTCAATACCACGAGGTATCGGAAGAAGTATATAAAACTTGTTACAATTCATTTAAAAAAGAAGAACGTGAAAAAGAAAAGAGAAATGAGTTTAAAGTATCCAGTTTAGATCAGTTAGATAATAATAATACAGCGCTTGTAGATAAGATTGCTGATAGTAATAATCAATATGATACTTTTAATGTCAATGAAGAAGTTGAAAATGTAATGAACAGCATTAATCAGCTTTCAGAAGAAGATAAGAATCTTATTACGAATCTTCTTATCAAGAATAAAACAGAAAGAGAACTCTCTGCATTGATGGGTGTTTCTCAACCAGCAATACATAAACGTAAAAAAAGAATAATAGAAAATATCAAAAATAAGTCAAAAAAGTAACTTGTTTTTTTTTTAAAGGTTATCAAGTAATAAAAAAATGTCCAGTTATATATGAGGGGAGTTATTAAGCATCTCCTCTCAGGAGGACATTGAAAACAGAATAGTCTGAATCAGCAACAAAAAGTTTTCTAGCACGTTGATAGTTGCGCCAAGAGAATATGTGAACATAGAAATGTAAGGTCACAATAAAATGTGAACTTTTTTCTCTGTTTCGTATTGGAGCGAGAAACAACTGATCATAAAAAGGTAGGGATAGACCTTTGCCGATATGAAAACGCAAATGATACTTCACTCTATTCAACAGTCGAGCGTGAACAAACCGTCGCAACAATTGAGGAGTGGTCTTTGACACGTGTGTCGTATGTTCTTGATGATCCTATACAGAAGCTGGTTTGGACAATGGAAAACAGACTTGAACCGATACGTTTATTGATAGATCGTGACACCTGTAAAAAAATGCAGGTGTCATCATTGTGTTAATAAAGGAAAGGATTGATCTTATGAAAAAAGTACATATTTTAACACAAGAAGAAAATAAACTTTCTTCGAAGCAGTTAGAGGAATATATGGAATTCGCTGCTAAAAACAATTATGAACTTACTGGAGAATTGCATTTTCATTTTTCCAATGCTTTTTATGAACCAGAGAAGTTTGTGAATACAATAAAGGATCTTACAACAAGCAGGACATTTGTTACTGATGGTGAATGTATTGTATTTGCTAATGCATTCAATGATGGAAGACTGCTTAAGGCATTTGAAGATAATGGCTTTGAAGTCTATGAACGTGACAGTGGTCGTCTCATTCAGGATGTGTTCAATGAATTCAACGAAAGACAGATTCATACTTTGAAAGCTGTAATTAACAGTGCATTAGAATCAGCGGTTAATAACAAGCCGCTGTTTGTAACAAGCAATTCAAACAGTGAAGCCACTCATGATTGTGTACGAGAATATGTATCCAAGTATGACTTGGATCATGCTGTTGTTATTCAACTTTCAAATCTGAATGAAGAATTTAAAAAACAGATTGGAGATGTCATAAAAAATGAAAAGTGTGACCATCTGGTACTTATTGAACCTGATTCTTTTTCAAAACAAATGCAACAGGATGTTGTTGACTTTGCATTGGAAAATAATCTGAAAGTAGACAGTTACTATGCACAGCCAGAAGTTGAAATTTCATTACAGATGAAAGGCATGGTTAACTGATTGAATGGATATCTTTGATTACTATTACATATATACATGCCTGAAGAAACTTGTCACCTATAAAAAGATCACTAAAAATGTTGCCAATAAAGTTCTGAAAAAGTATGAAGAAGAATGTAATCCACTTGTCAGATATCATTTTTAAATTCACAAAATAAAGCGAATAATGTCATGGATAGTTCGAAAGAGTTGTGGTACTGTGTGTGGTGATAAGAAAGGGGATTTTTAGAATGGCTCAAGCTCAAAAACAAGTACGCATTATCGAACCACTGGAAAGATTTGTAAACAGAATCAATCTTGTTGGCTGTTATGCAAGAGTCAGTTCAGACAGTGAAGATCAGCTTAATTCATATAACAATCAGGTTGACTTCTATGAATCCTATGTCAACAGTCTTGAAAATTCGAAACTGGTTAAGATCTATACAGATGAAGGAATAACTGGAACAAGAATGGACAAGAGAGACGGTTTTCTTCAAATGATTGAGGACTGTCGAAAAGGTCTTATAAATACAATTATAACTAAATCGATCAGTCGATTTGCACGAAATATAACGGAGACACTTTCAGTAGTAAGAGAACTGAAATCAATAGGTGTCTCCGTTTATTTTATGACAGAAAAAATTGATACAGCAAAAATGGGAAGTGAAATGATGCTTGCTGTTTATGCTGCCTGTGCTGAAATTGAATCAAAAGCAATTTCAAATGCACAAAAATGGGCATTTCGTACAAGGGCAAAAGAAGGAAGATACAATCAACCAAAACTGCCATATGGATATCAAAGAATAGATGGTGAAGTAAAAGTCATAGAAGAAGAAGCAAAGATTGTTGAAGATATCTTTAATAAATATGTGAATAAAGATTTTTCGGTAACAAAACTTGTGGATTATCTGAATAAACATTATTTCAAAAAGAAAAAGTGGTCACAGTCCACAGTTTCATCAATGCTTAAAAATGAAAGGTATTGTGGAGATATGCTTCTTCAAAAAAAGTATTCACCTGATGTCTTTCCTTATAAGTTAGTCACAAATAAAGGTGAACTTGCACAGTATTATGTTTACGATGTGTTTCCAAAAATCATTGATCGTGAACTTTTTGAAAAGGCAAATGAAAAACTTGTGAACAACAAGTTGAAGTTCAACAAAAACCAGACGGATGGAAACAGAGAATATCTGCTGACATCAAAAATCAAATGTGAACATTGTGGTGGAACTTTTAAAAGAAGGGTGTTGAGGAATAAAGAATATTGGAGTTGCAGTAATCATGTTGCTTCAGCAAAGAAATGTGAAGTAAAAATGATTGGAACGGATGAAATCGAAGATGCATTTTTAAAAATCTTTTATAAGCTCAAAGAAAATATTCATGTTTTGGAAGCCTATAAAAAACATATTGTGAATTTTACGACAAATGACGATGACAAATGTGAACTTGATCTCGTTAATCGTGAACTTAAAAAAGTAAGCAGTTCTATCAATACACTTGTTCGATATTATCAGAAAGATCTTATAAGTCTGGAAGATTACAAGAAAAAGCATAACGAGTTGCTGGTAGACAAATCAGTTTTTGAAATGCAAAAGTGCAAACTCAATGAAAAAATCTATCAGAGGTTTGAAGTGATACAGACACAGATCATCATTGAATGTCTGGAATCAGTAAAAGAAATCACTGCACTGGATGAAGAAATCTTCAATACTTTAGTTGATTCGATTGAAGTGGGAACATTGGATATCCAGTTCACATTGAAAAACGATCTTAAGTTAAAAGTAGAAAGGAAACAGTTCTAATGGATAAAGAAAAGGCAAAAGAAAATAGAATGATACAGCAGTTTTTTAAAAACAAGGTTTTTTGGGGAATTGACAGCGTTCCTTTAAAAAGAAAAATCTACAGAGGTAAAAGAGATAAGAATGGATCTCGAAAAAATGAATGCTTCTATGTAAGTGAAGATCAGAAATATCGAATTGAAGAAAGTGTTCTGGTCAAGAATGTGAATTTGTTGCTGGAAGAAGTTATCAATATGAAAGACAAATACATACAAGGATGGAACAGTGAATCAAGTGAACAGTATTTTGAAATACTAAACAGAAATGCACTTCAAAATGTGAATACAGAAAGTGACTACAAGAACTTTATCTGTGACTATCTGAATCAGCAAAATTCACAGGAATATGAAAATGTGAAGTTAAAAAGCAATATAGAAAAATGTGAATTCAAGAATATTATTGAAAAGATTGAGGTATATGAAACAGGAATACTGAGTATTTTCAATAATGGTCTTGAACTTTTTATTAATTATTAAGGAAAGGGGGTAAGATTGTGAACTATATTATCAGAGATGACAAAGAACATGAAACAACTGCACCGAAGGTTAAAGTGATTGCTCCAAGAAAGAAGTTTCAGCCATCATACAATGACAGGCAAAACAGGGAAATAAGAGTTGGAGCATACTGCAGGGTCTCGACGGATTCTGACGAACAGGAACTGAGTTATGAAACACAGTGTGAATATTATGAAAACTACATAGGCAGTCATGAAAACTGGGAACTCATTGCCATTTATTCAGATGAAGGAATAACGGGTACATCAACCAATAAAAGATCAGATTTTATGCGTATGATTGATGATGCTCGAGCAGGAAAACTGGATATGATCATTACTAAAAGTATTACAAGATTTGCAAGGAATACTGTTGATTCACTGATGTATTTGAGGATCCTCAAGGAATACAATGTCGATGTTTACTTTGAAGTAGAGAATGTTCACAGTCTGGAAGCAAATGAGATGTTGCTGACGATCCTTTCAAGTGTTGCTCAACAAAGCAGTGAAGATAAAAGTGAAAGTATCAAGTGGGGATATCAAAGACAGTTCGAAAAAGGAAAAGTTTATGCTGCCAATATGTATGGCTATAGATCAAACAGAGGAACGCTTGATATTATTGAAGAAGAAGCGGAAGTTGTACGAGAAATCTTTTCTAAATATCTTTCGGGAATGAGTGAAAGTAAAATAGCAAGGTACCTGACGGAAAACAAAGTTCCCAAGAAGAACGGGAGTACAAAATGGGATTCAGGAACAATTGGCAGGATGCTGCAAAATGAAAAGTACAGTGGTGATGCTCTTTTAAAGAAGACATTCAGCATAGATTTTCTTCATAAGAAACGGTATAAAAATGAAGGTCAGAAGAAAATGTACTTTGTGGAAAACAGTCATCCTGCGATTGTGACCAAAGAAGTATTCAAAGCAGCTCAAGTAGAAAGAACAAAAAGGAATATGAAATCAAATGATGAAAAAGAAGTTGTGGAAAGTCACCATCAGAATCGCTATTCATCTAAAAATCCTTTAAGTAATAAAATCATCTGTTCAGAATGTGGCGCCTTATATAGAAGGGCTGTCTGGACAAAAAGAAATAAGGAAAAAGAATCTGTATGGAGATGTTCAAACAGGTTGAAGAATGGAAAAGCAATCTGTCCAAACAGTGTGACTTTAAAAGAAAAGCCATTACTAGATGCTTTAACATCATTGGTCAATGGAAAAACGAAATCAAAAGAAAAAACACGACTTGAACTTGCTAAAGAATTATCGGAATATTTGAATCCTAAGGATATTGTTGAAAAGAAACAAAAACTGAATTGTGAATTAGAAAATATGAATTCACAAATAAACGAATTATTAGATAAAGGAATGTTACTTGTTGCCAGAGGCGTTCAAGACGAAAGTCAAATTGAGGAACACTTGGCACAATGTTATCAAACCAAACAAATGCTTAAAAATGAACTGCAAAAGCTTGATGATAAATACAATGCATTAAAGCAAGGCAGACAGGAAAAACTATTAAAAACGTTAGAAAGAAACAGTAATGAACATACTGTTATGACACAAGAAGATCTTGCAGTTTTTATTGATAGAATTGTTGTAAAGAAAGACAAGATTGAAATAGAAACAATAGATGATCAAAAATGTGAACTCCTATTAAATCAGATAAGTTAGAAATTTTTTTAGATGAATGCAAATGATTATTAAATATAGTAAAATATATTTAATGATTACTAAATAGATGGGAGAAACACTATGGATATAGAGATAAAAGGAAAGAAAATACTGTTGATTGGTAATGGATTTGATTTAGCACATGGTTTACCAACATCATATAGTTATTTTCTTGATTTTTGTGATAAAATTAAAGAGACACTTTTCTTTCTAGAATCTTCGAATGATGATGAATGGAAAAAAGATATTATCCTTAACTGGGATATAGATAATTCTATAAAATCCAAGTTGTATGAATGGGATAAAAATACAAATAATAATCTAAATAAATTATTTATTGAGATATATGATAATATTAAAAACAATATTTGGATAAATTATTTTTTAGAAAAAAGAGAGCAACTCGGAAAAAACTGGATAGATTTTGAATCTGAAATTTCAAATGTAGTACAGGCATTCGAATGCGTAAGAAACTGTACTGAAAGTGGAAAAAGTATACCAAGATCAGGAATAGAGGGTATAAAAGTAGAAGAAGTAGAAACATTTATAGATATTTTTGAAGGAAATGGTAGTAAAATGTTTGCAATTAACTATAAGACTTTAGGCATTTTTAATAAATATGTAAAAAAAATGACTGTAGATTTGGATAGGTTAATAAGAGCATTAGAAATATATATTAGTGAGTTTATAAATAAAATAGAAGTGTTACAAAAAAATGATGATATCAAAGATATTAATCCAGATTGTGTTTTATCATTTAATTATTCTAATACATATGAAAGGATATATGGTCAATCAAATAAAATTGAATATGATTATATCCATGGTAAAGCGGATATAACTAATAATGTAAATACTTGTAATTTGGTTCTTGGAATTGATGAGTATCTAGAAGGTCATGACAGAGATGAAAAGTTAGAATTTTTAGCATTTAAAAAATTTTATCAAAGAATTTATAAATCAACAGATAGTTCTTATATGGAATGGATAGATGAAATACATCGTAATTTTCTTATAACATATAAACTTTACATTTTTGGTCATTCATTAGATAAAACTGATAAAGATGTTTTGGAATTATTAATATGTAATGATAATGTACAAACTAAAATATACTACCATCGAAAAAGCAATGATGATAAAAAAGAATTAGGTAAACTGATAAGAAATTTAGTACGAGTTATAGGAGCAAAGGAATTAATAAGGAGAACGGGTGGATCACATAAAACAATTGAATTTATACCACAGACACTTCCTGAAGTAGATTAAAGTAATCAGTTATTTCTATTTGCTAAATTAAAGAAGTATGTGGGTTTTGAATTCTTGTTAGTATATTTTTAATATGATATACTAATCTTGTTTAAATATGTGATGTAATATATACGGGAAAGGTAAATTGTTGGAATCTTATATACGATATTGAGTCGCTTTTTGAAAAGGCAATAATATATGTAATGATATCTTTATTGACTCTTAAATTCAAAATTAAGAGTTAAAATGGATGTCATCGAAAAATTGTCGATGAAATCAACGTTTTTTAAGATATTTTAAAGAATCAAAAAATAGCGATTTACGTGGATGTCACCCATATAAAAGGGTGTCACTATCTAAAAATCGCTATTTTTTACTTCAGGGATGAGGTAAAATGGATGTCATTAAAAGAAAGCAGGAAACCAAATGAAATTTTATATTAACAACAACGAATTAAGTGAAAAAGTATTTTGGAGAACACTAGATTCGTTAGTAAGTCCAATACAAAGAGTACATATCTTGGATGGAATGAAAGTGAAGATTGCCGATTATTTATGTTGGATTGAAATAGTGTAATGCTTTTAAAAGTGAATATGAATGATAAGATAGTAGATCAGAAGATTTACTATCTTTTTTTATGAAAGAAGGTGGTACAATGAAAGAAATAATCATATCTATTGTTTCAATGCAAATAGGTGCATTTATAGGAATTGCTACAATGTGCTTTTTTCAAGTCAATAAAGGCAATGATAGCTCTGATAAGCAATAAATACAAGTATAGACTTTGTACAAATTTAATGATGATAATGAGTAGAGGAGATGAGAATATATGAAAAAAAGCAATATTATAGTTTTAGCATTATCTACACTGTTGGTTGTTTGTAATGCACTACCAATGAACAACCATGTAGAAAACAAAAAAGAAGTAGTTATTTCACAAAAAGAGGCATCAAAAAAGAAATCAAAGAAAAAAGATGTATCCAAAGATGAAACCAAT
>ENA-OPDD01002819-OPDD01002819.1-human-gut-metagenome-genome-assembly--contig:-NODE-2819-length-10294-cov-16.795488_pt1 | contig 10294 bp, 6 predicted proteins | sample MGYA00241574_ERZ501499 | MGnify/ENA primary metagenome ERZ501499 (study PRJEB25962, sample SAMEA2042576) | human gut metagenome | biome: human gut; feature: human-associated habitat; material: faeces...
TCAATGCCAATTTTATATGTTATTATTTTTATCCCACAAAAAAGCGTGAAGAACCTAAAAAAAAGAGCGGATCCAACGGCAAGAGCTTCCCCCGCCCTCACCATCAAAAAAAGACCACATCTCTGCGGTCTTTTTTGATTGATTTTATTTTTCTTCGTCTTCCGCTGCTTCTGTTTCAGCTTCTGCGAAGGATTCCTGTGCTGCGCCGTCGCCGAGGGGGGCTTTCATGCGGTCGAGTTCATCGATTGCTGCGAGGGCGAGTTCGAGGTCTTTTCTGATCTTGCCTACGTAGGATTTCATGTTGCCTTCGGTCTGCATCATGTTGTGAATGAGGGTGCGGCGGTAGTCCTGCGCGTCTTTGATCTGCTTTTCGCTGTCGGCCTTGGCGTTGGCGATGAGGATGTCTGCGTTTCTGCGCGCGTTCTTCTTCACGTTTTCAGCGGTGTCTTTGGCGAGCTGCAGGGTGGCAGTCATTGTTTCGGAGATCTTTTCATAATTGGCCAGTTTTGCTTTCATCTGGTCAAGTTTTTCTTCCATTTCGCGGTGTTCACGGTAAATGCGTTCGTAGTCAGCGACGATCTGGTTCAGGAAATCATTGACTTCCTCTTCGCTGTAACCACGGACGGTGGCTTTCGTGAACTGCTTATTATGGATGTCCATTGGTGTAATCATAATTTGCCTCCTTGGGGGGAATTCTTTCCCCATTTTACTGTCTATCCGGCGTTTCGGCAAATTCTTTTTTGTCAAAGCGTAAAGATGGCATGAAAATCACCCATCCCTTTTGCTTTTTCCCTTACAGAAATGGAAGTACTGTGCATTACTGTATTTATCGTCTTCCCAGGCGACAGCGCATGAAGATTTTCCCGAAGAGCCATGCGGTAGCGGCGGTATAGATCATGCCAGGAGCGGCTGCGATGAGCATGACTTCAAGCCCCTTCCCCAGGAGGAAGTACATGAGGACGCGGGCAGCGGCGCTTCCCACGGGGCCGGAAATCACGTAGAATACGCGGCTGTCTCCAAGCGCCAGCCATACAAGGCCGACGACGACGCGGAATGTCATGGCGACGGCGACGTTCAGGATGGTCGCGGTTCCCATCGTCATGCTTAAGAGGGATGCGAGGATCCCTGCAATCAGGTATTTCTTAAATCCAAAGACGCCACAGATGGCGACGGCAATCGGGGCTGAGAGCTGGAACTCCGTCCCCGGGACAAGGCCCGGGATGCGGAAGACTCCGCTGACGGCTATGAGAACGGCGAGCATCGCTGTCTCACAGATATCCACGATCCATTGTCTCTCTCCTGTCACGATCATAAGGTGCTCCTTTCGATGGCTAGGGCAGGGGGAAATGCGCTTTCATGACCGCAACGGCGCGGTCCAGTTCTTCTTTCGTGTGAGCCGCGGTCACGGTCAGGCGGATGCGGCTCGTCCCGGCGGGCACCGTCGGCGGACGGATAGCAGAGAGAAGGATGCCTTCCTCAATGCAGCGGGAGGCGTATGCGAGCGTCTTTTCCTCTTCGCCCAGTATGATGGGAATGATCGGAGTGTCGCTTGGTTCTACGGGAATCCCCGCTTCTGCCAGCTTCTCCTTCATGTACCGGGTATTCTCCATCAAGCGTCCCACGAAGCGCTCCGGCTCGCGCTCCAGAAGGCGTAAAGCTGCCAGCGCCGTCATCCCGGTCACGGCCGAGATGGACGTAGAGAAGATGAACGGCCTTGAAACGTTCCTCAGGTAATCGCAGATTTCCCTTGAAGCAGCTGCATAGCCGCCCTCAGCACCGAGCGCCTTGGACAGCGTCCCCACCTGGATATCTATGCCAGAGACGTAGAAATGCTCCGCAGAGCCTCTTCCCGTCTCGCCGATCACGCCGACGCCGTGCGCATCATCGACGATGAGGCAGGCATTGTATTTTTGCTTAAGGCGGATCAGGTCCGGGACCGGCGCGATGTCCCCGTCCATCGAGAACACCCCGTCTGTCACGATGAAACGCTGCCCGCTCACAGGCGTATTCTTCAGAAGTTCTTCCAGAGCAGCCATATCCGAATGCGGATAAATGACCGTGCGGGCGCGGGAAATCCTGCATCCGTCGACAATGGAAGCATGGTTCAGTGCGTCCGAGAAAATGATATCGTCCTTGCCGCCGAGGGCATAGAGGACGCCCAGGTTTGTCATGTAGCCTGTATTGAAAATGACGGCATCTTCCGCATGCTTGAAGGAAGCGAGCTCCTTTTCTAGATCCGAGAGTTCAAAGACAGCACCCGATGTCAGACGCGCGCCGCCCGAGCCCGTGCCCCAGCGTACGGCATCCCTGGCCGCTTCCTGGACCTCCTGTTCATGCGTCATGCCAAGGTAATCATTCGAATTAAAGACAATGCACTCCGAACCGTCGCGGCGGACGCCCTTCGACGCCGTCACCATGCGGAGATCCTGCACTTTGCGGAAGCGCCCGCCTTCGCGGATTTCATCCAGCGCCTTTCCCATATTTTCAAGTTTCATTTGATAACCTCACCAATACCGTCTGATTCTGCATATAGTCTTCATAAAGAGCAACATCTGTCCCGTGCTTCACGAAGAAAACGCGCCCGCCGACCGGGTCGCCCTTGTCCTTTATCACCGTAATGCGGCCATAGCCGTGAAGCGGCGAGCCGACGTAGCCCGTCACATAGTCCGGATCATCCGACCAGCAAAGCTCGGCTACCGTGCCGGGTCCGTGAGCCACCTTCGATGCCAGGACAAGCGCTTCACGCGGATGATCGCCGCCAAGACCCTTGCCGCGCATCTTTGCTTCATACTCAGCCGTGTCAGCGCTGTCCATATTGCTGCAGCGGACCTCGCGCTCTCCGCGGCCATCGAGCCTTTCGCCCGTCTCCGCATCCATCACGATTGCGCCCCTCATGCTGTCTTCCAGTGCTTCCAGAGAAGCGATGCCCCGCCTGGCCGCCAAAGGAGAAACACCCGCGCGGATGAGCTCAGCCTCCGCTGCCCTGTGTCCCTCGGACTTCTCGCTCGTGTCGATCTGGTAAAGCGGAAGCATCAGGCAGTACGAAACCGCCGCATCCGGCACCTCTTCCACTTTCACCTGAATGAAATCCGCGCATCCTCTCTCATGCTCCCTTGCACGGCGCATCATGGAAATCACCGTCTCATCCACCAGATCCTCAGAAACAATCCGCTCCGCTCCAGAAATGTGGCGCCCGCCCTTGCCATGGGTCCCGCCCAGGCTCGAACGCATCTTCACACTGTACAACATTTACGGTCTCCTTTGTCAACTTGCATTGTTATTATTGTCAACCTTATGGGTAAAAAATATGCCGAGGCATCGCTCCGGTTCCATATATCTACTTTATTTTTTTCTATTATTTAATAGTAACAGGACTCTTTTGTCAAGGTGTTTGAATGTGCGATGTTAACAAAATAACTAAAACGCATGTGCAGGGATTCAAAAGAGCCTCCATGTAAAAAAGACTTCCGCAGGCGTAGGAAGTCCTTTTTAAGGTGTGTTGCAGGCACCTTTGCTGCCCAGCCCTGGGAGAGGTTCTCCCGGCCGCGTCTCCGCCCTCGAGAAGGGAAGTGAAGCGAAGACCCCGCCCGGTAGATAGGGATGGACTTTATGGAATGCCCTTCAAATCCAGCGGGGATCGCCGCTGGATTCATTGGACTCATCCCTGTACCAGTTTTTCTATTTCAAGAAATGAGCTTTCGCCATTTCATCATGTCATCTTCCATCCGCTGCATAGAACAAGAGCTTCCATGACAGCCGCTCTCATTCTGCAGGAACCGTCCCCCGCGCGGCGCATCCCCTGATGCACGCCGCGGACGATTTGTGGATGTTCTCCTGCTGACTAACGAAACCCGCTGGCAGAAAACAGTCGGCGCGTCCTTGCATGACACGGCCCGCCTCTGCCGCTTTCCCCCGGGATAAGCAGCAAGGCCATGTCTTGACGCTTCGTTGATACTAAGTATACATTTTCTTTACAAAAGCAGTCAATATGATATACCATACATTAATATTTGATTTAAATCTCCCCTTTTTTCATCATTTCCATGCAAGAATACGCATGTTAGAAATAAAATTCCCATTCTCAATAAAGTCAAAAATCGAATTATTTTGTTTGAATTTATTCTGGATAAACAGTCAGAAAGTATACGGCTTTATCAAAATGACGTTGCTTTTTAAATCTATTTTAAAATTATGTTTTAGAATAAAAACCAGTATTCCCGTTATAGTTTGAAATATTTCCTTGATATTCCTAAATGCAGCATATTCTATATAGGCTCTTTTAAAGATAAGAGTACCGAATCATTTTTATCAAAATATCAATTAGAATCAGACATTTCGCGTAAAGTCTATGCATCTTATCCCCGTCTTTACCGGACTTTATCAAAAAATTAGATCAAAGTCCCCATTTTCATTTAGGTGAATACCATCGACTAAAACTCGTGTATATCCTGCAACCTATGAAATGAGAGGGATTGATAGAAGAAATCACAGAGCTATGAAAAAAGCAAACGATATTGGGAATGGGAGAGGAAGATGGAGGAAAATGCATTTCCACGAGCGAAGCGAGGTTTAAGGGTGTTAACCTTGCTCCGAAAGGAGAAGGTGGCAGCGTAGCTGACGAATGAGATGTAGTTCCATCAGCCGCCAGGCTGGTTTTGCGGTTTTTATGAGGTGGTTCATCTCCCAGGCTGCAAGCCGGCTGTATGGTTTTTCATCTTTTTCATATAAAATGCTAAAACCGCACAACCTCGCTCTGCTCGATTAACCTTTTATAAAAACCAATGAATACTGCACCCCTTTCGTCAGCAACAGTTAAATGATAGGCTGACCGCCCTTCCCCGCTGAGGCAGGGCAAAACCTTCCGCACCGGCACGTACCGCCATGTTACTGCGATGTACTGAGTTTTGATTTCCACGAGCCTTCCGAAATGAAATTCCACACAAAAAAGCCTCCCGCGCACTTGGGAGGCTTTTCTGCTTTTCCTTTGTTCAGAGTCAGGCTTTTTATTATTTTATACGCCGACTTTCGCGGCGAGTTTTGCGATGATCTGCTGCTGTTTTTCGTTGATTTCCTTCTGTTCTTTGAGCATGGTTTCGAGCTGGCCGATTCTCTGATCCTGGGAGGCCAGTTTCTTGTCCTGTTCAGCGACGTGTTTCTTGAGGCTTGTCAGTTCTTTGGCTGCTTCACCTGGGTAGACCTTCTTTACATTTCCTCTTTCACCGACTTTGAAGGAGGCGCCGACGGTAACCATGTTATCGTTGTAACCTACGGTCGTTCCCAAAGAGAGAAGCGTGTCGTCATTCGGATGGTAGAAAGCGCCGAGGGCGAGGGCCTGCTGGTCTTTGTAGGAACCACCGGAGACGGCGACGTTCCACTTGCTGTCCGGATCATAGTCGACCGGATGAAGGCCCGCCAGAGCGGCTGCACCTGCGCCGACTTCATTGACACGGTGATCGAGGTCGCCTACGCGGTTGTCGAGCTGTGTCAGGTGGGTCGTGTTATTGGTAATGCTGCCCTTGAGTTCATGAATCTGCGAGCCGTTGACGGCGTCCGTGGACGATGCGGAAATTTCTCCAGGCGCGACGTTTGTCACTTTCCTGCCGCCTGCATTGATGCCGCCCGACGTCATGGACGGACCGCCTTTTATGGTGACGCCATCGTTATTGATGGTAGTATTTCCTGCTTTGACGCTGTCGACGGTGATGTCTTTCTTGAGCGATACTTTCAGCGAATCTCCGGAAATACTGGTTTCCGTATTCGTGCTGTCCCCAAGGATCGAGAGGGTGCCCTTCGGGGAAATCGATGCGCTGTTCCCGTCGTCTGCCTTGAAGCTGGTCGGGTCCGTGACGTTCCTGATCACGACGACTTCACCATTATCGACACTTGTATTACTGTCCGGGGTAATTGGAAGAATCGTCGTCCCGCCGGAATTAGCGCCCGATGTTCCTGTATTTCCTGCGGCCGTATTTCCTACGCTGGCGGATGTATGGCCCGTCTCGGATGTGGTGCCTGTGATATTCGCGCTGATGGTGTACATACCGTCAGACGTCTTGATGACCTGGATGCCGTTGCCTGCCTTGATATTTGGCTGCGTCGCATTCTGCCGGGCGAAGACAACCTTCTTCAGCTGCGCCACGTTGACGGCATCGGTGTCCTGCGTGCCAGCTGCGACGCCCGTGATCTGACGGGTGATGCCTTTGGAAATATCGCCGACAGAAACGGCGCCTCTTGTCGATTTCCAGGCCGGGGACGTATTCAGGGAAAGAAGATTTGTCAGCGGATCATAGCCTGCATAACCAGCTGCCGTACCTGCCACAGAGCCCGAACCGAAGGCCGCGCCGCCAGAGGCTGTCGCATAGGAATTGTAACCGACAGCGACGATATCATCGCTTGTCATCTGCGTCGCATTGCTGTCTGCCGACCCGATGACGACGGAACGGTCAACGTTGGAAAGGTAACGGTTGTCGCCGATGACCTGCGACATCTTCGAAACAAGAACAGTATTGGCTGAACCTATAGAAGTGACATTCTGCACATTGATGGCTGAATTACCATAACCGATTTGGATATCTTTTGCATTTTCTGCTGCACCATCCGTAGTGGACAAAACATTATTCACGCCGAACATCTGCGACAGGTTCGTATTCGTTGCACGGTTCCTATCGCCCAAAACCTGCGTCTTATCTGCATTCGTCACGCCATTGACAGCGCCGAGGGCAGAAACATGATTTACATTGGACGCCGTATTTCCTGAACCATCCAAAATATTAGCTGAGCTTACATTGTCTGCCGTACCAGTCAGTGTATTATTCGATCCGGTTACCGAAGAAAGAGCTGCATAGCTGACGGTGTTCGTATCGCCAAGAATCTGGGTTGTCGCGGTATTGTTGACGGTATTTCCAGATCCAATGGCAGAAACATGCTGCACGGCGGATGCCGTATTTCCCACGCCGGACAAGATATTGGATGCGCTTGGCGTCTTCTCTGTCCCGGTGATGGAATTCTTAGCGCCTGCTATCAGAGAGGAATTGACATAAGAAGCGCTGTTTGTATCACCGATCATGACGCTGCCTTTGGTGTTCTCCACATTGGCGTTGTCACCCATGACAATGGAGCTTGTTACATAGCTTCCCTTGCTGCCCGTTCCGATGACCGTCGTATTGTTTGCTCTCGTGAAACTATTGTTGTATCCGTCGATCATGACATACTTGTCGCTATCAAAGAGGCCGTTTTGGCCCTTAAGTTCATTCCCTGTACCAAGGACCTGGGCAAAGGATACGCTGTCGACCTTGTTCCCATTGCCGATGGCCATGACAGCGCCGCCTGGATTTTTTTTGGCTCCGTCAATGATTGCATCCTGCATGGCTTTTGGAGAATCAAGCGGCTGGCTCAGAATCATCGTTGCCGAAGTGACTCCCCATGTATTTTTCACCTCATTGCCCGTGCCGATGGCGATGGTTCCGCTGCTGTTATTGACACGGTTTCCCGTCCCGATGATGGAGTTTTCCGCGCCGGAATGAGGAAAGGCGGCAATCGATTCATTGGAGTTCAAGGAACCGACGACAGTGCCAAATGCATTCTTATATCCATCAAGAATGGTATCGACCACATGGAGTTCCTGATACTGGCTCGACTGCACATTGTAGCTGCCATAGGTCGTCGTGAACATGCCGTTTGCATACAAATTCGTGCCGACCGTCGTCGAGGCCACGCCTAGCTGCCTGCCGGCTGCAGGACTGAAGCCGTACGTGCTGAATTCCGATCCCTTCGTATCCCCGATCTCCACATCCGCTCCCAGATTATGCGCGCCGATTTCAATCGATCCTGCCCTTGCGAAAGAATTCGTGCCGATGGCAATTCCTTCCGGCAGATTTTCCTTCGCTTCCGTGTTGCCAGCTATGGTGTAACCAAATCTGTCATCATCTTTGCCTCTCTCCTTGCCATCTCCGAAAGAAAGGAGTGCCTCCTCCGTTCGTGTGCCCAGATCGATCTTCGCATTATTTCCAATGGCGATACTCATGCCCTTCGGGCGGGTATTGACCGGATCCATGCCATATTAGATAAATGCCCCCTGGCCCTTTACGATATCATTGGAGGGTGCAGCCTGCGCAGGCAGCGCCGCACTCGTACAAAGCAAAAAGGCGCAGACAGAAGCAAGGAAAAGGCGTACCTTTTTCCCCTGACATCTGCTGCGTCTGGAAATACGTGCATTAAAACTACTCTTCGAAATCATAGTACATCCCCCCGGCGGTCCACAAACGATACCTTTCCAAATTAAGCAGCCGCCATGGACCCTTTCCCCCGAAAGAGTCCTTTCAAGGCGTACTGCCGGATCGGGGCGCCGCGTTTGCCAGTGACAAGCTCCATGAACCGCCTGAAATTCCCTGGTTCCAGGCCGGCCCATTCGTTGATAGAGAATCCCCCTCAAACGCGCGCTTTTAATCTCCCGTTCTCGTCTTAAATATATAGTAATTACGATATTAAGAGGAATACGAGTCAGAGATAAGAGGTTGACACTTTTGTTATAGGTATCAAGGAAATCAGGGTAAATTAAGTGTCCTATCCTATTCCGTTATATGCTTCCCATCGTTCCGCGATTGGATTCGGCACTTTTCGTAAAAAATAACTCGGTCTTATGAGAAACCCTCAAGAACGGACGCACTCTTCTTTTAGGAACATATAGAAAACTTCATGGACACATCCGCCCTGCTGTACGTGTATCTTATGTGATTCCTTGATAGAGTGATAAAGGAAATGAATAGGATACTAGAGGATATAAAGGAAATGGATGGGAAGATGATCTGACGAATGGTACACCGCGCATTTCCCAAGCGCCGCTAACCTCGCCTTCCCAGACGGGGAAAAAGGGCCGTAGGCCGGTCTTGACCTTGCCCTGGAAGGGAAGGTGTCGGCGGAGTCGACGGATGAGTTGCATTTCCTCGGACAGAGTCCGGTTGTATGGTTTTTAAAGGTGCAATTTCTAAAATCGGGGTGCAGTATTCATTGGTTTTTAAAATATGAAAAGGTTCCACGCGCAAAGCTGCGGTTGTATGGTCTTTCATGGTTTTTCATGTTTTTTCATGCTCCCCATCCCACGCAAAAAGGACTTCCTTGACGAGAGAAGTCCTTTTCACTCGAATAGGCCTGAATAGCAGGTTCTGCCTTTCGACTGTCCGTCATGCGGCCATCCGACTAGTATGGGAAGGGGGTCGGACCGGTCTTTAATTGGGAAGGTCATGACGAACTATATGGAATGCCCAATGAGAGGGGAAGGTTGGAGTTTGGAGATAGATGTGCCCCCTCATGCGATGCTGATTCCCGTATGGGATGAATGAAAAATTTCCTTAGAAAGTTCCCGGTACATGCCGGCAGCCGATCAGCCTGGGCTGGCGCTCTGCCGTAAAAAACAAAAATCGCAGTCAAACGCGGGGAAGAAGACGGACTTCCTTGCCTGGCGTTCGCTGCGAAAAAAGGTGCTTTGAAAACGTTTCAAAATCGTAAGAGCCCCCCTGGCGGCTTGCGAGTATATCGCCGCAGTGGTTACGGTGATTCCCTTTCCCCCGAAAGAAAATTCACGTCCGTCCCCCGGACCACTGCTTGATCGGGATGCTGATGCAGGATCTTCCGGCCGTTCCCTGGAAACTCCCCAGTCTCCTCGGATCTGCCTTGATGAAAGATCTCCGTTAATTATCAGCGTATTTAAATCTCCCGTTCTTTGACTTCAATATATAATAAAAGGGAAATTATAAGAAATACTAATAAGAGATAAGAAGTTTATACTTTTATTATAAGTCGATCGGTTTGTTCTAACTTCCTTTACTCCTATGCATTCCTGCGATAGGTTTCCTCTTTTCAGCTGCAAAAATACACTTGTTTTCCCTAAAATCAGATACTAATTCCCTATTTTCCCTAAAGGCGGACACTCGTTTTGCGATCTTCTTTCAGCAGATCATAGAAATATTTGTGAATGAGCCCGTCATTTCATACGCGCATCTTATAATCTTCCCTTACTCGCTTATAACAGATTCTGATTAGTAACGGCAATTTCATGGATATCAGAAGTATCAGAACTTCAACGAAAAAGGCCCTCAGGTAAGCTGAGGGACAGCGATATGACAAAATGTACAATCATTTCGCCACAGTCCTTTTTCTATTGGAATATTCTATTATCGGATTATCCAGCACTTATATGCGCCGGCTTTGTCTGAATACCAAAAAACCTCGCTTCGCTCGAGGAAAGGGGACGCGGACAAAAAGTTGGACCAATTGACAGAGGTGTCAGGAGGTCAATTTA